>ENA-USUG01001584-USUG01001584.1-human-gut-metagenome-genome-assembly--contig:-NODE-1584-length-37937-cov-10.355388_pt1 | contig 37937 bp, 46 predicted proteins | sample MGYA00250059_ERZ773394 | MGnify/ENA primary metagenome ERZ773394 (study PRJEB29103, sample SAMN06111957) | human gut metagenome | biome: human gut; feature: ankylosing spondylitis patient; material... | reverse complement strand
AAGAAATCAACGGGCCAATTCGCAACCTGCCCTATGGTTGTAATACCATAAGATGCAAGCTTCTTTGTAGTAGCTCGACCGATACCGAGTAGATCTGATGCAGGTAATCTCCACACCTGCTCCTTGTAGGAATCTTGTGTGATAACCGTAACCGCATCTGGCTTTTTCATGTCCGAACCGAGCTTTGCAAATATCTTATTGTAGGATACGCCAACAGAGACGGTAAGCCCCAATTCAAACTTGATAGCTTCCTTTATCTCATTTGCGATCTTCTCTCCACTTCCAAATGCTCGGGTGCTACCGCTTACGTCAAGCCAACACTCATCCATCCCGAAAGGTTCAATCTCGTCTGTATATCTACCGTAGATTGCTCTTGCCTTCTTGGAGTATTTCATATACTCATCATAATGCGGAGGAACGATAATCAATCCGGGACATTTCTGTTTCGCTTGCCAAATGGCTTCGCCCGTGCTGACACCTTTCGCCTTCGCCTTATAATTCTTAGCGAGAACAATACCGTGTCTTTCTTCCACATCGCCACATACTGCAATAGGAAAGGCTTTCAGTTCGGGGTTCAACATACACTCGACGGACGCATAGAAATTGTTCATATCACTGTGCAGTATCACCCGTTCCATATTCCCTCCAATTTAATAATAAAATTTTTGTGAAACCCCTTGACAAAAATGAAGTTTAGGTTTATAATTTATGTAGTTCAAGTTCATCGTGACTATATTATACGACATTCAAGTTCATTTGTCAAGAGGTTTTTTGAACTTTAACTACATTTTTTACAAAAAGTTATGAAATTCAAGTTCATCATATAATTTATATGGAAGGAGAAAGGAAATGACCTTCGGAGAAAAAATTCATGTAGAAAGAACAAAGCGAGGTATGAACCAAAAAGAGTTTGGTCAGTTGATCGGTGTATCTACACGAATCGTCTCGCTCTATGAAACAAACAAGTCCTATCCTCGCACACGCGAAGATTATACACGTATCGCTACCGCTCTTAATCTTAATGTAAATTATTTACTTACGGAAAGCGAGGAGTTTGTGATGGACATTGGTGCAGAATATGGTCCTCGTGGAGCAAAAGGCGCAGAACGTGTACTTGCCGATGTCAATGCCCTTTTCGCGGGTGGTGAAATGGCAGAAGAAGATTTGGATGTGTTCATGCAAGCTGTTCAAGATGCTTATTGGAAGGTAAAGAAGATCAACAAGGAAAAATACACCCCCAAGAAGTATCAAAAGAAGGATAATGACTAATACCCTCATTGTCCGTTTTATGGTACATACTGTGTGCTATACTTATACCACAGAGAAAGGGGGATATTGATGGCACAAGTTAAAGATGCTGTATCTGTTGCGAATAGGATCTTTCGCACGTATGAAAACAGACGCCCGGAAAAGATAGCCAAAGAAATGGGAATACTGATAGTCCCTGCCCCTTTTAAGACACAAAAAGGTGCTTATAAGGTAATCGAGCGTCAGCCGATCATATTTATCAACGATCATCTCCATTCTGTTGTACGAGAAATCGTATTCGGACACGAACTTGGTCATCATCTGCTTCACAGACAAGAAGCAATACAAGCAGGCGGCTTCCAAGAGTTCAATCTTTTCGATATGCGCGAAAATCGTATGGAATACGAAGCCAACCTTTTTGCAGCTCAACTTATGCTCCCCGATGACGAAATCAAGGAATACATTTACAGAGGTTATGATGTCCACCAAATTGCGAGAGCAATGCGGTCCGACATTAACCTTGTAGCGATTAAAGTTGCAGAACTCAACCGTCAAGGATGTAGTTTTAGAGAGCAAGAGTTTAGAAGCAATTTCTTAAAATGAAAACCTACACAGGTTAAAAAAAGCGGGTGCCGCAGATGCGACACCCGTTTTCATATTGATATACTATTTTACAAGCGAAAAAATATTTATCTAACTTCGTCTAAAAACTCAATCTCGTATGTTCGCCCGGGAATGATATCGTAAAAGATCATTCTTCCTTGAGATTTTTCTCCCACCTTTATTGATGCACAATAGACTGATTTGTTAAGTTGGGCCACACCTCTGTCATCTATGATGCGTCTCACATAGAAAATATCTTTAGTACTTTGATCGCCGTCTTTGTCAAAGGTTTTTTCGGTAAGGTATTCGATGGTGGCAGTTGTTCCGGAAATCGAGATGCTTATGTCGGTTATTCTGCATTTGGCATAAACTGTCTCACCAACACGATAACAGCAATCGTAGGCTTTCTTGAAAACGAATGGGCCAGTTTCGTTAGTTTCGGTAGTTGGATCAGATTCAATCTTGCATTCTACATGTTTGATGAGATCAACCTTACAAGGCAAGGCGCAGCCATAACACTCGCCAACAGCCATAATAATACCTTCGGTGGCTTTATTGTTTTGCCCAAAAGGAACAAGAACACGGTCTCCGACCTGTAGCTTTACGTGACCAGTAAAGTAGTAGTAGAACGGCTTATTTGGATAATCAACGCAAACTTTGCAGAATTTATAAATGGTCATGTTTCTTGGATCAGCTTCGCGTTCGGCAATTTTTCTCTTGCGTTCCTCTTCGTAAGCAGCGGATACGGCAGCATTGTATTCTTCGCGAGTTTCAAAATCTATTGCGAGTATGCCAAAGCGATTACTACAGTATTTTCTCCATCCGTATTTCTTTGTTTCAACAGCATCTAAATATTCTTCTTCCGTTGCATACGTTGATGGATTTATCGGAGCCTCCTTATATTTGTTTCTCCAAGAAAAGGACTCCGCTTTTGCAGTTTCAAGCGCATCAGTATATTCTTCTTCAGAATCGAAGTCTTCAGGGAAAATATCAAAGTCGCTTCCATCTTCTACCGATTCACGCCAAACATACTTTGCTTCCTCAAGAGCTTGTTCGTAATCGTCTTCTGTTTCATAGTTCTCAGGGTGGATTCCAAATTCGGTCCCATCTTCCGCATTTTCTCTCCAAGCATATTTTGCTTTCTCGAGTGCTTCCTCATACTCTTCCTTCGTATCATAGTACTCTGGATCAAGCCCGAAATCAGAGCCGTCTTCACAGTCGTTTCTCCATGCTGTCTTGGCTTCCTCGAGCGCTTCTAAGTATTCCTCTTCTGTCTCATAATCTTCGGGATCTACATCGTAATCGGTATCACCCTCATAAGTCTCACGCCACCCATACTTGGCTTCCTCGAGCGCATCCAAGTATTCGTCTTCAGTCTCATAATCATTAGGATCCACATCATACTCATACCCTTCGTCATGCTCGTCGCGCCAATCGTCTTCAGAATCGGAAGTGTCAAATATGTCATCCTCATCATCGTCTTCTTCGCGTTTTTCATCCTCCGAAAGGATTGTATCGAGGATTATTAAATCCATCATATCATGGTCGCCGTCACCGTTCATGTCAGGTATAAAATCGAAATCATCGTCGCCGCCGAACATTTTCTCCTCCTGTGTTATTCATCTTCGTCTGGCAGAAAGTCGCCAAGCCCAGAGTCTAATTCATCCATACTAAGTACTTCCCGTTGGGGTGTGCAGGAATACTTTGCATTATCCGTAAGATTGCCATCAGATAGTTCAACCCATCTGTCACTCATTTCAAATCCAGCATCAGACATCGTGATATTATCCATAAAAGATGGATCAAAATCAATAATGTCGTTAATGGCATTGAAGATTCTCTTTCCGTTTCCATACACATTAAAATCGGTAAATGTTTTATGGAAAGACAGGTTCTTAGAAAGAATGTCAATTAGTTCAAAAAAGACACGTTTTAAGTCCGGTGCGGTATCTTCAACGAAACTTAAATAATCAAAAAAACATGGATTTCCTTTCTTGATAGTGCATCCAAGATTTGCAAAATGAATAATCAGTACAGCCTTTATCCATGCAACCTCATCCTCACATTTTGCCTGCGAGAGTTTGCTACGATATATACTAAAAGGGCGAAGAGCTTCAGTCTTTTTATTGAGAATTGAATTTGAAAATTGCTCATCTCGAATCTTTGCCCAAAATTCATCAACAAAAAGTTTCTCAAGCTGTTCGGACAATTCCAGACAAGAAGCATATTCACTATAATTGCTATCAGGTTTCATAATTAAGATTCCTTTCGTTTGTTAGAAAACCAAGTTTCATACTCGATTTCCTTTCTTCCTTCTTTATCCCGTATATCTGTAACTACACCATAGATATTCCTGCGCAGTTTGAGACAAACGACGAAAGGAACAACGTCTTTCTTTGCAACGTAACCTATTTTGCTTCCTTGATAGTATAGAGCAATGGCATCCTTATCGTGAGGATTGTCTGGCTCTGCAACCAGTTGGAAGTATGTTCCCACAGTAAGCTGTGAAATTACCGATTGATCGCAATAGAATGATCCAGCGATTATCATACGTTTTCGAATATATTGGTCGCCCTCATCCATAGGTTTAGACTTCGGTGTATTTTCGTCAGGTTCCTTGGGCTCTTCCGGTTTAGGGGGCACGTAAGGAGCAGCTTCGGTTTTCGGAAACAAGGATGTAAAGGAATAGTTTACTGGCTCGCTTTTCTTTTCTTCCACGGGAGGAGTTACTTTGATACTTGTAGTGGTGGTCGGCTTTCGAGGAGCCGTTGCTTTAGGCGAGCTTGATGTTGTCCTTGATGACGAGCTTGTTGAGGCGGATGTTCTCGTAGATGTAGATCTTGGAGTAGTTGATGAACTCCTTGGTTCAGTATATGATCTTGTCGAAGTTCGTTCCTGGGATGAGTATGAAGATGTGCTTCTCGTGCTTGAACCAGATGTATTATGAGTTCTTGCAGTTCTTGAGGATGTGCCTTCGGCACGAGCCTTTCGTTCTTTTTTTATTTTGTGCGCAGTAACACCGGCTCTTGTTGCATCTACTGGCACACCAAAAATACTCACAACAGAAGCGCAGAGCATAGCAAAGAAGCAAGCTCCTCGCGAAGGTTTACACCCGAGGATACGATAGATGCTTATTGAAGAACGGTTGTACCAGAAATTGTACCAAGCTTTTTTGGAATTTCTCCACCAGCCCATACCTTTTTGTCCATACATCCCGAATGTAAATAGTCGCATCCAAAAACGTTTCCATTGGGAACGATAAGCGCCGACTATTTTATTGAAAGATGGTTTTCTTATAATCCCTCTTGCCATATAGTCGGCACCTACCTCTCATCTTAATTTGGAGTTGGGAAACACATCGCTATATCCTCCCCATCGTGAGGGTCAATTAGCAAAACAACTTTCTCGCCATTATGAACACCGTAGGTTTCATCAAACGGTTCATTCAATAACTTAGCAAAAAAATAACTTCTATCCTCTTTATTACCGATAAAATCGGTGGGACGTACCCAGATTTGCTCTGGCTTTTTACCCTGAACATATAAAATGGCAAGCACATCATCCGGACAATCGTAATGTCTAAATTTATCGAGGCACGTGATAGCACGAAGCTGCTCGTCTTTTTCATCGGAGTAACCCGTATTTGTTATTTCGATGTCTCTTGCATATCTTTTAAGTAAAGCTTTGTTTTCAATTGGTATAAGCTCAAACGCCTTAAAACATTCTCCTCGGACAGTCAATCCAACCTCATCATTAGGCCACATTAGGGTATAGTCGCCGTCCTCGTAATAAGTTAAACCTAAGACTTTATATGAAAAGCCGCACATCTTGTCTATATATCCATACACAAGGGCACTATTTACCTGAATACCTTCAGGAACTATCTTTTCTTGCATCATATTAAATGTGTTAAAGCAATAGCCATTATCAAGAACTATGGCGAGCTTGTGATATACATCTCTGAAACTTTTATATCCCATAAAACCTCCGTGCTTTGTTATCCTGCATATCCATTGCGGTCTAACAGGTCGAAGAAAAACTGCTTTTTTTCAATAGAAGACAATTTACTGTATCCAAGCACTAATAATTTGGTTTGGATTTCACTGTAACTTGTTTTGCCGAGATTACGAACTCTTAGAAGACGTTCGTCCTCAATTGCTTCCACGACGTCCTGGATCTGCATCATACCGGTTCTCTTGAGGCAATTGCTTGATCTTACAGAAAAGTCGATTTCATCCACACTGGAATCAAGTGTTTTCTCACCAAATGGGATACTTACCTTGACCGACTTGCCGAAAATAGAGTAGATGGTGCGAATGAGTCCATTAGACTCTGCAGATTGAATTAAGGTGTTTACTACGTCAGCTTTGTTCATTGATGCATGCGCTCCTGTCATTGTTTTCTGGTATAATGCTACCCTTAACAACGTCAAGAACGGAATGAGCATTGATAGATGTTATCCCCGGTACAGTACGATATATCTTATTGACGAACTCCCTCATTGTTTTAACGTCAGGCGAGAGGCAGATTGCTACGAGATGGCAGTTGCCGGTGGTCTGAACGATAGTTACTGTTTCCGGAGCTTCAACAAATACACGTTTACATTCTTCAAATTCTTCAGGCTTGGTCTCAATGTTCATTACGAACGTCATTGTTTCGGGTGCACATTGAGGATCTATGATAGCCTTGTATCCTTTGATAATACCCGACCGTTCCATAGCAGCAACGCGATTCTTTACAGCAACGCGGGAAAGACCTACTTTCTCTCCGATATCGGAGTAAGACATCCGCGCGTCGTTCAAAAGTAGATTGAGTATGGTGTTGTCGATTTTGTCAAGAGAGCTTAAGTACATAGTATCCTCCATTCGTACCAGACAAAGGGCGCATGCTTTCCCTTTGGTTGATACGCTAATATTATATCATATTTTTTTGATTATTTCAACAGGTAAACTTTCGTTTGGCATTCACATTATTACGAAAGGAAATGCCTATCTGCTGTTGCTTCCGTTTCGTAAATCCCCCGAATTTGCGCCAAACACCGGTATACAGTCCTTCAGAGCCGCTAAGACTTTCCTGAAGACTACTTTGTTGGGATAGTAATTGTCGTGAGAAAAGATGACGATACCTCTCCTGCTTCTAAATTCCAGTATAGCAGCGGCTACTGCTGCACTCCTGGATTGACCATGCTCACACTGGCAAATAAGGGTGGATATTGCATCCTTGTGATCAAAGTAAAAGGATGCTATCTGCTGAGCCTGCGCATCAGTAAGCATACTATATTTTGTTTCGAGTGCCAGACGTTCTTCTTCACTTGGCTTTCTTCCAAGCTCATCAACAAAGACATCATTATCTACGTCATCAAAGGCAACCTGCAAAAGATACTCAGGTTGATTTGCCAATGTCGCAAATGCACAATCTGTATCGGTGATGCTAATCAGAGCTGTATGTGCTGGGAAATGAGTCTGGGATATTGCCTCAATCTCAGTTCTGCTTTTAATGAGAATCTTCATAGGTTAAAACTCCTTTGAGAATAGCATAGCACACTATCTGTCCAATAATCTGGACTTTAGCGGCTATATATATTATACCACACTTTGAAATCAACCGAAAAATCTTGCTTTTTCTCAACCCGGTCCAAAAATTCAATCAAATTCTAATGTGTGGTATAATAGAAAGTTATTTCAACCAGTTGTTACAAGCAGTTTTGCAGAGCTCCTCGATGTAGTCTCTTTTAATAAGGGTATCTCTCCATTCCTTTGGGATGCTGTCATACCCATACAGTGCTCCCGCCAGACCACCTGCGACCGCTGCGACGGTATCGGTATCCTCCCCGAGATTGACTGCCTTCAAAACACAGGATTTGTAATCAGTAGTTGTCATGAGACACCATAATGCCGCCTCAAGGGTATCAACCACATATCCCGTACTCTTAATCTCATCTCGAGTAAGAGATGCAAAGTTGCTTTTGAAAATTCTGCTGTAATAAGGCATCTCGGCGCAGTCCCTAAGATGGCATTCAGCCCGAGCAAGTGCATTCTCAATCGCTCCCATGCTCGGATCTGCGAGCAGATGGTAGAGCACGAACGCATAGATCAGGCACCCAAGTTCGGAACGGTCGTGCGCATGAGTGATAGCAGAGCCGTTTCGAACGAGTTCCAACCACTCAACAAACGGAAGATTTTTTGCGAAGGCATAAAGCACGAATGGATGGATGCGCATCAAAGAACCGTTTCCATTGGAATGTTCGTCATTTATGCCACACTCAAGTGCGGGTTTGCCGTCTGTTGCGAGATAGTTTCGAATCGCTGTCAAACAGGTCCTTCCAATATCAAACATTTCTCCGGTCGGTGTGTATGCGTCTTCGGAACACCAGCGAACGAATTTTTCCATAATTTCGTCGTAATCAACCTTGCCAGTTGCGAGACTGTCAAGAGCAGCCAGCGTCATACTGGTATCATCGGACCAAGCTCCTGCAGGGACCGGATAGGAACCGAAGCCCATCATATCGGTTACGGGAGACTCATCCAGCTCCTCACGAGAGCAGAATTCGACTGGCACACCAAGCGCATCACCGACCGCGTGACCGATCATAACCGATTTCATCATATATAGAAATCTTTCCATTACTTTTTCTCCTCATCAAGAGCATCTGCCCAGTTGTCAGCAACCTCTGCATTAGCTCTATAATTGGCAACAGTTGCGCTCATTGCACAGTAGAGCATTTCGGTTCCTTCAGCATCGTGGCGATAGTTTGCTGCTCGCTCACGTCTGATACCGATACGTTCAGCTGTTTCAACCGCATCGATATTTGCTGCTACAAACAAGAATTCCCAACCGTAGCGTTCCTCCTGACGACGGATCATCTTCTTTACCTTATCGCTACCGTATTGACAGCTTGCGTTCTCCATACCATCCGTGGTAATGATAAACATCGTTTTTTCCGGAACGTCTTCGGGACGAGCATATTTGTGTACGTTTCCAATGTGATGGATTGCTCCACCAATAGCATCGAGCAAAGCAGTTCCTCCACCGACTCTATATTGTTTATCGGTCATAGGCTGTATTTCGCTGAGATCCTTGCGATCGTGAATAACCTGCGAGCAATTCGCAAAAAGCACTGTTGATACATACACTTTTCCGTCAAGCTTCTTTTGCTCCTCGATCATTGCATTGAATCCACCGATTGTATCAGACTCAAGCCCTGCCATTGATCCGCTGCGATCAATAATAAATACCAATTCTGTAATTCCGTTTTTCATTTTTGCTTTCTCCTTTTCATTTTTTGTGATTTTAAGAGCAGTTTCATACCAGCGCCCATAGAGTTCGGAAACTCGTTGGACATCCTTGGTTAGTTCCTTGAATTCATCGTAAGCAGGAGCAGCGACTATCAGGTGATTTCCCATACCCAAACTTACATACTTCCATTCACCCGGCACAGTAGAACCAAGGCCAAACATTCCAAAGCTACATTTCTTTAATGGAGCGAAGAGTTTGAGCAAATCTTCGTACCTTACGTCACCATAACAGTAATTGCAGTGGTAGCTTTCTCCATTGGCCTTAACCCAAACGACACCTCCAGGCTCTCCCATAGCCCCACCTTCGGCAAATTTGAAGAAGAGTACGTCTTCAAACAAGTCCTCATTTAACTCCTCTTTGCTAACACTAATCGGCTTCATTTCCATTTTCATTCCTCCTAAAAACAAATGTGGTTGCCGGGCATCTCTGCCTTACAACCACATTATACATTATTCGGTTTTAAAATAGGTCGCTTGCCGGGGGACTTTAAATTCCACTACCCAAAAGCACTTGATCAAATTCAAATAAAGCCTCATTGATCTCAAATATATCGTAATTTCCGTTATGAATAAAGTAGCGGATTATTTTATCGAATACATTGCTCCGAGATAGAGTCATACCCGCAGTAGCCAAGAGCTCTTGCGTTGTATCCAAATCAAGCTGCAATGAAATCGCAAAAGCTACCGCTGTCTGTTTGGAAGGGCGGTAAGCTTTATTGCTCTTTATCTTAGAAAAGATTCGCTTATCCACATTGGCTTTTTTATAGCATTCAACGTCAGTCATACCACTCTCATCTATCAGGTCAAAAAGCATTTCTTGGAAGCTACGATCCATCTGGTTCATATAGTCCCTAAGGGTCTTACCTGCCGCCGAGTTGCAACAAATTCCTTTATCAGCCATTATCGGGGGTGGAGCTTCGCATTTAGATACTATTCTTTCGTCAAAAGAAGCATCATAACTATCATAGAAATCTTCGTCGTGCTCTTCTACATAGTCATCATCAATAAACTCTTGAATATCATTAAAAAGCTTCTGGCTAAACGAGTACGATTCTCTATCAAAAACGCAGATGTAAACTGTCAGCTCGTGCTCAAGAAGGAATTCAGCAATAGTCTGAATTGCAAACTTAAGGACCTGATCCTTTGGATAGCAATAAACACCTGCGCTTATTAACGGAAACGCTACCGTTTGACATCCGTGCTTAACTGCCAGTTTCAATGATTCAATATAGCAAGAGCGAAGAATAATGCTCTCGCCACATAAACCTCCGTGCCATACCGGGCCAGATGTATGGATTACATACTTGCAAGGCAAGTTATATCCACCAGTAATTTGTGCTTGCCCCAGTCCAAGCAATGGCAAGTTTGCACACTCTTCATCAAGCCCTGACCCCGCAATCGTATGCACAGCGAGATCTACGCCACTATATCCAATTTTTTCTTCATTTGTCGTGTTAACGATGGCATCGACACGCATTTTCGTAATGTCTTGCCGTATTATTTGCAGTGGCATAGTACACCTCACTTATAATTTAATAGCTCGATGAGTCTTTCCGTTCTGCTCAAGCCATTCTTGAGAACAACAGTATTCACCCTGCTTTTCAAAATGGATAGTATTTTCAAGAATATGTTTTGGCCTGAGAATTTTACATACTGAACCAGAAATTTGACGATCTTTGCCGATGATTTTTTCTCCCCAAAAAACATCAGCAATATCAAATAACCGATATTCCTTCATATCTGAAGAAGGCATAGACTCTATCGTATCAGTTGTTTCTTCCGCCGTTACTGTAGAATCCAGTGAAATAGAATTTTTCAAAAAAGCAAAAAGAGCATCAATAGAGTCACATTCATTCATCTTTTGCAGGATAGACTCGTTATGAGCAGAATTCTTTAAGCTCTTAATTAAAAGCTTGAATGCAGTTTGGAATGAAGTTGAGCTCTCAAGAGACTTGCCAGAAGAAATTATACTTGCTCCAATTTTAACAGCGTTTTTCCAACGATTTAACACCAATGGATCCGATATAGCAATGCTATTATCTGTTGAAACATCTTCGCTAAACGAGTTATTTTCGCTGAGATTAGGCTTTGTATCGGTTTCATGCTCATCCCACGCGGTATGAGTTATGCCTGAACCGTGTATAGCAATGACGTTGCTTGGCAACAATGTATTGATTAAAGAAAATAGTTCGTCATAGCTTGCGTGAGCCGAAAGTGAAACGTCGAATAAAAGACCACCTTGTTTTTTCCAACCTTGCAGTATACTATAACCGTAGGATTCCTCGCTACTGTCCAAATATCCCGTTCTAATAATTGCAACTCTTTGCTTACTTTCAAAGAGTTCTTCAATGTATTTAGCCGAGGTACTATTCTCTGAGATCATACCGGAACTGGCTATGATAATATCATTGAAATCAAAGTTGTCTACCTCGCTATTATTACCGGTAGAATATTTTACGTTGGAGGTGGCTATTTTGGAGTCCAGGAGCCGTTCGTAAGTTTGGGTAAGTTTGATAGAGAGTCCATCAATAAGCAACCGGTATTTTTGACTTAGTAGGATGGTTAATTCTTGGCTTCTTCCTACAGCAAACGCAGGAAGAAAAACTTTGTATCCGTTGCAAATCAACTTATCGATGATTAAGAGCAGTGCACTTTCAGCATCTTGATATGGAAGTATGTTGGAAACGTTATTACCATAGGTTGATTCTGTTACCAAACAATCTATTCCCGCCGCAACAAATTCGTCTTCACAAAGCTTTGTAAGATCCAATCCGGGCACCGTTTGCTGAGAATGGAGACAGAAATCTCCCGTAAATACTACCGTTTTGTCATCGAAGCGTATTACGAAAAGCTGTGATCCAAGAATATGCCCATTATCATAGGAATGAATCTGGATTTTTTGATTAGCCACAAAGAATGAGGATATTGGACGTGCGCCTTCAATGTTGCGTTCTCCTGTAGCATCTCTAATTATTTTTTTGGTTCGCTCATCAGCATAGAATCTTAAAGGAGAAATTCCGACGTCAAGCAAAGACGAAATACTTCCATAGTGATCTAAATGTGCATGAGAAATTAGGACGCCCACAACATCGTCAATAGTATCCTTCGATACTTCATCTGTTTTGATCTGAATTTTCACGGTTCTCATTCCTTTCGTTTTTGAAATTGATTTGTTTGGTTATCATTAGATAATCGTTGTAGTCCTTACCATCGGGAGGAGGAATGTATTTCACTTCATACTTTCCTCCAAAGATTACTTGCAGAGCATCGGCACCTCTCCGTCCGGCAAAATCGTTATCAAGGTAAAGACAGATCTTCTTTGTGTTTGGGTGTGTGGTAAGGTAATGCTCAAGCGGCATCGGTATCTTTGTTTCCTCCACTTGTTCCTTTGGCAGATAAATTCCCGAGAGAGATATGAGGTTTTCCGTATGATAGTCCTTGCCTATATCCTTTAGCATCGTAGCGTATGACAGAAGATCTATTGCGCTTTCAAACACTCTAACCGTTGAATTTTCATCGTTGGTTGCGAGCTTGAAAGCGTATCTCTTATCACTGCCTGCCATATCTTTTTTGCCCGAGCTGCCATCGGTTTCGCGTGAACAACAATACCTCAGCTTTCCTTTTTCATCAAAGCCGAGGAACAATACTGCCCCGCTCCTTGCGTGTTCGGTTATCATTCCTTGCTCGTTACACTCGTCGATAATGTCATTATCAATGCCACGGGCAAGGAGATATTTCTTCGCTCGGTCGAGCATCGGGGTGTGTATCGGCATCATAACTCTTTCATAGGTTTTCTTCGGTTTGGGCGAAATAAAAGACGGTATCTCTACCGCCTTGCCCATAACCGATTCAACTGCCGTGAGGAAATCCACTCCCCGAACTTTCACAAGATAGTCAAGTGCAGAAGCACCACCAATTCCTCTTGACCACCAAAACCATTTACCGTTTGAAATCTTGAGTGAGTCGTGAGTGCGAGTACAATACTCGTTCCCATCGCACTTTACAAGCTCATGCGGATCGGTCGCTTGGAGATAAGAAAGCAAATCTACTTTGCGAGCTTCAGCTATAACCTCGGGTTGAATATACGCCATAGTTTACCTTTCGTCTCGCTCTCGCGCCTTTCGTTCCTGCACTTCTTTCTTGAACTCCTCGCGCGAAATCTCGTTTGCCTTACACTCAATTGCCCTTCTAACGGTGTCCATGTGATTCTTCTCAAAATCCTCCCACTTGCCAAAGATTTCGTCAAGTACGTTATCGGATTTCAAAAGAGCCTGCGCTTGTCTTGCGTGAATACTTCCACACTCAATAGCGATCACAATGTCAGAACGTACAGCGTAAGCATAAGCGTGTTCAAGCATTTGCTCGGGACTCATCATAAGCAAATTGTTCTTGTACTCCTCAAACTCCGCGCTGACCTTTTCATAGAAATTGTAGTCGCCGGGAGTAGGAATACAACGAAGATAAAGGGCGTAATCCTGCGTGAGAATACGGAATCCCCATTGCTCACCAAAGGGATGAGAGACCTTACATTGAGGTTGAGTGCGACAGTATGCTCTCATACTGTCACGGTCAGAAAGAACGCCACACGGCTCTCGCATCTTGTTTATAAGGGCATCAAAGATAACCTTGAACTTCTCATCGTTCAGTTCGGGGAAATTATGAGGAAACCAAGTCGTCCAAAACTCTTTACCGCCTCCACCGAAATCCCCTCGCAAATATCCAATGCAGCCAAGCTCCTTTTCTTCATCCTTATTGAAAAAGAAAAGGTCTTTTTCTTCTTTCATTTTGATAGCTTCAAGTACCATCTTATCTCCTCCTCTCTTTAGGTTCTTCCACGGGAACGTAGAAGTGACCGTTTTCATCGTAGTTCTTGGGATTAGCCACGGGAGTATCCCAACCGAAGATTACACCGTTCTCCATTGCCGCAACCTGCTCGATAGTGAGGTTAAGAGCTTCATTCTGCTCATTGGCATAAGCGCGGTTCTCAACCATATTGCCACCGTACTGAGGGAAGCTGTCGTACAGATCTTCGCCATAACGAATAAGGATGCGCTCACCCGTATATTTCAGAACACCGTAGCAGGTTTCGGGAAGTCCTTTATCTTTGGCAAGTACGGTCATAAGTGCTTTGCGGTTATAGCAATAGATCGTTACGTGCCGCACGGGGTTCCAAGGGGTAAGAGCGATATACCAGGCATAGTCCTCGGTCAGCACTCTGAATCCCCAACACTCGCGGTTGAAGGAATACGGAACGTGATCGTGTACCTTGTCACGGCAAAAGGCGTTCAAATCAGAAAGGGTGCGGAGCATATACCTCGCACCCTCGCTTGCAAGGAAGATGCAAAGCGACTCAAGCTCATAACGAATCATATAGTCGTTATCTCCCGTCATTTCCATATCCGAGAGCACGAGTCTATTCTCATCGAAATTACCCTTGAGCCACCCGATAAATCCCTTTTCCGTCTCGCCCTGCTCGGTGAAAAGATACTTTTCATCCCATAGTGCAAGGCGTTCAAGTTTCATCGTTTACACTCTCCTTGCTTTCGCTTTCTTCTCTGCTCTCCTTGGTTTCGGGTTTCGCCAAGAAAGCCAAGACACCGACCGACTTGATCTCCTCCTGCAATTCACAAAGTGCCGTAAGCTCGGGCTTTGTGATGTTCGGGATAGAAAGAATGTCCTTGAGCTTCAAAGCCATAATCTGCTTCTCCGACGTGATGCCCGACTCAATGAGACGAGTAATTAAGCGAAGATTTGTCTTATTTACTTCAGCCATTATCTCTCCTCCCTATCTCTGTTTGTCTTTTTCTTGGGTTCATTCTCTTTGGGATATTCGCCAATGCTTCGCTTAAAAGCAACCTCGGCTTCTACGCGGTCATACAAGTCCTTGTTTGCCGCTTCTTTGTCCGTAAAGTAATGACCCCAAAAATAGTTGTTGCCCCCGGTACATTCCCAAGTAACGTACCGAGCGCGGTCGTGGATATTCTCACCAAGTACAAATTCCGTGTTACCTACGGGAAAGGACTTGATGATCTCATATCCTGCATTGATTCTCTTATCTTGCATCTTTGTCCTCCTTCTTCAGCTCAAGCTTTACTTTGTCAAGGGTTTTCTTTGCAAAATCGGGCAGTTTATCTTGAGGTACGATCCCCAATACGTGAGGTCTCTCAATTCTGCACTTTTCCCCGGTGTATAGATTCCAACCATAACAAGCTCTGCCACGGCTGCTCGGCTCAACACCAAAGCCACTGTTGACATAGTAAAGCTGATGAGCAATATCTCGGAAACCGTGAAGCATCGTCTGCTCCTTAACTGCTACGACTCTGCCCTTGATGCTATCCTCCCAAGATACCGCGATTACATCTTCTGCCGTCAAACAAGAAGGATCGTCAACACCGACGATAGCGGCGCGACGATCCTCAAGCTCTTTTGCACACTCGTTGATCTTGTTCGCAAATGCGTGGAGTGCTTCGGGGTAGTTGTCGAAACAATGGAGCTTATCGCACACGGGAAACATATACCCCTCGGATTCGTATACACACATCATATACGGATATTCGGTTTTCTGATCTTCGGCAATACCGAAGCAGACCCTCTTGTGACCTATCCACATTGCGACGTCTATAACGTATCCGTTCAATACTTCTTTCTCATCCATGCGCTCACCTTAACCTTGATACCAATCGTCGTAGATGGTTCCGTCGATTACCACATTCACGTTACGAACTGCCGAGATCATACCTGCGGGAGTCCAAATGTGAGTTGCTGTTGCGGAAACGGTGTAATTTCCGTCCTCAACGTAAACGGGAATGAAGTGTACTCTTGCATTTCCGTCTGCATCTGCATTTTCGACAAACTGACAATATCCGCCGACCTGCTCAAGCGTTCTGTACTTATAGCTTGCCGTTGAATAAGCATACTCGGGGAAAGTCGCAAACACGCTTTGCGCGGCAGTATAAGCATTGGAGCTCGGCATCGTATATCCCGACTTGGCTACAAGCTTAGGATTCCAAGAGAGTGTCACACCGTAACCCGACTTCATCTTCCAAGTGTTACCTACCTTTTCAGCGGTAAGACAAGCAGAACTCGGGAGCAGATCGGGATCTGCGGACGTTACACTAACACCGTACTGCTTCAAGACAATAGAGCCGTTCTCATATACCCACATATTCCAAGTCGCACTTCCCGACTTTGCGTTAGGTGCAGTAATGGAGGGGTTATAGCTTGAAGGCGCATTTGACTCAAAGTGAGTGTTGGGTGTCTGAGAACTTCCGATGCTCTGTGCGAGAACGGCAAATTCTGTGGTATTATTGGAACTGTTGCTTTCATTAGCCATTCTACCGGGATTGATCGTACCCTTACAGAAGTAGGTCGTACCCGCACTTCCCTCGGGAACCTTCCACTTGAAATACACAAGGTTTCTTCCTCCTGCGGGAATGACTACGCTATCCCAAGTCTGCTGACTTACAACATTCGTAGAGCTGCCATTCATCGAATAAACAACGAAATCGAAGGATACACCGTCGCTCGGGATAATATCACTTGCAGCTTCATTGGTCACATAGAAGCTCGAAATGACCTCAAATCCTTCGACATAATCACCGTTAACCGTTACACTTTCAGTAGAAGTCTCAATGAGTTTCTTTACGTTAAAGGTAGTTGATACAGAGTTGTTGGTAGTTCGTGTCTCATTTTCGTGGTCTGCCCAATTCACTCGCGCCACAAGGGTCTGCTGTCCGAGAAGCGCGCCCACGTTAATATCAAAGGAGAAGTTCTGAACTCCGTACTTGATAAAGTCAACGGTGGTGGAATAGATCACAGAACCATTCAACAGAACCTCGACGGGGATATTGTCATAAGGAAGATTTCTATCCCAAGAGTCTGCTCTGAACATAATGCTGATCTTTTCGTACTGATAAACCTCGCCCGGAGTGGTTGAGAAATTGGATACAGAGAAGTCATAGTTACGCTCGATCCATACTGCATACAAGGTGACAGACGCATCGGCATAGTAGGTCTCACCGCCGTAATATTCGGGTGTGGTTGCCGTGCTCGACGTTGCCCACCCCATAAAGGCGTGGTTGGTTCTTGTGGGCTGAACCGTGGAGATCGTTACACTCTGCCCGATGGTCTTTGTCTGAGAAGCAGGTGCTCCACTACCTCCGTTTGCGTTATACGATACGGTAAAGATAGTCTTTTGCCATACCGCATAAAGGGTTGTATTTGCATTGGAGGTATAACTACCACCTGCCGCGTAAGTCACACTCGTCGCAGAGCTTGAGGTTGCCCAACCCTTGAAATCATAACCTTCTCTTGTGGGCTTCGCAGAGGTAAGTGTCAAGGTCTCACCGTGGATTTTCGTCTGACTTGAGGGAGGATTGATACCACCATTCGCATTGTAGCTGACAGTATAGGTCTTTTTCACAGAATAGGAATATCCGCACTCGGAACACGTATAGATGATATTTCCGTTACTTTCGGTAGAGGTAAAGGAATGTGCTTCGGTACTTGAGTTACCAACCATACTGTCGCACTCGGAGCAATAAGAGTAATACTTATGCTGAGATGCGGTGTACTGCTCAAACTTGGTTTCAAGCGAGTGACCTTGATACTGTGCTTCGGAAAAGTCACCGTGATTACAGTTCTTGTATCTGACGTGCTGACTTGTGGAATAATACTCCCATGCTGTATACGTGTATGGGCCGTGGGTAGTTCCCGTAGAAAGGATCGCGCCGCAAGTGTTACATACTCTCTGCCAATCGCAACCCGTTACATAGCTCTGAGTTGCTGAGCTATGAGGACAGTTCCAAATCGCGTAAAGAGTTATAGACGCATTATTCGTATAACTTCCTCCTGCCGAATAAGACGGAGAGGTAGACGCACTTGATGTTCCCCAACCCTTAAACTCATATCCGGTTCGGGTAGGAACTACCGAAGAAAGAGTAAGCGTTACACCATAGGTCTTTGTCTGACTTGCAGGCGCACCGCTACCGCCGTTTGCATTGTAGCTGACGGTATAGGTCTGTACGGTCTCCTTGGTATAACCGCAATCGTTACAAACGGAAACGGTCTTACCGCCCGAGGTAGTGCTTGTGAAGTCGTGTGCTTCATAGCTTGCCGATCCGATCATAGAAGCACAAGTGGAGCAATAAGAATAATACTTATGCTGAGTGCTGCTATATCTCTCATACTCGGTAGTTTTAGAGTGAGAACCATATTCATAGGTGGAATAGTCACCGTAGTCACAATCCTTTGTTCTGCGGTGCTGACTTGTGGAATAATAGACCCAATCGCTGTAGCTATACGGGCCGTGGGTCGTACCCGTAGATGTTACTACGCCACAAGTATTGCAAGTTCGTTCCCAATCACAACCCGTAACATAGCTTTGAGAAGTAGACGAATGGCTACAAGACCAAACTGCATACATCGTACAAGATGCGTTGGTAGTATAAGAACCGCCCGCGCTATACGATGCTGTCTTTGCAGAGCTTGAGGTTGACCAACCGAGGAATGAATATCCGCTTCGGGTAGGCTTAGTAGAGGAAAGAGTCAGCGTGACTCCGTGGGTCTTTGTCTGACTTGAGGGCGCGCCCGAACCTCCGTTTGCGTTATAACTTACGGTATACGTTGTTGGAGCGTTACTCTCCCAAACTGCATACAAGGTTGCAGACGAATTGGAAGTGTACTTGCCGCCCGGCTGATAAGATGCAGTAGTCGAAGAACTTGAAGTTCCCCACCCCTTAAAGGTATATCCGCTTCTTGTCGGTTTCGTTGAGGACAGCGTAAGATCAAGACCGTAGGTTTTAGTCTGACTTGAGGGAGCGCCGCTACCTCCATTTGCGTTAAAGGAAATGGTGTATTTGTTCTTTGCCCATACCGCATACAATGTTGTACTCGCATTGGTGGTAAATGTTCCTCCCGAGCTATACGATGCACTTGTAGCACTGCTTGAAGTGCTCCAACCTTGGAAGGTATAACCCGTGCGTGTAGGCTTTGTCGAAGAAAGCTTCAGATTTGTGGTGTACCACTTTGTCTGTGAACTCGGCGCACCGCTACCGCCATTTGCATTGTAGGAAACGGTGTAGGATTTCTCATAGTAGTAGACGCTATGATTGCCATCGCCATAAGTTCCCGAAACAGAAGAACGGTTAGGAGTATATCCCGTTACGGCGGGCGAAGTTACAGTAAAACTTGCTCCCTGCTTACCCGTTACCGTCTTTGTGGGAGCTGCCGTTCCACTTCTGTCCTCATACTGATAGGTGATGGTGGAGCTTGCCGTTTTTACATAATACACGGTGTAGGTTGCTGTTCCGTTTCTAACGTAGTTAGAGGCGGGAAAGCTCTTGTCCATCATCGCGTAGGTTACATACGAATCGCTACTGTTTTTAAGTGCATAACCCGAGACCGTAGGCGAATAATATTTCGTCTGCTGTGCGGTGGTATCTGCCGCGTTCATCGAGAAGGTCTTGGTTGTCGCTACCTGCTTACCGCTTTCATCCTTATAATAGATGGAACAGCTCATAGGATAACTGCCCGCAGCAGAAGCAGGTACGGCACAGGTTGCAACAAGTGTTACGAGCACCAATACCATTGCGAGAACTCTTGAAAAATGTTTCTTCATTCATTCTCTCCTTTCACACCGGGAATAATGACTACCTCACCATCAACAGCGGGATCGTCATTTCTTTCGGTGCTTTCTTCCCCGTCCAAAATGTCGATTGTCACATCACCGGGGCTGGCAGGTTTCTGATCGTTGTCTCCCGTATCATCGGGTTCGATGTCGGGAATGTTGGGAATAGTGGGTTCTGTATCGCTATCCTCGGGTTCGGTCGTATCCGTGATAGGAGGCTGTGTCTCATCGGGAGGTGTGTCATTCCCGTTGCGAATCGCACCGTAAATGATAGCGCCGATAACAGCCAAAATTACGACAAGGCAGATAACGATACAAACAATGTTTGCTTTTCTGCTCATTTCATTTCTCCTTTACTTTTGTTTGAATTGAGATACGATGGTAATAGGAACCGTTATATCGGTAATCTTCCGATTGAACAGTTCAAACGGAATTGTGATCTCGTATTCCACATATACACCAAACGCATCCCCTGCCATCGCATAGATCGTTGGTCGTGACATAACGTACTTACCGTCCACCGCCACGGGTTCTCGGTATTCAAGAGTAATGATGCGCGGAAAGCCGAGCAAGGTATATGCTCCGTCTACAAGATCGTTGCGGTCGATATAATCGTCCCACGGCTCACCCTGCTTCAAGGCATCGTATTTGCTCACGGCATAGCGCGTCACATAACTGTCGAGCTTGAGCTGCGTTTCGTTCTGCTGTTCCCTTGCAACGTGATATACAAAAGCGTATTGCAAAGCAACCGCAACAAGCATCATCACTACAAGGATGCAGACACAAGTGAGAACGTAGCTGAATCCCTTATTGTTTTTCAAAGGATTTCTCACTCGCCCTCACCTCACTTCCAATACATTCGGGAGAGACCCGATTGTGTCACGGATACGTCGAAAGGCAATTCAAAGCCACCGAATCCCGGCAAGATCATTTCGGTCGTGAGTGTTACAGAGATAACGTCACCAAGCTGAACCTTGCCCGTGGCATAGTCAAAGTAGGTTGCCGAAAATTGTACCGTTGGTGTGAAACCCGATTCGGCACAAAGCTCTGCAAATCTCGCTTCTACCTCGGGACCAATTCGTCCCGTTACGGTCGCTACCTCCAACAGTTCGTTACACATATACGTCATATCCTGCTTGAGCGTGACCATTGACCAAATGCTGATAATTAAGACTAAAACAAGAGCGATGACGAGAACCGCCACCGCTACGTCGATATAGCCTTCTGCTTTTTTGTTTTTAAGTGTTTTTAACACGGTTGCACCTCCTCAAAAGAGCGTTCCCATCGAAGTCAGAAGCACCTGTCCGAGCACCGCCACATAGATAAGGATAAAGCAGAAAAGAAGTGCCATTGAGAGCTTACGCACCTTGCGAGGTACTGCGTTTGCCTGCGCCTTGAGCTGTTCTCGCTGATAGTCAGCAAACTTCAATGCGATAGTTCCCCAATACACTTCCATATCATCACCGCGCACAACACCGATCAGACCTCTTGTGACGTCACTCATCATCGTAGAGCCAACGCGAGACTCCAAACGTGTCAATGCAACTTCCTCGTTACCGGAGCGCATATCCGCGATGGTGATCTCAAGTTCCTCCTTGAGTTCGGGGCAAGTGGTATCCTTAAAGGACTCAAGAGCATACACAGCTCCCTTTTTGTGCTTGATCGTCTTTTCGATAGAGCCGACAAGTCGGGGCAATTCGTACTCGATCTTCTTTCGCTTTGCCGCAATCATCTTGGTTACTTTCTTGGATTCAGAGAAATACATAACAACGGCTACAAAAGCAATAAAGAGACCGAGCAGTTTGAAAATGAGGAAGGCGGGAATTGCAAGAAGTCCGATTGCCACCGATTTTACGATAGCGTTGGAAACATACATTTCGGGAGAAATATCCATACCCGCTGTACGAAGGTCGGCTTCAAGCTGTGCCTTCTTGTATTCATTGAGCTTAAGCTTTTCGGAGAGCTTGGTTGCAAACTCTTTGAGATAGATCTCAATTATACTCGTTTTCTTATCGCCCTTCTTACCGAGGTTGTTTGCCGCTTTCGATGCTTTCATCGTGGGAACCTTCATCAAGTCCGCGAGAATACATCCGATACCCACCGCCGCAAAGAGACCGATGAAAATCTGTAAAATTATCATACCGTTTCCTCCTTATCTCTTATATTCAATGGGTTTCGTGATCTTGTTCATACGAATCGCGGTAATGATAATGACTACGCCACTAATGGCAAGAACGATCTTGCCAAACACCGTATTCATCAGCGCATCGTACCAATCCCTATTGAGACAGTACAAAAGCGGAATGTTGCCGACAACCATCAGCACCATCATCCAATACTCACGTCTGGTCTCGGCAAGCATCGTTTTCAAACTATTGTTTACCAAACGGACATCGGTGAGCTTTGATACAACGGGCATCAAGGTATCCTTGAGGGTTCTGTCGTTCTGACACGCGATAAGGGTATCACACCATTCCTCATAGATACTGTTTTTAACCTTATCTTTGAGATTGTGGATAGCACCGCGAATGTCGGGTGAAATGATCGTTGCTTCTGCGATAAACTCCTCAAAAATACCCTTGATAGGCGGCTTGAGATAGGAAAGGTTCTCCTGCACCGCACTTACAAGGTTATCGCTTCGGATATATGAGGTGGTGATGATGGACAAAGCCGTTTCAAGCTCTTGTCTGACCTGCGTTTCATAGATAGCAATCGCTTTGGTGAGATAGGCGAAAGGAATCAGAGCGAAAGCAATCGCAAGAACGGGAATAAGGAACATATTATCAATGGCGATTGCCACGATACAGCCCGCTACCATAAGAAGCAGAGCCGCCGTACATGCCAATGAAAACTGCTTTTCCTTGCCCGTTTCCTGCAGGGCTCGTCTCATTCGTTCAAGCTCAAGCAAGATACGGTTCTTCTTTTTCTTACCTCTCGCCGTCAAAGCTTGGTCTTTGAGGGTCTGCTGTTTGTTGAACAGTTCATTTATATCCTTATTGATCTGTTCGGGTGTCAGCTTCAAAAGTGCAATCGTCGCAACGACGAGCAAAAGAAAGCTGATAATATAGAGTGCTGTCATACGGTTGTTACCTCCCTTCTTTCAAATCTTTTGAGGAGCTCCTGCGGGATACCGCCGCGCAAAAGTTTTGCGCGCAGAGACTCCGATGGGCTGTTTTCTTGGATAAACTCACCTACAATGTGAAACTGACCGTCCACGTACTCGTTACTGTGGATCTTGTAGCGGTAGAGCGTTCTGTACTCAAGCTCTCCGTCATCGTGAACGATGCACTCGGAAATGTCCATTACCTTACGGGTATTGTCCTCAAGCTTGTGTGCGAACACGACTACGGGAAAAGCAAGTGCCGCCTGCTGCATCGAGATCTTCATGTCAATGGGAAAACGGCGCTGAGACAAAAACGCGATTCTTCTGTGTGCATATCTTCCACCGCCACCGTGAACGGTCGTTACAACGGTGTGGTCTGTGGAGCTTGCTTCTACTGCGGAATGGGCCTCCGCGTCTCTCATCTCACCTACGCAGATCACGTCGGGGTCAAAACGGAGGGCTGCCATTACCAAGTCCTCTTGGGTAATGTCATAGATGTCCTTATCCGAGGGGCGAGACAACGTATGCACCACGTTATTGATGACTCTGCCCTGCTCGTCTCTCTTGACAAGGGAAAGCTCTCTTGCACCGCTTTCAATCGTATAGATACGTTTACTGTCGGGGATAGAACCGAGGAGAGAGTTCAGAAGCGTTGTCTTACCGGAGCTTGTTCTACCTGCAACAACGAAGGACACACCGTAACGTAAGCAAGTCTCAAGAAAGGCAAGCATATCGTCAGTGAGTGATTCTGTGTCGATGAGGTTTTCCCTATCTACTCTCTGAGGATGAAGCATACGGATAGAGACCGCAATACCTCTGTCTGCATCTACAATAGGTTCTTTCAAAGCCGTAACACGAGTGTTATTCGGCAAATGCCCCTGCGCGATGGGAGCCGCATTGTCGATAATCATACCCGAATGATGAAGCAGCTTCTTTACAATGTCGATGGCGTGCCCGGGTGAGAAAAAATGCTCCTCTGCCTTCTCAATATGACCATCAAGGTGTGTCAAAGCCACATCATCCCAACCGTTGATATTGATCTCCTCAAGGTCGGGGTCTGCAAGGTACTTAGTGAGGATCGAATACTCCGCCATTTCGGTGAAAAGGCGTTCTACCAAGCCTTTGGTGTCATACCCCGCTACCGAATAACCCGTATCATAAAGATACTTTCCGATATACGCTTTCAGCTCGGCGGTCTTGCTTTTGTCGATAAGTGCTGCCGCGTAATTCTTCGCAATATAGCTCTGTGTAAGCCCTACAAGCGAAGATAATTCGATCTGTGCCATAACTTACACCACCCTTTCCGCGATTGCTCGAATCGTCTGCATGAACTTCTTATCCTTCAACGGTTCATACAGATTTCCCTCCATATACTGTTCTGTCAGTGAGGAGCAGTAAGGAACCGTAAAGGCGATCTTTCCAAGATGAAGTCTCGCATCAGCGGCGGCAAGATTAAATTCCCCTCGGGGAATGTTCATCACCGCCACATCGTTTTCGCGGAGATAGCCGTGAGAAGCAAAGATCTTCTGCTGAGACATCTGAAAGCTCAAGCACTTGAGATCGGGCGTAGACAGACGAATGACCTGCTCTGCTTTATCAAGAGCTACGCTTGTGAGAAAATTGGAGTCGGGAATCGACATACAATCTACGATCACGTAGTCCGCGATACCTACAAGCACATCATAGAGATACTTTGCTTTTTCTTCCGTGTAATCGGGAAAGGAGTGTTTGTTCTCGCTGTCCTTATATCCGAGATACCCGAGGTTCATTCTGTCCTTTGTCATTACCATATTGGAAACAACGTCGTCAGCGAAAAAGTCGGGTTTGGTAAGGATAGTTCCCACCGAGAATACATCCTCGGAACGGAAGTTGGGAAAGATCACGGGAATGGTAGGTGTCACAATATCGGTAAACACGACGATAACAGCACTTTTGCCACGGGAGCGATTGTAAAGAGCTTCCGCGAGTTTTACCGAAAAGGTGGTCTTACCACTATCCGGCGAACCCCATACTGCTATCAATTTACCCATTGTTCTCCTCCTCCGTTTCCTTCGGTGTGTTGTCGATGGGGTTATTCTTCAGATAATCGTCCTGCACCTTGATATATGCGTCTGCTTTATCTGTTTCCCCTCTGTAAACAAGCGTAAAGTGGATGGTAGTCACAGAATTGTAGTGTGCCAAAAGCTCCGCCTGCTCGGGTGTAACAAGTACCGTAACAGTAGCGGCTTTACCGCCCTCAACGATCTCGTCCTTATCCACACCTTCGTTTGTGGTTGTGGTAATGACCTTAACGTATTTCAGCTCTGCGGGGATATATGAGGTATACATATCCTTGTCGTAAATGATTACAGACACAATATCTCCATTTTCAAGCTTATCCGAGAGACCTGCTGCAAAGTTTGCCACATTCACGGAAACTGCTACCTTTTCCCCGCCAAGTCCGAGAAGCACATCGTCCGCGCTCTTGTTATCGGTGGAGAGTTTGTTTGCGAAAAGATAATCTCCCGTATAAAGATCTGTCGCGGCATACTTACCCACAACGGCTTTACCGTCTTTGATTACGTTATTCGGGAGATTGTAGGAACCGACGTTGACGATTTCAAGGTGGTCTGCGGTGATGATCTGACCTCTCGGCACATCTGCTTTGAGTCTGACAATATCCACCTTCTGATCGGTAAATCTGTTCACCAAGGGAGCAACACCAAAGGTGATAAGAAGTGCGAGTACGATACAGATAACTCCGATGACCGTTCTTGAAGAAAATGGCTTCTTACCGGGAGTTTTAGGTGCTTTGGGTGTTTTCATAGGCTTGGTGCCAAAATTTCCAAAACTCATTTTTCTTTTTCCTCCTTAAATTAAATGAAATATCCGATCATCAGACCGGTAGATAAAAACGGCAACAGCGGAAAGGCTTCTTTGTTAGATTGCTTCTTGATCTTGTTATAAATCGTTTGAAATACGATTGCAAAGACAAGACCGATCATATAGCCGATCACACCGCCGTAAAAACCGAGGCACAAAGCGGCAGCGGTTGAGAATTTGAAATCTGCTCCGCCTTGCCCTTTCGTTTTGAAAAACATTACTACTATAAACTGCGGCAAGAATACACCGAGAGCACCGAATAGCATTGAGGTTACACCTACTTCTTTGTAATTTACAAGAGCAAGTATCAGCAGCATAACCCAAAGGAACTCATCGGCTTGGCGCTCTGACAAATCCTGCACAGAAGCACGTAGCAATATGAGAGCCAACACGATACCCTTCACCGTCCACATCGAAACGCCGCCTACAAAGTAAAGCGCACCGACGATTGCGGTGAGCAAAAGGTATGTGAGGTAGGGATTAAAGGCGAAGCCGCGTTGATCCATATAATAGTTCATCAGCCCGCCCACGATAACCGTCAGAAAGACGAGAGCCGCAAAAGGGATTGCGAATGATATAAATTCCATTTGTCCTCCTTATAAATTAGGAGGACGGTTGGCTCCGTCCTCCGTAGATTACTTCACGCAGCTCTTATCCTGCGTAATTGAACATTTCCAAGATCTCGGTGTTGAGACGAGGAATGATCACGGTGTTGAAAAGCGCGTAGAGACCGCCGAGGATAACCGCACCGACAACAACGCCGATGATGATCTTCACGCCCGTGTCGATATAACCCTCTGCCTTTGCGTTGGCAAGAGTGGTCTTTGCGGAAACTGCAAGGGAGTTTGCCTTGTTCTTGATCTTATCAAAAAACTTCTTCATACTGTTTTACCTCCTTTCCTAAATTAACCTGCGTAGTTAAACATCTCACCGATCTCGGTGTTGAGACGGGGGAGGATGACGCCGTTAAAGAGGGCATAGAGACCGCCGAGGATAACCGCACCGACAACGACACCGATGATAATCTTCACACCCGTGTCGATATAGCCTTCAGCCTTTGCGTTGTCAAGAGTGGACTTTGCGCGGATTGCGAGAGAGTTTGCCTTGTTCTGAACCTTATTGAAAAACTTCTTCATTTTGAATTACCTCATTCTTTCTTTTTGTTATTGATTGTGGATTGGTTTACGGATTAACCCGCGTAATCGAACATACCGTCGATACGGGTCTCAAGGGTGGGGAGAATTACGCCATCAAAGAGAGCGTAGAGACCGCCGAGGATAACTGCGCCAACAACGACACCGATGATGATCTTCACACCCGTGTCGATATAGCCTTCAGCCTTTGCGTTGTCGAGAGTGGTCTTTGCTCTGATAGCGAGCTCGTTTGCCTTGTTCTGAACCTTGTTAAAAAACTTCTTCATTTTGAATTACCTCATTCTTTCTTTTTGTTGTTTTGATTTTAGATTTGGATTTTGTTTGCGGTTGTTAGATTAGAGAAATATGATGCCACCGCCGCCACCATTATTTCCGCCTGCACCGGGAGAACCAAACATATCTTGGATGCGTTCTGCAAGCCCCGGCAAGATCATGTCATTGAAGATAAAGTAGAGACCGCCGAGAAGCAGCGCACCAATTACAACGGCAATAATCATCTTTACTGCGGTGTCGATATACCCTTCTCCGCGCTTTCCTTCAAACACGGCTTTCACTTTTGCGAAAAACTTTTTCACGTTTTACCTCCTGTTCTGTGATTTTTTCGCTCGGGGATCAATTCACTACAATCATAAGCACCACCTCTTTTCTGTTTTTGGGCATAAAAAAACGGGGGAAAGTTTAGATGATAAATTCATCTTCTTTACCCCGTGATTTCGGTATTAAATTGTTTCATCGTGCGTCTCGGTTCTCCTTCTGCCGCTGACGGTACATAGCAAGAGCCTTGAGAATGGTTTCTTCGATTTTCTTTTCGGAAGTTCCTGCGGGAAAGTATTTCTCTATCTTTTCCATAGGAATTTTGATACGTGCCTTTTGGTTTGGCTTTTCTTCATTCATTATGGTGTCAATAGCTTCTCTATCAAGTTTTCCATCCTTACTTAAAGCCCTCATTCGTATGGTTTGTGCGTGAGACGGAAAGACTTCCTCATTGTCGATGAAGTCAACAAGATCTCGCATTTCTTCCTCCTGCAAGTATGAAAGCTCAACAGCGGGTCGCATACCAATCTTGCCTTCGTCAACAAACTCAAGGAGTTCATCGGTAAGCTCGTTAAGGCGTATATACCTTCGTACTTGGTCTTTACTATCACCATTTTCAGCACCAACAAGTTCATCCGTGCGCTGTCCGCGTAAATTTGTCGCCAATGGCGACGAATTATCTTTACTTGGTCTACCAGCTTTTCTTTTCAAAGCTTCGTACTTCATTTTATAAGCCTTCGCCTTTTCGGATGGAAGAATATGCTCTCTTTGAAGATTGGAGTCAACCATTTCGATTACGGCTTCTTCCTTAGTCATTTCTCTGCCGATAAGCGGTATTCGGTCTATGCCGAGAAGCATACAAGCGCGTTTTCTTCTATGACCGGAAATGAGCTGATAATGGTTCTCATCAATTTTGAGAGCGATGACGGGATTGAGTACGCCATTCATTCGTATGCTCTCAACGAGCTGATCCATACTTTCATCATCTTTTACTTGGAAAGGATGGTCGGGAAAATCCTCGATATTGCTAATTGGAACGATACGCACCTTTTCACGTTTCAGATCGTCCTTAGCTTCGGGCATCTGCTTTCACCTTCCCTTTCTTCTTTTTCTTGTGTTTCTTTCGTTTTTCCGCGACCTTAACGGCATCCATACCGTAAAGGCATATAGCGACCGAGTTACAGATCACACGGAAAGCATCGAAATCTATGATCTCATCGAGAGTAAGTTCATAGAGGTCGATATGGGAGCCGCCATACTGAATATCCATTGCAGTACAGAAATAAAGATAATCGTTTGGCTCTGTTAGTTTGAGATCAAGACACGAATAATCAATAAAGCCGGGCGAACACATCACCTGCTTTGCTCTGAGCCACAAGAGTTCGGATGCAGAAAGGAGATATAACTGCGCGATAAACTTGGGGTCTTTCTTTCTCATATAAGAAACTCCTTCGTAGAACCTCGCTCTATGACCTGCATCAAGAAAGCACGTATGAAGTTCCGTTGCCCTTTCACAAGCAATGCGAAGTCTGAACTGAAATACGTTGTCTTTGAAATTAGCAAAGCAATCTCTCAAAAGTTCCGCAAAGGTGCAAGATCTTGCTTTAACTCTCTCGTTCATACAGCAGCATCTTTTCAGCGCACACTTACCGTTTTGACAGAATGAACAGTATCTACATCGACACACCTCCAATGTGTAAGGAAATGGTTTTGCCTCTGCTTTGTCTCTTAGTGCTGCATCAAGGAACTCCGCAAAAGAAAGGCTTTTGTTGTTAGGTTCTAAATTCATTTTTATCCTCCTGTTAGTTGATTTCCGGAAAACAAAAAAGCCGACCTTATTTCCACTTCATTAGTGGTCATAAAGTCGGCTTCATATTAACCGTATGTAATTAAGCTTCAAGGGCATCGAGCAGGTGGAGTATGAGGTTGGAGGTTGCTCTGTTGTCGATCCCGTTTGTCTTCTGTTTGAGTCTCTTTGCATTGAGAGCTTCGATAGCAACTCGGAGTTCAAAGGGGGTGAGTTTAAGTCTGCGAACCATCGCGTATCCGTTTTTCATCTGTAAGTCCTCGCTTTCCTTCTTTCTGTCTATATTATATCAGAAAAGCGGCTGATCTTCAAATGTGCGAAAATGTCGCGGGTTCAAGTCCATAAGGTTCGGAAAAGGTTGCAAAAAAAGAAAGGTCAAAAAAACTGCCCTAAAAAACCGAAAAAGCCTTGTAAAACAAGGCTTTTTGGCATAGGTTGCATTTTTGACCTATGAGGATGTGATGTTTAACCAAAATTAAAACTTCGAACCATTGACCATAATCTTCGAAATTTTTGTAAGAACCCCATTCAAATTACTTTGAATGAGGCTTATTTTTATATAGTTTCTTCTCCACGGAATCCACCCTTGAGAGTTACGCTTATCTTTCCTTCCGGATGCACGACTATACACTCAACCAACCGTCTGATCGTGACATCATCATAAGTCAAGAATGATCTTTCATCAGTTTTGGAGAGATATCCAAGAATTCTATCAATACTCGCCTTAACATCTTCAGTCATTACAGATTTCAACTGTTCAGTTTTTAAGGTTTCACGGAGAGCTTCGATTTTATCACAGAGCTTTTTGATTTCTCTGTCATATAAATCGGTATCTCCAGATGTACTTGCTGATCTTTCAACGAGAGTACCCATTTGATCGTAATAATTATCAATCTGCTTTTCAATAGCAACAGTATCTAAGATTGAATTATTACCGGTAAGAGCATATTGCAAATTACTATGAATTAAAGCAATAACGTCTTCTTTGCAATCCATCATAGAAGAAAGACATTTACAAATTGCTGTTTGAAGCTTGTTTTCTTCAACTCCGATTGAGTCATGACAAACTTTAGCCTTGCTATCCATTCGGTTAATACAACGCCAATAGTACAATCTCTTTCCATTCTTATCTGTTTTCCCAGTTCTACGATAATGAGAACCACAGCAACCACAAATCAAAATATCTGTCAGTGCAAATTTCGAGCTATACCTTCCTTTTTCGGTTTGCGCCATGTTTGATTTGCTTTTCTTGTTTGACCTGTTTGCAAACTCTACTTGTACAACATTGAAAGTGTCTCTATCAATTATCCCCGGATGATTATTTGATACCAAGTATTTTGGCAGTTCTCCACGATTCAGTTTGATTTGTTTGTCAATGCAATTAGAAATGAATGTTTTTTGAAGAATTATATCTCCGACATATTTCTCATTTGTGAGAATATATCGTACTTCTTCTTTTTTCCAAAAGTCATGCCCCCGGTACGTCTTGTATGGGCTTTCGGTCAAATACTTTGCAATTTGAGTAAGACTATAACCATCAAGAAACATTTGGTATATTCTTTTTACCGCTTCCGCTTCTTCCGGTACTATACTCGGTATTCCATTCTCACCTTTTCTGTATCCAAAGCAGTCAAAGTTAGTTCGGTAACTACCGTTCTTCATTCTCTGCTGAACACCCCACTTGACGTTGGCACTGATGTTTTCACTCTCGGACTGTGCGATGACGCTGAACAAACCTATAAGCATTTCATTTTCAGCCTTAAGCGAATCGAGAGCCTGCTCTTCAAAATACACGCCGATGCCTTTTGCACGGAGCTTTCTTGTCCACATCAAACTATCTACGGTATTACGAGCAAAACGGGAAACCGATTTAGTAAGAATAAAATCGACCTTTCCCTTTTCGCAATCTCTCATTAAACGGAGAAAGTCTTTTCTCTTTGTAGTCGCAGTTCCAGTGATACCCTCATCAGCATATATTCCCGCAAAAGTCCAATTAGGATTTTTCGCTATCGCTTCCGTATAGTAGGCTATCTGAGCTTCATAACTGTTAAGCTGATCTTCAGAATCAGTAGACACACGACAATATGCCGCAACTTTTTTCTTTACAAATTCGGTCGAGGTTCCTGAAAGAAGCGGATTAGCTTCTATCCTTGTAACAACTCTACTACTATTAGCTTGCATTTTCATCCTCCATATGCTTTGGGGTATTCGTCAGGGCAATGTCACCGATGAAATACACTGTAAATTCTCCCGTATGTCCCACGGTTATTTTCTTAACTGTTCTTTTAAGCAATGCCTCGTCAAGCTCGCTCTGCTCGGTAAGCTGGTCATACTCCGAGGACAAGGCATTTAATACATGTTTGCCACCTCCCAATACACAACATTTGTATCGCTCGGAAGCACAGTCGAGTATCATGGTGGCAGCTCGCTTGTAGTCTATTTCTGTTTGCTCAAGCAAGCGATTTACTTCATTGCTCTTTCGTATCACTTCAATGCTTCCGATATATTCGGTATTATTTGCGGGAGCCGTTAGTAGGTTCGGTTCCCGTATTGCTCTATTGAGCACCGATAAGATACTCTCACATATCGTTCTGTCATCAAGATAAACAGAGCATTTACACTTACCTTTGCAAAGCCACTTTTCGCGGGTCCGCCATTTATTGATACGACTGAATGTCTCACCGCACTCAGCACAGTAAAGCATATCTTTAACAGTTGCCATCAAAGGTGTCAAAACTGCTTTTTTACCTCCCTTCTCGGCTCGTATATTTTTCGCTAAGTTGAAATTGTTCGAATCAACGAGCCGAGGAAAGGTTTCATTGCCAAGATACCTTTCGTCTGCAAGGATACGGAAAACCATGTTTTTATTCCATACCTTTGTGTCCTCGAAGTATGTAACCTCTTGCTCGGTCAATGCTTCGGCGATATTGAGCAGAGTTTTGCCGGAAAGATACATATTATAAATGGAAGAGATGATTTCGGCTTCTCTATTGTTTACGACATATCTGCCACCTACAACCTCATACCCGAAAGGAATATTTCTTATCTTCATTCTTATATAACCTCCGTTATGTCTTCATTGAGTTTGATACCGCCTTTCAGTCTATACGAAACGGTACCGTCTTCCTCAACGATTATCTTTTCGATAATAGCCCGAAAGATTTCTTCAGAAAAGTCGATCAATGCCTTCGGGTTTTCTTCCAATTCTTCTTTCACATGAGAAAGGTTTTCAATAATGCTTTCTTCTTCGCAGTTCTGCAATAGCTTGAGCCGGCGGTTTCTGAGTTCTGTTAACCTGCCCCGCAATCTATTTGTCTGCTCCATAAAAGATATCTCATCAAGAATACCTTTACTGCGAAAGTTCTCAAATCGACTGTTTTGCTCGGAAAGTCGCAGTATCTCGCTGTCGATCTGATTGATTTCCGCATTACCTCTCGTTCTTTTGTTTTGTAATTCCGAAAGGTCAGCAATCGTCTTATCAAGGATTTCTTTTTCAAAAGTGCGCAATTTGTTATAGGCTTTCACAAATCCTTTCTTGACCGCTTCTTCGGTCAAGTTCGGAGAGTCGCAGTCAAATCCGCTTATACTCTTTCTTGAACACACCCAATATATCACATCGTTTTGCACTTTCCTACGATATGACCACCCGCAATGACTACATATAATCATATGAGAAAACAAATATCTTTTTCGAGTTTGAATTGTCTTGATATTTCTGTCAGATAATAATTTCTGAACTGCTTCAAAATCGTTCCGAGAAATAATTGCCTCATGCGTATTTGAAATATAGAACTTGTCTCTTTCACCTTTATTACGAATACAACGAAGCGGTAACATCGGCGGCGTATAGTGTTTTTGTGTTAAACTATCTCCGATATATTTCTCGTTTGTGAGGATATATCGAATAGCAGGGTTGTTCCATTGTCTGCCGTTACCCTCAATCGCTTCTCGGTTCAGCTTGGCAGAGATACTGTTTATGCCAAGTCCCGATAAGTACATATTGAATATTTTGCGAACGATCTCTGCTTCTTCCGGCATGATTTCAAGATTTCCGTTTACAAGTCTGTACCCGAAAGGAGCACAGTACGTTGTAAAGGTTCCGTTTTCCATCTTCATCCGGTAGGCACTTGACACACGAGCCGAGCCGGCAAGTGCCTCGCTCTGTGCAAAGGCACTCTTTACATACAGAACCATTTCCGAGTTCATCGTTTTGGTATCTATATTATCGTTTTCAAAGACAACTGTCGTACCGCAGTCCTTTAGTGCTCGGATACTTTCGATACATTCAAGTGAATTTCGGGCAAATCGAGACACGCTCTTGCAAAACACTCTGTCGATACGACCGAGCTTTGCATCATTCAAAAGCCTCTTAAACTCTTCTCTTTTGGACATTGCTGTTCCGGTAATTCCCTCGTCTGCATATATGTCCACGAGAATCATATCTTCTCTTGAGCCTATATAATCCGAGTAGTATTTGACCTGTGCGAGAAAAGAGTTCTCTTGGTCATCGGAGTCCGTTGAAACACGGCAATATGCCGCTGCTTTTATCTTTTGGTCCTCGGTAGACAGTTCCGAAGAAGGTCTTATTATTTGTACTGTTCTTTGGGCATTCATCTTCTCGCCTCCTCTCGCTGATATTTTACCGCTATGCGGTAAAACGGACAAATGTGCAAACGGTTTCGCCGTACATTTGACAAAGTCAGATAAATATGTAACGGCTACGGTTTTTCCGTAGCCGCAAGACAATATGTCCGTTACAATGCTACGGGTTTACACCCCATAGATTCTGCATTGCGGCGGTTCAGTCTTTCAAGAACTTCCCTGCTTGCAATTCCGTCTCTTAACATACGACGGATGATATCAAGGGAAGAAAGGTAAATTATCTGCTTTCTCAAATCTTCGCTCATTCTCTCTCCTCAAAACTTCTTTTCAAGTTTTTTCTTCGGATCATAATCGTTGTAGATTTTCCAGATCTGGTAGATATACTTTTTGTTTCTCGGACGCTCAATATCGGTGACGATATTATCACGTATTTCGATAGGTTCCTTGATCTCTTTAAGTGCGTCTACGAGAACTCCTCTGTCGTAGACATTGGCATAAGTACCGACGAACTCCGTAATCGCCCTCACAACTTCAAAGCGAAGCGAATCCGATTTGCCACCCCATACCTCAAACAAGATGCCCATTGCTTCGATATACAAGTCCTCTCCTAAAATACGATAAGCATTGAGTGCTGTGCTCACGCAGGCAAGATGTCTCTCAAAACGTGTACCCTTCAATTCAACTTGAATACCAACCTTTTCAGTTGCCGCATTAAAAGCTACTGCTTCGGCTTCTTCTCCAAACAAATTAGCGCGAAGTTGCTCTCCGGAACGAAGTTTTGATGAAAAACCGGTTTGCATAGCGAACAGCCTTGCTTCCTCTTTTGCATCCATTCCCTTATACACTTTGCAGAGTATTTCGGTAGGATTTTCTCCGTTCATGGACTCTCTTGCAAGAATTGTGTGCTGTCCGTCGAAAACATAAAATTTTCCGTCACGAGCACTAATCTTAGGTTCATTGGCAATTCGCTCATCCCACTTACTCACAATGTGTGCGATTTTGTCCTTGTCTTTTTTCCTCTGATAGGATTTTCTATCAATTACAAACAGGTTACTGGATATAGTTTTCATTTGATAAGGTCTTTTAATAGCCATTTTATTTCTCCTCAATTTTATTTAAGAATTCTTGAATTTTGTTTAGCGCCCTATCCACAAACTCACGATTTTTCTTATTCGTAAGTAAGTCAGGGTATTCGGTAAAGTAACCGCCAATAGTATCAATGGCGATATCGACGTCTGCTTCAAATGCTTTGAGCATATCTGCTCCCGTTGCCGGCGGGCGTTCGGTATTCAAGTGTCCTGCGTAAAGGTTATCAATAGAGCGAAACAACTCTTTTCGTCTTTGTCTTTCCTGTTCACGCTCCTCACGACTCATATTAGAAGTTGGAACATATAGGCAATCCACAAGTTCTTTTCTCTTCTCAGGTGAAGCTTTGCCAATCGTCAGCATTTCATCATGAGTTGCTCTAATCTTGCCGGATTGAATATCTTTTGTGATACCCGGAAAATCTTCTTCCGCTACATCAAGTGCATTAACATATTTTTCTGCCCGTTCAATTGTTGAGTGACCGACTCCCATCTCGCTTGCAATTCGATGTGCTGTTTTATCTCTGATTTTTGGTAAGTCCTCATTTTGAGGACTTACCAAATCTGTGTACTGATTGCCGCGAAAACCTTCACCTGCGCCATACGCATCTTTCTCCGCTTGGTATCTACGTCCCATAAGAATGGTCTTTTGCGCTGCCGACAAGTTCCTTCTTCCAAGCTGATTAAGGCATATCCAAGATATCGCTTCGTAACGATTTTCAAATGTCTTTTCTTCCACTCGATACTTGAGCGTTGGATTTTCTTTCAGTATCTTGTAACGGTGATGACCGTCAACAATCACGCCGTTCCATGTAATGATAGGATGATATATCTCGCCGTCTCGTAAAATGTTGAGCCTGAGATTTTTGAACTCGTCATCGTCAAGCGGTGGAATTACTCTTTCAAATTCCTCATCAACCTGAAGCATCAATATGTTGTTCATCTTCGTCATTCAGGTCAAGGCTCACATGAATAGCCGCCCCTATCTCCTTCATTTTTTCTTCCGGCACTCTGCCGATCTTCCTGATAAGTCTCGACTTGTCTATCGTCCGTATTTGCTCAAGCAAAGCAAGCGAATTTTTCTCAAGCTCTTCGTTGTCAAGCGGAACGTGGGTAGGCAAGGCTCGTTTTTTGAAAAATCGACTTGTAACCGCTGTCACGATAACTGTCGGACTATAATGGTTTCCAACATCATTTTGAATGATGATCACAGGGCGTTTTCCGCCCTGCTCCGAACCCTTATACGGATTAAGGTTTGCAAGGTAGATATCTCCGCGATAAATCTTTTCGTCTTTCATTTTGAATAGACCTCCTATGTTTTGCCGATTAGCTCGACTATGTACGGGGACCGTCGCCAACAGTCCCGAGGAGGTATCAATCACGGGCAGGCTCGCACAAGATATATGCGAGGTAGCCCAAGGTATCTTCATCAATGGGTTTGTGCTGATTCAGCATCATACAATAATGAAGGAAATAGTAAATTGCTTCGATGTCGTCTCTCACCTCAACTTTCACATCGTTTTCCGTTAAGGGATGATGGAACTCGCAAGGCTCTCGACGGAACCAATTTACAAGGTTGCTGTTTTTGTCTGCAAAGCAATCTTCAACTGCAAGGCAGATGTCGTCTGCCATCTTCAAATGTCGTTTGGATTCTCTGCTCCCATCCGGGGAAAAGCAAGCGAGATTGAGATGCGCATGAATGGTTTTAATACAGAGTGTAAAATCTCTGAGGGGCATTACCTCTCTACCGCCCTTACATTCGACAAGGATTTCTCTTACCGTTCTTTTCATAAAACTCCTTTGCAACTAAGTATTTTGAAAAGTTGAATAGCCACTCCTTTCGGACTTCTCATCGGGAAGTCAGCTTCCCTTCGGGATGTGATTAGATAGAATATGTATCGGGATCATTCGGGAAGCGACCGCTATGTCCTATGCGGTCTGCTTTTCATCCCGAACTCCTTAACACACTCTATTTGTCCTCGACACCCCGAGTGTGATCGGCATAAGCCGATGTGGGAAGTCATCAAGCGGTCGTGTTGCCCTCATTGGTAAAATACCAATTACACGACTCCATAGGAATCTCACCTCCCCCGGGTACTCCGCAGGCAGCGCCTTTCGGCTACTGAAGTATCATTGTCCCTTGTAAATGTCATCGCCCTAACCTACGGCACTTTGAGGTTTTACTTCGTATAAGTTTTATCGCTCGCTCTCTTTCAGGAGGTCATGGCGCACCTACGATCTCGGCTAACTCCGCTATTCACGGACATCTTACAAGTAATGTGCTTGATGAATGGCTATTCAGTTTTCAAGGATCATTGAGGAGGAGTGTTATTTTGCCCCCTCAATTGGTAGCCAGCGAAAAGGCTTTTTTTATAAGGTTGTTTTCAAAATTTTTTTGATTGTTGAAAATCTTTGTGAAATCGCCGACTGGGATACCCCCATAATCTCAGCGATTTCCGTTTGCCCATACCCATCAATGACAACAAGTGTCAGTAATTCAATCTGCTCCGGAGATAATGTTTTGACTGTTTCAGCAAGTTTGGGATCATCAATTTCTTCAATCCACCAATATCTTGATTGCTCACTACTGCTATCAATGGTGATGGTCAATTCATCGAAAAATATGTTGAGCAACGTGCTTTCTGAATCATCATTCTCGCCATCATCGAAGTCGCTCGACGTAAATGGCTGTGTATGCATGTGATAACGCCGGTCACTCTTGTATTGCTCTAAATCGAACTCATACATTTCCTTGATCTGTTCTTCTGTCATACCGAGTGCTCTGTATTCCTCTGCCTGCTTCTTTTGTCTTGCTTCAAATTTTCTTCTTTCATATGCGTTATTCCAACTCATTTTTAATCTCCTTGAATTTTGAATTTTTGTTTTGAAATGTTTTGTTGAAAATCAAAATTCAAGGGATTAGGGATATTCAGCTATGGTCTCATGCCATGTGTGTATATAAATCAAAAGTGCTTCCTCTCAGATTCCTCTGTCGGAAGCACTTGATCTGGTCTTTA
>ENA-USUG01001561-USUG01001561.1-human-gut-metagenome-genome-assembly--contig:-NODE-1561-length-38156-cov-13.228367_pt1 | contig 38156 bp, 29 predicted proteins | sample MGYA00250059_ERZ773394 | MGnify/ENA primary metagenome ERZ773394 (study PRJEB29103, sample SAMN06111957) | human gut metagenome | biome: human gut; feature: ankylosing spondylitis patient; material... | reverse complement strand
TGGAAGATGAGGGGAGGGGGGTGGGGAGGGGAGAAGGAAGCTTTTCTTCAGAAAAGTTCCTTCTCCCCTCCCCACGTCATCCCACCATCCCGACTTTCCTAACAAATCCTCGGCAACTGGTCGCCTTCGAGCATGGACAGCAGGCGGCGGCCTCCGATGGGCGTCCGGAGCACGACCTGACCGGGACGGGACGGGGCCACGGCTTCGAGCACGGTGCCGATACGGGCGGCCTCGCGTCCCTGCGGCTCGGAGCGGAGCACGTCGAGCGCGGCCTGAGCCTTGGCTTCCGGCACAAAACACAGCATCTTGCCCTCATTGGCGAGGTACAGGGGATCGAGGCCGAGCACGTCGCAGCCGGAACGCACCGCATCGTGGATCGGGATCGAGGCCTCCTCGATGGAACAGACCACCCCGGATTGCCCGGCGATCTCGTTCAGCGTGGTCGCCAGCCCGCCGCGCGTGGGATCGCGCAGCACATGGATATCCCCGACCTCAAGCATCAGGCGTTCCACCATCTTGTTGAGCGCGGCGCTGTCGCTCTCGACGCCTTGCAGGAACGAAAGGCTGTCGCGCTGCCCGAGCACGGCAAGCCCGTGATCGCCCACGGCCCCGCTCACCAGAATGGCGTCGCCGGGCCGGGCGCCGCTGCCGGACGGCGACGGGTCCACAAGGATTTCGCCCACGCCCGCCGTGGTTATGAACAGCTTGTCGCAGGCCCCGCGCGGCACGACCTTGGTGTCGCCGGACACGATGAGCACCCCGGCGCTGCGGGCCGCCTCCGCCATGCTTTCCACCACCTTGCGCAGCAGATCGAGATCGAGCCCTTCCTCAAGGATGAAGCCGCAGGTCAGATATCTGGGCCGCGCGCCGAGCATGGACACGTCGTTGACCGTGCCGTGCACCGCCAGGGTGCCGATGTTGCCGCCGGGGAAGAACAGCGGGGTGACGGTATACCCGTCCGTACTCATGGCGATGGGACCGGAAAGTTCCAGCTTGGCGGCGTCGTCCAGCGTCCGGAGAATGGGATTATCGAACTGTTCGAGAAAGAGTTCGTTGATGAGCCGCTGGGAGGCCCTTCCGCCGCTGCCGCAATCCAGAAGAAGTGTCTTTGTCATAACCGACCTGTCTTAATGATGATTCCACGGATGGAACAGCCGATGCGAAAAACGCCTGACGCGGCCGCCCATCCTTCCGAGCGAACAGAAGATCCCGAGCAGGTTGAGTATCCCGAACAGGGCGAAATTGATGTGCATCGCCTCCAGAAACTCAGGAATATTGTTCGGGCCGAGCGCCTCGTCGCCCAGATAGGCGTTCATGGTCAGGGAAATGATGACCATGCTCGACAGCGTCCCGAGCGTGCGGGCCGTACCCACCAGCCCCGAAGCCTGCCCCATGTGCGCTTCGTCCACACTGGTCATGATCGCGCTGGTGTTCGGAGACGCGAACAGCGCGATGCCCGAGCCTATCACAAGCTGGACCAGCGTGACCACCCACAGCGACGACGCCCCGTCGAGGGAAGAGGCCAGCAGCAGGCCGACGCCGCACACCGCTATGCCGATCGTGGCGATGATGTCCGCGCCGTGCCTGTCCGCCATACGCCCGCCAAGCGGTGAAATAAACACCTGAACGGCAGGCTGCGCCGACAGGAGCAACCCGGTTTCGAGCAGGGTCAGCCCGTGGACGCCTTGAAGGTACAGGCTAAAATAGAAGGTCACGCCGAAAATGGAACTATAATTGATGAAGGAGGCCAGCGTGCTCAGGGCGAACGCCTTGTTCTTCACGAGGAAGGCGACGTCCAGGATGGGATGGTGCGAACGGCGCTCCTCCCACAGGAACAGTCCGAGGAACACCACCCCCAAGGCGAACAGGACGCCCGCCCATGCGCCGGAAAAGAGCCAGATCGCCCCGATGGACAGCAGGCTGACGGCAAGCGTATAGAAGAGGCTCCCCCGCCAGTCGAAGGGATCGTCCGGGGCGTCCTTCCAGTCGCAGCGGACATTGCAGTACATGAGCAGCCACGCGATGATCCCGATGGGGACCACGCTGAAAAAGAGGAACTGCCAGCCAAGGGCTGTGCCGAGAAGCCCGGACAGGCCGGGGCCGAGCGACAGGCCGCTGTACACGCCGATGGAAGTGAGCCCGAGCACCCTGCCGAGCTGTTCCGGCGGCGCACAGCTCACCAGGATCGCCAGCGCGCAGGTATTCATGATGGCGGTGCCCATCGCCTGTACGAAACGGCAGCACAGGAACAGCCAGATGTTCGTCACGAACGGCAGCAAGGCCGACATGACGACGAACAGCGACAGGCCGCTGAGGAAAAGCCGCTTGCGCCCGACCATGTCCCCCACCCGGCCCGCCACCAGATGGAAAATCGCCAGCGACAACGTGTAGGCCGCGTTGATGAGGCTCAACTGCATGGCGCTGGCGTGCAGATCCCGCCCGATGGCGGGCAGCAGCGGCCCCGCGCCGGACAGCATGAACGGCAGCATGAATTGGGCGGCCCCCACGGCGATAATGACGGTGCGCAGGGAGACGACGGGACGTTCCACATTGCAGGAAGCATTCGGATGTTCAGTTCTCATGAGAACCTTGTACGTCCCCTTTGAGAGGGGGTCAATCGTCCAAATTGAACGCTTGATCAATCTTTCTAACGCCGCATCCCACCCGTGCTCCGCCCTGTCCAAGACGCCCCGCCCTCACACGCTCTTCTCCATGAAACACACCACGAACGGGAGGTGCGCGAACTTCCGGGTTCCCGTAATGCTGAAGCCCTGCCGCTCGTACCAGCGCACCAGTTTCCTGTTTTCGTACATGGCCCCGATGCAGATCGTTCCGCCTCCGGACCGCCGCACCTCCTCCACGGCGTGCGCCACCAGCGCCCCGCCGTATCCCCGGTTCCGGCTCCACGGGGCCACAGCCAGCTTTTCGAGAGAGAACGTCGCCTCGTCTTTCCGCTTGAGGGCCATGCAACCGGACAAACCGTCCTCATCGGACAGGCCGTACAGGACGGTCCCCCGCTCCTGTTCCTCGGCCAGTGCCGCGTCCCGCAGGAAGGCTCCGTTCGTGGGGCAGTTCTCTTCCGTGAGATCAAAAGCCTCGGCGACTGTGGCGAACGCCTGCCGAATGACCTCCGCCGCTGCGGGAATGTCGTCAGGTGCAAGTTGCGTGATGGTGTGCATGTCTCTTCCCATAATAATGATTGGAACACTTCGGCATTGAGATGAGATTCATAACAAAAGGTACTCTGTGCCGGAAAAGGCTGCGGGCAGGGATATACCCCTTTGGAAAGGGCGGGAAGGGCTCCGCGCCGGCAGTTTTGGGGAAGGAGGGGAAGGGCTCCTCTGCCTTCAGAAACGTCCCCCCTATCTCCGATGCTTCCCCCGCTCTTCAAGAATCTTGCTCCACCGCCGTCAGCTCCATGTCGCCCCAGACGCCGATGGCTCCCCCGCACTGGGCGAAAATCCCGGTGAGCCCATGCTTCACGAAGCGCCGGGCATAGCCCACCACGGCTTTGACGTCGCCGGGGCCTTGCAGACGATTGCACAACGCCGTCGCCAGCGCGTCCGCCAGAGCCCCGTCCGGGGAGCGCACAAGCACCAGCTCGCCCTGCCCGAAGCTCAGGGAGTGCCCGATGGTCGCGGAAGAGGCGCACAGCGCCAACGGGCACGCCGACGCCGCCACATTCAGCCCGATGAGCACCCCGGACTCGGGGTCGGGCAGCAGCCCCACCACACGATCTCGCCGCGAGTACATAAAAATGTCACCTCCGTTCTCTATGATGAGATCCGGAGAGCGGTCCACGAGCGATTCCGCCGCCATCTGCGCGATGGTCCCCGCCACCGCCGCGAACGGCCCCACCCCGGCGATAGCCGAAGCCTCGGTCATGCGCCGGACGATTTCGGGAGGAGGGGCGGAACAGGACAGCTGGACGGGCACAAGGCTGTGCCGGAATTCGGGATGCAGCACAATCCACGTCTCCAGCTCGCCGCGCAGCGTACGCACGCGTGCCGCCAAGGCATCCTTGAAGCCTTCCGGCAGGGGCGACACCGCCGTCACCCGCAGATCCGTCTCCCCGATCACGAGCTGAAACCCGTGCTCGCCGTCACGCGGGGCGCAGCGTTCCCGGTATCCGCGGTGCGGATCAAGATGAATCCCTTTCACAGTCCTGCCCATCCTTTACTTTTAGTACGATTGATTCTAAAAAAATGTGTTCGCAAAGTCGATTTCCGCCCGCCGGGCATCACCTTTTCACTTTTTCCAACGCGTCCATACAGGAGAACGTCATGCCAAAGCATTTCATGAGAATCCGCGACCTCGGACACAGCGGGGCATGGGAAATCATCCGCCGTGCCAAGGAAATGAAAGAGACCAACTATCGCGGTCACTGCATGGACGGCAAGGTTGCTGCGCTCATTTTTGAAAAAGCCTCCACGCGCACGCGCGTCTCCTTCGACGTCGCCGTCCGCCAGCTCGGCGGCACGACCATCTTCATGACCCCCGCCGAAAGCCAGCTCGGCCGCTCCGAACCCCTGCGCGACACCGCCCGCGTGCTCTCCCGCTACGTGGACTGCCTCATCGTCCGCACGTTCGGGCAGGAAAAGCTCGACGAACTCGCCGAATACGGCTCCCTCCCGGTGGTCAACGCCCTCACCGATCAGGGCCATCCCTGCCAGCTCATGGCGGACCTCCTGACCATCTACGAGCGCACCCCCGACTTCTCCAAAGTCACCGTAACCTGGGTGGGCGACGGCAACAACATGGCCAATTCGTGGATCGAAGCCGCCATGTACTTCCCGTTCCAGCTCAACATGGCCATCGCCCCCGGCTATGAGCCCGATCAGCAGCTTCTCGCCCTTGCGCTCCAGTCCGGCGCGAAGATCTTCCTGACCCACGATCCCAAGCTCGCCGTCGACGGTGCGAACTACATCTATGCCGACGTGTGGGCCTCCATGGGGCAGGAAGAGGAGCAGAAAAAGCGCGAGGAAGCCTTCAAGGGCTTCTGCGTGGACAGCGAACTCATGAGCCTCGCCGCTCCCGGCGTCAAGTTCCTGCACTGCCTGCCCGCCCATCGCGGCGAGGAAGTGACCGACGAGGTCATGGAAAGCGAAGCCTCCATTGTCTGGGATGAAGCGGAAAACCGCCTGCACGCCCAGAAAGCCATCCTCGAATGGGTTTTCTCCGACTAGAAGCCGCCGCTCCGGCCCAAACTCCGGGCCGGAGCGTTTTCCCAAAATCATTGACATCCTCCCTGTCGGGGAGAATGGTTTTAAACCAGCCTTTCTCCGGCGTTCCGGCACAAACGTGTTCTCCGCCCGACAAAAGGAGGATTCATGGAATCGCCCTTCCCTTCCCGCGCCGAACTGGACCCTCCCGAACAAACGCCGCACGTTTGCCTTCTGGCCTGCAGTCCGCATCCCGACGGCAGCACCGACGCCGCCGCCCGTCTGCTGGAACAGGCCCTTTTGTCGCGCGGCGCGACCGTGGACCGCATCAGGCTGAGGGAATACGCGATCCATCCCTGCATCGGCTGCGGCTATTGTTCCGCACACCCGGGGCATTGCGTCTTTGACGGGGACGACGTTGCGGATCTGTTCCGGCGGATGGAACACGCGGACAGCCTCATCCTGAACATCCCCGTCTATTTTTATGGCCCCCCGGCGCTACTCAAGGGCTTCATCGACCGGGCACAGATTTTTTGGGAACAGCGCCGGGAAGGAACGCGCACGCCGCGCCGTCCCGCCCATGCCGTCCTTTGCGCGGCGCGTACGCGGGGCGACAGGCTCTTTGAGGCCAACCTCCTGATCCTGCGCTGTTTTTTGGATACGCTGGGATTCAGCCTGCATGAGCCGCTGCTTTTGCGCGGCGTGGAGCGGCCCACCGATCTTTTGCATTCACAAGCCATTGCCCAGATTGAACGATTCGGGCTCGAAGCCGCCGAACAGGCCACACGTTTCTATCATGAATGAACGAAGCTTTCGTTTTCTCCAACCGTTACGGGATCTGCTCCACGCCACTTCGCTGGATGAGCGGCGCTGTATCCTGTGCCATATCCCTTTTTCCCCGCTGAACCGGGGGGAACTGCCAGCCGATGCCGACAACGAGCAGCGTATGCAGATCCCCCTCTGCCCTTCCTGCCGGGCCCTGCTCCGTCCACGCAAGGGAGGCTACTGCCCCTCGTGCGGCGAACTCCAGCCCTTCTCAGACTCCGAGCCCGCCCTGTGCGAGACATGCCAAAAGACGCCGCCGCCGTGGGAGCATTTCCGCTTCTACGGGGCATACAGCGGCGCGCTGAAAACGCTCCTCCTGCGCGGCAAGTTCGGCGCCGACCCCGCCGTGCTGCACCTGCTCGGGCGGTTCCTCGCCCTCTCCTGCAAGGATCTGCCCAAGCCCGACGCCATCGTCCCCGTGCCCCTGCACTCCACGCGGCTGCGCGAGCGCGGATTCAATCAGTGCCAGGAACTGGCCCGCCCCCTGTCCGATGCCCTCGGCGTGCCGCTCGTGCCCGATCTGCTGCTCCGCCAGCACCCCACCCGGCATCAGGTGGGCCTGAGCGAAGCCGAACGCGTCGCCAACCTCAAGAGCGCGTTCCTTTCCCTCCCGGAAGTCCGGGGCAAGCGCATCCTGCTTGTCGACGACACCTACACGACCGGCACAACCTTGCGCCGCGCCGCCCTCGCCCTGCTCGATCCACATGCCGGGGCCGCCGCCGTGGATGTGGCCGTCGTCGCCAGAACGCCGCGCGAAAAGCACGACTTCCAGTACAACTGGAGCTCCCCACACGAGTCACTCCCCAAAAACAGCTGAGAATTCCGACTGCGGAGGCCTTTCATGTTCGGACGTACCCTGATGACCCTCGGACTGGCCATGCTCTTGGCCGCTCCGGCCCATGCCGGTTTCGGACTGGTCCTTCCCGACAGCCCCATCGTTGACGACCCGGAAAAAACATCCCTCAACCTCGTCATCTGCGCCATTGATCCGGCAACGGGCGCGGGCATCCCTATTGAACGCCCGCAAGTCTTCACGGCACTGCGCTACAGCGGAGACAACATGGACCGGAGCGAACACCTCTCCGTCCTCGACGAAGTCGTCGCCTACGGTGCTCGCGCATGGACCACAAACATTTCCCTGCCCCACCCCGGCGTCTACCAGCTCGTCATGCAAACCAAGGCGGGCTGGGTCCCCGAACAGGACAAGTTCGTCCAGTACGTCACCAAGGTGCAGATCCCGGCCTACGGATCCGCCGAAGGCTGGGACAAGCCCGCCAACATCAGCTTTGAGATCTCGCCCTTGAGCCGTCCCTTCGGCCTGTGCTCGGGCATGGCCTTCTCCGGGCAGGCCCTCTTCGACGGCACCCCCATCCCCGGGGCGCTCATCGACGTGGCCCGCCTCGATCCGGCGATCAAGCCCAACGTTGCCCAGCCGGAAGATCCCAACGCGCCGCCGCAGGACGACAAGGCCCAGCCCAAGGCCAAAAAGCAGGATAAGCAGCCCACGCCGCAGCCCATTTCCGCCTTCGGCGCCACGCAGCAGGTCAAAGCCGACGGCCAGGGCGTCTTCACGTTCGTCTGTCCGCTCCCCGGCTGGTGGGCTTTCTCGACCAGTATGGCCGGCGATCCCCTCCAAGATCCCGAAGGCAAGCAGAAACCGCTGGAAATCAAGACCATTTTCTGGGTCTACATGAACGACTGCCCCAAAACGGCTCCAAGCAAGAAATAAACCATGCGCGATGCCTCGTTTCACCTGCTCGATCGGGCGGCATGGCCTCGCAGCGAGCATTTCGACTACTATATACGCACGGTGAAATGCCGTTACGACCTGACAGCCCACCTGACCGTCACCGCCCTGCGCGAACGCGGCAAGGCCCTCGGCCTGCGTTTTTACCCGCTCCTGCTCTACATCACGGCGCGGGCCATCAACGCGAACCGGGAATTCCGCATGGGCTTCAACGAGCACGGCGCGCCCGGCTACTGGGATTTCATCAATCCGTCCTATACGATCTTCCATGACGACGACAAAACGTTTTCGGACGTCTGGAGCGAGTACGACGAATCGTTTCCCGTTTTCTACCAAAACGTCCTGCACGACATGGAAACCTACAAAGATATCAAAGGCGTCCGGGCCAAACCCGGCAGGCCGGCCAACTGCTGTCCCATGTCCGCGCTGCCGTGGCTGAGCTTTACCGGCATGGCCCATGTGCAGGCCACGGAACCGCCCTTCCTGCCGCCCATCATCACCTTCGGCAAGTACTTCGCTCAGGGGCCGGACACGCTCCTGCCGATCGCCGTCTCCGTCCATCATGCGGCGGCCGACGGGTACCACACCAGCAAGCTCATCAACGACATGCAGGCGCTCGCCGCATCCTCCGACCAATGGATGCGCCCCTGATGCCTCCGCCATATGAGAAAGCCCGGTTGCGCTCCCCAGCAAGGACGTGCCGGGCTTGCTTTTTTCCCTCTTCGTCCTTACCCTATACACTGCAACACCCAAACCAGCGGCAGGAAATGCCTGCCCAACCATCCAGAGGACACATCATGCCCAAGTCGTTTTATGCCTGTCTCAGCGCCGTACTGGTTCTGGTCATGCTGGCTTTCGCCTATGGTGAGGCCGACGCCGCTCGTATCGGCGGTGGCCGTTCCTTCGGCGGACGCCCGTCCATGAGCCAGCCCTACACGAAACCGCTGCCCTCTAATCCTTCCTCCTCGTTCAATCAGCAGACCAACCGCCAGAGCCAGCAGATGGCCAACTCCGCCGCTCCGAGCCGTGGTCTTTTCGGAGGCATGGGCGGTATGCTCGGGGGCCTTCTCGCCGGCAGCCTGCTCGGCTCGCTGCTCTTTGGCGGCGGCTTCAATGGCGGCGGCTTCCTCGACATCATCCTTATCGGCGGTCTCCTTTTCCTCGCGTTCAAGTTCTTCAGCAGACGCCGCGCCGCAACACAGGGCGCAGGACAGCCCAATGCGGGCGGTTTCGACTCGCTCCGCAGCACGCCCGGCTCCGATTCGACGCATCAGCGTACGGCGGCTCCCCAAAGCGGCAAGGGCGGTTTTGACTGGGACGCGCTGACCACGCCGTCTTCCGGCCAGCAGCCCCTGTATCAGGACGAACCCAAGAAGCCTGCCGGATTCGATGAAGAAGAGTTCCTTCGCGGCGCGAAAGCCGCCTATACCCGTCTGAACAATGCGTGGGACAAGCGCGATCTTTCCGATATCGCCCAGTTCTCCACCCCAGCGTTCCAGAAGGAGATCCAGCAGCAGGCCGCCGAGGACAAGACCCCCGGCAACACCGAAATCATGCTCGTGAACGCCTCGCTCCTCTCCGTGGACACCGTCGGCGACGAGCAGATCGCGCAGGTCTATTTCAACGTCCTGCTCCGCGAAGACCCCTCGCAGGAAGCGCCCATCGACGTCCGCGAAATCTGGCATTTCGTCCGCCCCGCCTCCGGCGACGGCACATGGAAGCTCGACGGCATCCAGCAGGTTGAGAATGTGTAGATGAAGTGAATCGTGGAGGGGAAAGGGCCCTTTCCCCTCCACGAACCCCATCCCCCTAAAACTTTTGTAAGGGCAATGGCGGGATGGGCGGCACGGGAAGCTGCCCCCCTTACAGGGCGTCCCCCGGCATTTCGGTAAAAAGCAAGTCCCGGACCTTATGCGGTTCGGGACTTTTCTTTTGTGGATCGCACAATGGGAAACGGGGATTCAATAACGTCGAATGTTTTAGGGAAAAGGAGAGATAGGTTTTGAGGAGAGTAGGGAAAAGCGTCCTTCAGAAAACCTTTCCTCCCTTTCCCAATGCTTCAGCGACACTCGCCCAGCAACATTTCCAGAACGGCATCGGCCTCCATAGCGGCGGCCATGACGACGCGAGGCGCAAGGGGCGGCATACCGGGCCCGATACCGCTGATGTGATCGCCAACCACGACGAGACGGCTTCCGAGCTTCCGGGCGGTCATCGGAATGCCGCCCCACCCGGCCATGCCGGAGGCGGAAACCACACGATGCCCGGCCAGCAGCAATGCTTCGACGAGATTCTTTTTCACTTCGGGATCATCCACGGCCTCGACGACGATGTCGCACCCGGCAAACAATGCGCAGGCCGAAGGGCCATCAAGAGCCCGCTGCTCAAGCCGCAGGATGACGGACGGATTCAGTTCCCGCAAGACCGCGCCCAGCGCCTCCACCTTCGGCAATCCCAAATGCCGGGGGAAAAAATGCTGGCGGTTCAAATTGGACAACGCCACCACATCCGGGTCCGCAATCACGAAATCCCGAATACCCGTCCGCGCCAAAAAGACGGCACAGTTGGAGCCTAACCCGCCCGCTCCGGCCATGCCGATGCGCGCCGACGCCAACACCTTGCACTGTTCCGCCGCAAGATGCCCTTCCAATACCGTATCCCAGCCAATAACCCCATCCGCCATTCCGCACCTCATCCACAACATCCCGCACAACGGAACTCCCGCCGAGCGGCCTTCCCTCCCCAGTCTCCCCAGCCTCCACACGTCCCTCTCCCTACGCCGACTTGCCGCAGGCGTACGCTTCGTCGAGAGGCTCCCACGACTTGCACACGGGCTGGTATCCCTGCGCCTCAATGGCGGCAATCATCTGATCAACATCCCGATCGTCGGCGATCTCAAACTGGGCTGTGTCGTGTTCCTCGGCGACATCCTGCGCGGCATGGGCATGTCCGCCCACGGCGGTGGAAACGCCCGCCGAAATCTTGGTGATGCCAAGCCCGATGAGCCGATCGCGCAGGAACGGGCGCTCGCGCGTGGACAGCGTGATCCCGGCGGCGGGCAAATAGAGCCGGAGTGCCTGGATATACTGCACCAAATCCCGTTCGGAAGCGGGATGGATGTCGTTGAACGAACCTTCATGCGGACGCATACGCGGCGCGGAAACGGCGATGTCCACACCGGGATACGTCGCCTGAATCCAGTCCGCGTGCAGCCCGGTGTAAAAGGCGTCGCGCCGCCACTGATCGAGGCCGAGCAGCGCGCCCACGTTCACAGAACGCATACCCGCCCGGGCCGCCCGATCCGGAGCGTTCAGACGGAACCGGAAATCGCGTTTGGGACCGGCGGGATGCAGCTTGAGGTACAGCTCCTCGTTATACGTCTCCTGAAACATCGTGAACGAATCCACTCCCGCGTCCACCAACATCCGATAGTCATCCTCGCTCATGGAATAGACCTCGACGCCGATGCTCGGGAAGTACGGGCGCAGGCGACGGGCCGCCTCCGCGATGTACGCGGGCCCGGTCAGCTTTGGAGCGTCACCGGTCAAAAGCAGGATGTTGCGGAGCCCGGTCGCGGCGATGACCTTGCCTTCGGCCTCCACCTCGTCCATCGTCAACATGGAGCGATGGATATGGTTCTTGGTGTTGAAGCCGCAGTACACGCACTGGTTGGTACAGTAGTTGGCGAGATAAAGCGGCGTAAACAACTGGATGGAGCGCCCGAACTGCCGGACCGTCACGTCGCGGGCAATACGGGCCATCGTTTCAAGATACGGAGAGGCGGCGGGAGATACCAGCGCCATGAAATCCCGGGCGTTCAGGCGTCGGCCGTTTTCCGCCAGTTCCAGCGCGGCCAGCACATCCGTTTCCGTGGCCGAGGCCAGCCCGGACTCCACTTCATCCAAAGGCCACTCCGGCAGGACGTCGGAAAACAGGCGGCTCATGACGCGGCCCCCTCGTCATGGCCGCCGAGGAACCCGGTCAGCGGCGAGGAGGCCGACGCCCCGCCCTGCAAGACCGGGCCTGCCTTGGCAAGGAAGGCGTTGCGCCCGGCGCGCACGGCTTCGCCGAAGGCCGCGCCCATGCGTACCGGATCGCCCGCCGTGGCAATGGCTGTGTTTACGAGGCAGGCCGCCGCGCCCATTTCCATAGCTTCACAGGCCTGCGAAGGCTTGCCGATGCCCGCATCGACAACGATGGGCAGGCTGATTTCTTCAATGAGGATACGGACCATTTCCTTGGTCTGGAGGCCGCGGTTCGTGCCGATGGGCGCACCAAGGGGCATGACGGCGGCGGCTCCGGCATTCACGAGATCGCGGGCCACATACAAATCGGGGTTCATGTACGGCAGGACGGTGAAGCCTTCCTTGGCGAGGGTTTCCGTGGCTTTGGCGGTTTCGTAGCCGTCGGGCAGGAGATGGCGCGTGTCGGAGATGACTTCGATTTTGATCCAGTCGCCACATCCTGCGGCACGGGACAGACGGGCGATGCGCACGGCCTCGTCGGCGGTACGCGCGCCGGACGTGTTCGGCAAAAGCCGCATCGTGCCGGGGATGTGGCTCAGCACATTGTCTTTCGAGTTGCCGAGATCCACACGCCGCAGCGCCACGGTGATGACTTCCGCGCCGGAAGCTTCCGCGACCGCCGGAATCAGGCTGTCCGAACCGTATTTTCCCGTACCGATGAACAGACGGCTGTGCAGTTCCACACCGCCGATGATCAATGCATCCGAACTCGTTTTCATAGCCCATCCTTGAGTGAACACTCGGAAAATATGACGGGGCAAACACCCCAAAAGAACGCTCCGAAAAGAGCACCCGGCGGTGCGGAGCAACGCCTGTCGGGTCCCCCCAGCAGCCGACGCATGAGGGAGGAAAGACAAAGGAAGGCGGAGACGCCTCCGTCCTTCAGGAGATTCGCCTGTTCCGGGAATACCCCTCTTTACCCGCCGCCGACAAACTGCAACAGCTCGAGCGTGTCGCCGTCCTGCAAGGCGGTTTCGGCAAACGTCCCGGCGGGCACGATGTCCCTGTTCCGCTCCACCACGATTTTTTCAGGCGACAACCCGAGCCGGAGGATAAGGTCAAGCAGCGTCGCCCCCTCATTGCATACGGTGATCTCGCCGTTTACGGTGATATTCATGAAAGCCTCGTGCGGTTGGCCATCAACCAAAAAACGCCCGTCACGAGGGACGGGCGTTCTCAGGATCAGGCATGATGACGCTTCCCTACGGCAGTACCAGCTGCGTCAGGTTCCAAGGGTCTGGGACGAACCCACTCTCAGCCTTGACAGGCTCCCCTAGCTCGGATGACTATAGCGAGCGGCCTCTCTTCTGTAAAGAGCCGTTTTCTTCCTTCTTTCCACTACTTTTTGAGGATCAGCAGATCCTCAAGAGGACGCTTCGGCACATGGTGCACGCCCTGCGCGTCGCGCCAGTACTTCACGGAGCCGTCAGCCCCCACGGTTTCAACGCGGCGGACTTCCTTTTGGAAGCCGAGCGCCAGTACGAGCAGCGGCTCAAGGTTCTCGGGGATGCCCAGCACCTCCCGGATCTTGCGCGGATCAAAGGACAGGAAAATGCAGCAGCCGAGGTCCCGCGTATACGCCGCCAGCTGGATGGTCTGCGCGGCGATGCCCGCATCAATGGCATTCAGTTTTGCCCGCGTCCCCGCCTCACCGAGAATGGCGACGTAACCGGTGGGACGCTCACCCGCTTCGGGGCCGTCCCAATCGGTCAGCATCCCCGCCCATTTCAACGCCGGGAAAACGGCGGCGCAAGCTTCCGGGGATTCCGCAACGGCAAACCGCAACGCCTGCGCGTTTCCACCGCAAGGCGTCACGCGGGCACACTCGATAAGCCAGTCCAGCATTCCGGCGGGCATCCCCTCGGCTTCCCGGAAACGGCGGCAGGTCCGGGCCCCGGTTACAAGCTCAAGAAAATCCATAAACATCTCCTTGGTTGAGATTGTAAGGACCGTTTCTTTCTAGCACCCCCCGCGCGGGTCCACAACGGGTTGCGTCCTGACGGGGCGCGGGATAGTGTGTCTTCGCCCGGTTACGGGACGGTGGCCTTAAGGAATCCCTTCAACAGGGCTTTCCGCGACACGGAGCGCCGCTTTCATTCCGGGGCATACCGACGCCTTCCGCAAAGGATTTTTATGAAGTACCTCGCCATAGACTACGGCCAGAAACGCACCGGCATTGCGGTTTCGGATACCGGGGGCAGCATGGCCTTTCCCCGCAAAACCATCCTCATGCGTACCCGCGCCGCCTTTTTTGAGGAATTGCTCGCCCTCATTGAGGCCGAAGCCACGGACGCCATCGTCATAGGGCTTCCCATCAACCTCAACGGCGAGGAAAGCCTCACGACCCGGCAGGTCCGCAACTTTTCCAAGAGCCTCGCCCGGCGCACCACCCTCCCCCTGTTTTGGATGGAGGAAGCCCTCAGCAGCTACGAAGCCGAAAGGGACCTCCGGGACGCCGGACGTTCCGCGGCTCAAGGCCGGGCCGTACTCGACCAGCAGGCCGCCGTGCGCATCCTGCAATCTTTCCTCGATCAACCGGAAGCCAAACGGAAAACCATATGAACGAATCCCCCGAAGAAACCAAAAACACACCTGCCGACCCCGGTGCCTCGCGCCCAGAAGAAGCAGGCATACCTTCCGGCGTATCGGATACACGGAATCAACAGGCTCCTCCGGATCAACAACATTCCGATGCGTCATCCCCCGAAGCAGAGAACTGGCAGCCGACTGACAAGAAGCCCGGCGAGGCCTCTCCCCTTGATGGGGAGGAGCCGGAAACGCCTCTGCCCGCTTCCGCGCCCGAGACGCCCAACCCCAAACGGCTCTGGCCGCGCTTCCTGCTCGGGTTCATGCTGCTGGTCCTGCTGGCTTGCGGCGGAGCCGGTTGGCTGGCCTATGACTTCCTGAACAGCCCCGGTACCGATCCCGCCGTCGCGCCCGCGCAAGACGTGGAAGTGACCGTCAATCCCGGCACGACGTTCCGTACCCTGACGCCTGAGCTCGTCCGCCTTGGGGCCGTGCGCAATGCCGACAAGTTCATACTCCTGCTCCGCTGGATGAACTACAGGGATATCCCCCACGCGCTCAAACCCGGACGGTTCCGGATCAACACGGGCTGGACGCCGCAGCAGGTCATCGATCAACTGGTCAACGGTTCCCCCCTGCTCGACCGGGTAACAATCCCCGAAGGCCTCGCCTGGTGGGAAGTGGGCAAGCGGCTGGAAGAGGCGCAGATGGTGCGTTTCGAGGATTTCGACAAGCTCGTCCATGACCCCGCCTTTCTGCGGCATTGGGGCATTCCGTTCGACAGCGCGGAAGGCTTCCTGTTCCCGGACACTTATCTGATCATGCGTCCGCTGGAACTCAACGAAGCCACCGCAAAATCGGTCGTCGGACGGCTTATCGACAACTTCTGGCGCAGGACCGCCCCGCTCTGGCCAGGCGGCAAGCGCCCGGGCCCTTCCGGGCGCGACGAGGTACGGCGTCTGGTCACGCTGGCCTCCATCGTCGAACGGGAAACAGCCGTACCCTCCGAGAGGCCACGCGTCGCCGGGGTATACGCCAACCGGCTGCGGCTCAACATGCTGCTCCAGGCCGATCCCACCACGGCCTACGGGCTCGGGGAAAGTTTCGACGGCAATCTGCGGCGCAAACATCTCGACGACGAGGGCAACCCCTACAACACCTACAAGCACCCCGGCCTGCCGCCCGGCCCCATCTGCTCGCCGGGCCTCGCCTGCCTCAAAGCTGCCGCTAACCCGGAGCAGCACGACTACATCTATTTTGTCGCGCGCGGGGAAGACGGCTCCCATGTGTTCAGCACCAATTTAGCCGCTCACAACAAGGCCGTCCGAGAATATTGGGCAAAAAGGAGAGGGAAGTAGATTCTTGGAGTGGGCGGGGAGAACTTTCTAGAGAACGCTCTCCCCGCCCACTCCAAACCTCCCCGCCCCTCTCAAAGATTTTGACCTTATCGAACCTCCCATGAAGGCTTTACAAAAAACAAAGCCCGTTAAAGAATTCCTTCAACGGGCTATCATCTTAGCCAAATCCTCCACAGGAACGAACTCCCGCCGCGCGGCCTCCCCAATCTCTTTTACCCTTCCATGACCCTGATCCGATCAAATCCGGAGAGCAACCGGCGTTCCAACACGCGAACCCTGATGACCAGAAGGACGGCTGCAATGGATACGCCGACAATAAACGCCGTCCAGAACCCCTGCGGGCCAAGGGGATCGCCCCACAAATGCGTCCTGCCAAGCGTATACCCCACAGGCAGGGCGAACACCCAGTAGGAAATCAGCGTCACGCACAGGATGGCCCGCGTATCGTTATACCCACGCAGAATACCGACGCTGACCACCTGCACGGCATCCGTAATCTGATAGGTCGCGGCAAACAGCAGCAAGTGCGACGCCAGCCCGAGCACCACCGGATCGTTGTTGTAGACGGCGGCGATCTGATGCCTCCAGAGGATGGTCACCAACGCCGTGAAACACGCCGCCATGCAGGCCAAAAGCCACGAAGATCGGCTCGCCACGCGGACGGCCTCCACCGACTTGCGCCCGAGGGCAAACCCCGTGCGGATGGTCGCCGCAGTACCGATGGACAAAGGGACCATGAACAGCAACGAACTGAAATTCAGGGCGACCTGATGTCCCGCCACCTGAATGGCCCCGAGCGGCGCGATGAGCAGCGCCACCGCCGCGAACAGCGTCACCTCAAACAGCATGGCCAGCGCACCGGGAAAACCAATGCCCGCCAGTTTTTTGAGCGTCGCCCAAACGGGGACTTCCCATACCCGCCAGGTCATCAATTCCCGCAAGTAGGTATGCCGGCACACGTACACCACCATCGTCAGGAACATGACCCAATAGACGATCGCCGTGGCGACGCCCGTACCCGGCCCGCCGAGCGCCGGGAGGCCGAGCTTGCCGAAAATCAGGATATAGTTGCACGGTATATTGATGAGCAGCCCCATAAAGCCCGCGAACATGGCCGGACGCATAAGCGCCATCCCCTCCATGCCGCAGCGCAAAGCCACGAACAGCAGGTAGGCAGGAGCGCCCCAGATGATCGCCCGCAGGTATTGCCCCGTCATGAGCCCGAGAGCCCCCTCAACGCCCATATCGGCGAGATGGAACGATACCAGATACACGATAAGGATGAGCGGAACCGAAATGAACAGCGCCATCCAGATACCCTGCCGCATGACGTGCCCGACACCCTGCATGTGTTCGCCGCTCCGCATGGACCCAGCCCCGCGAAGCTGCGCCACGCACGGCGTAACCGCGAGCAGCAGCCCCTGCCCGAACAGGACGAGCGGAACCCAGAGCGACCCGGCCAGCGCCACAGCCGCCATATCCACCGCCCCCACCCGGCCTGTCATGACCATATCCACAAACCCCATTGAAATCATGGCGATCTGCGCCAAAAGGGCTGGAACGGCAAGAGTAAGCTGCGTTTTCATTTCAGTGAGATAGGCTCGACGCTTCGTAGACATGAAAGACCTCAAAAAGGAAAAAAGGAGAAAGACAACCCTCCTTGAAACACTGTCTCAAGGAGGGTCGGCGGACTATAACTGGAACAGATAAAAAGGCAATCGCTTCTCATGCCCGAGAAAGCGGAAAAAAGGCGTTTCGATGTTTAAATCGGAGCTCCCCTTCCACCGAAAAAAGGGGCGCTCCAATCCGGGCGCCCCTTTTTCGGGTCAAACGCTCAGATCATCAGTAGGCTGAACCTTGCGGCCTGCGGTCAACAGCAGCGCGAAGCAAATCAGCGCTATGGCGATACCCACGATATTGGACAGCTCGTAGGACATGCCGAAGCCCATCGTCTTCTCAAAGCAGATATACACGGCGCTCACGGCAGTCATGAAGCAAGCGGGCACGGAGGCAATCCAATGGAACTTGCCGCGATGCAGCAAGTAGGCGGCCGCAGCCCACAACATGATGGCGGCGAGGGCCTGGTTGGCAAATCCGAAGTAACGCCACAGCATCCCAAAGGGAATGAAGTTCAAAGCGACGCCCACGACAAACAGCGGGACGGCTATCATCAGGCGGTTCTTGTGCGGGCGCTGATCATAGCCGATGGCGTCGGCAATGGTCAAACGGGCAGCACGGAAGGCCGTATCGCCGGATGTCACGGGCAGCACCACAACGCCGAGGACGGCAAGGGCGCCACCGAACACGCCAAGCAGTTCCACGGAGATGTTGTTCACGACCAGCGCGGCGTTCCCCTTGGGGCCGAGGGCGGCGGCAAGAGCGGCCGTATCGGAGTAGAAGGACATGCCGAGGGTCACCCAGATAAGCCCGATAACGCCTTCCGCAATCATCGCACCGTAAAAGATCTTACGGCCATGCTTTTCGTTGTTGATGCACCGGGCCATCAGCGGAGACTGCGTGGCATGGAAGCCGGAGCAAGCGCCGCAGGCGATGGTAATGAACACCAGCGGCCAGGCGGGCAGGCCGGAGGGGCTATGCATGGTCCATTCGATGTTGCTGTAGAAGGTGTACCCCTTGAAGGCCAGAGCGCCCAGCAGCCCAACGGCCATGAACACCAGCAGTACAGCGAAGAACGGATAGACGCGGCCGATGATCTTGTCCACGGGCAGAATAGTGGCAAGGAAGTAGTACGCAAAGATGATCGCCACAAAGAGCATACTGTGCATACCGGTCAACTGGGACAGCAGGCCAGCGGGCCCCGCCACGAAGACCACGCCCACCAGAATGAGCAGCACGACGGCGAACACGCGCATGAGCTTCTTGATGAGGTCGCCAAGGTTGTACCCGACGATATCCGGCACGGACTTGCCGTTATAACGGACGGACAACATCCCCGAGAAGTAGTCATGTACGGCACCGGCGAACACGCATCCGATTACGACCCACAGGAGAGCTATGGGACCGTAGAGGGCACCAAGGATCGGCCCGAAGACGGGGCCAAGACCGGCAATGTTCAGCAGCTGGATCAGAAACACCTTGGTAGGGCTCATCTCCACATAGTCCACACCGTCAGGCATTTTGCAGGCAGGCGTGGGGCGGTTGGGATCAGGCCCGAACACCTTTTCCACAATGGCGCCATACACACAATACCCAGCCAGCAGCCCTGCCAGGGCCAACACAAAATACATCCATGAAGGCATACAATTCCCCCTCTAAACGTGAGTGTTACGGAACACCCTCCCTTACGGCAAGGAGATTGCTCCACTACCGCAGAAGTCTAATCCCGGCGTTCTTTCCGAGTCAAGGGGAGAAGTGCTTTTTGCGCAATAGGATACAAAACCAGTCCGTATGCTTTGGGATCCACGCGTTGCACGGTCAGGAATCCTCTCCAGAGCCCGTGCAGCGCGTCAAATACAAAAAGAGAAGGGAGCCGAAACTCCCTCCTCATCAAAGCTAACCGGAATCGGCGTCAGCCGACTTCAATTAGAAGGTGTACTGCAAGGTCACAGCACCGCGGAAGATGTTGTCCTTGTAGTTGTCAACCGTCTTACCCCAGACACCCTTTTCGAGGTCGAGGTTGATGTAGCCAAGTTCGACGGCCAAGGTAAGATCCTTGTAGATCTTGTACTGGGTGTCGAAGTTGACTTCCCAAGCCTTATCGGCGGTGGTCAGGTACAGGCTGTTACCGCCGTTGGTCAGCGTAGCGCCACCATGACGAACCATTTCGGTGTTGTTGGTACCCTTCACGAAGCCGACGCGGAAAATGTGCGTCAGGTCTTCCATGAAGGAGATATCCTTCGCCTGCAGGTACACGCCCATGGTGCCATCGTTGGACAGGCCGAGCATATCGCAGGAAACACGACCGAAATTATCATCGAAGCCGTAAGAAGAAACAGCCCAAGAGCCTTCAACAGTAGGCATACGTTCGGAGCCGTTGTACTGGTTGCTATCATCACCGGAAGCATACCAGAACAGAACGCCAGGGGTGAAGTAGTCCATCTTGTATTCACCGAGAATAGACGCGAACCAACCGGCGCGCTGGGCGTCGAAGTTCTTTCCACCAGCGGTCTTATAAGAACCCATATCAACGCTACCGTAAGCAGCGTCAAGAGCGAAGCGGAAAGGATCGAAGTAGGTCAGCTCAGAAGCCACGCCGACCCACCAGGCATTGCCATGGCGGTCAAGAGAGGCAGCATTGATGTCACCAGTGGTTCCAATGGGGAGCATCCGCTGAGCCTGGCTCAGGAACTTATATTCATCCTTATCGCTATCATAACCGTTATACATGCTATCGCGACCAACGATGCCGTACATCGCCCACGGGGTCACTTTCACGCCGTCGAAGGTCATCGGAACAGTCAGACCGATGAAATCCATGGCGTCACTAGCAAACTTATTTTCGCGGAGATAACCATCATCATCAAAGTTATCGTTTTCAGCACGGAGCCAGAAGAGGCTGGCACCCACGTTTTCGGTGAACTGACCGGAGATGGTGATACCAGCACCGTCAGCGGAACCGCCGCCGAGGATGGGGTTATTGGAGATGAAGCCGGGCAGGCTGAAGTTCTGGAGGCCCATGCGGACCTTGGCGTCGGTCTGGGGGATCACCCAGTCAACATAGCTGTAACGAACCTTGACGATCTTGCCGTCAGTGCCGAGGGAAGCTCCGTCAGCGGACTTGCCCCAGTTCTGGTCGCCCATTTCGAGGAACAAGACGCCCTTCAGGGATTCAGAAGCGATGACGTCGATCTGGGTACGCAGACGCTGTTTCGCGGTGAAGTTATCTTTGCCGGAATGCTTGGCAAAGGTCTGGTCGCCCACCTGCCAAGAAAACGTCCAGTTACCCTTGGCCTTGATATCAGCAGCCTGAGAACCAGCAGCAGCGCCGAGCACGAGGCCGGCAGCAAGAAGCAGAGTCACGATGCGCTTCATGTGTATTCCTTCCTTCTTAAATAAAATTCCTTGATCGACGAACACAGGACAATCCAGTGTTCGCGTTTCTTTTCTCATAACTCTAAACCGAGATCAACCCTTTTTGTAAAAAAATTTAAACTTCGTGATTCTCACCCCTCTCAAACGGGCCAAAAAGGCAAAATCCCTGTACCGTCCCTCAAGGCCGGCGTGGTTTACCCCCTCCGAAAAGCAGGGCTTGACGGGACGGCACAAGTACGCAAATAGTCGCATGGTACGGTTGCTCAACGCTCCCGCCTCGCATCCGAAGACCTCTTTTTTAAGGATAGACGCATGGGTTTCTTCTCAAGTATCAAACGGCTGTGGTCATCGAATAAAACTGCTGAAACTCCGGAAACGCCACAGGCTCCGGCGGAGGAAGCACTGGCCGCGCAGCCAGCGGAAACGGAAGACGGCGCATCTCACGAAGAATCTTCCGTTTCCGACGCGCCACAATCTCCTGTGGAGGTTTTGGAAAAACTGCCGGAAACGGCAGCCGCAGAGCAGCGACAGGCCGATCTGGAAAGGGATCAGCTCGCTGCCGGACAATCTCTTGAACCGGACGGGCAAGCTCCCGCACCTGCGGCTGCCGCCCAACCTGCCCCTCAGCCCGACGCCCCGAAGGAACCTTCCGGATGGCGCGATACCCTGCTGCTTACCCTCCGGGAAGCCGAACCGCGCCTGTCCGTGTGGCTGTCCATCGCTCTGGAAGATCTCGGACCCGACGCACGCACGGGCGACGAACTCTGGGAGCGTGTCCGCTTCCTTTTGACCGCCCTTGGAGCCCCGGAGAACGAAGCCGATGCCTTCGTCGCCGACTTCGCCGCATGGGCCGCGCGCATGGAATACGAAGAAGTGGCGGACTTCCGTTCGGAACTGCAGTACCGCCTCGCCCTTGCTCTCGATCTTGAGGACGAAGAGGATGAACGCAACCGCATTTTCCTCAAGCTGCATCAAGGGCTGGAACGGACCCGTGAACAGCTCGGCAAAGGGCTCTCCACCCTCTTCGCCAGCCACGGCGACCTGTCCGCCGACTTCTGGGACGAATTGGAAGAACTCTTCATTATGGCGGACATGGGCGTCGAAGCCGCGACCGAGCTGTGCAAACGCCTCAAGTCTCGCGCGCGTGCCGCTTCCGCGACCACTCCCGAGGAACTTCGCCCTCTCCTCGCCGCGGAACTGGAAGACATTTTCCGCATCCCGCGCCGCGTCGTCGCGGTCAACCCGCCCGAGGTCGTTCTGATCATCGGCGTCAACGGCGTAGGCAAGACCACGACCATCGCCAAGCTGGCCTACCGCGCCCGTATGCAGGGCAAAAAAGTCCTCCTTGCCGCCGCCGACACCTTCCGGGCCGCCGCCGTGGAACAGCTCGGCATTTGGGCGGAACGCACGGGTTCCGGTTTCCACTCCAAGGGGCAGGACGCCGATCCCGCCGCCGTGGCGTGGGAGGCGATGGATGTCGCCATCAGGGATCAATACGATATTCTGTTTATCGATACCGCCGGACGTCTGCACACCAAGAGCAACCTGATGGATGAGCTCCACAAGATCCGGGAAGTCATCGCCCGCAAGCATCCCGGCGCTCCGCACCGCAGCATCCTTATTGTAGACGCCACCACCGGTCAGAACGCGCTCCAGCAGACAAAAATATTCAAGGAAGCAGCAGGGATCGACGAACTTATCCTGACCAAGCTTGACGGCACCGCCAAGGGCGGCGTCGCCGTGGCCGTTTCCATGCAGTACGGTATCCCGATCACCTACGTCGGCCTTGGCGAAAAAATGGAAGACCTCCGCCCCTTCAACGGGGATGACTTCGCTAAGGCGCTCCTTGAGCAGTAAAAAATTGATAAAAAGGGAGGAGCTTTTCTGGAAAAGGCGTCCTCCCTTTTCTCTAGGATGGGTTCACTTTGAACGGATTGGAAATATTGGGGAAGGGGAACCTTTCTGAAGAAAGCTTCCCCTTCCCCAAATCTACCCGCGTAGAGTCCGCCACACCCTTTCCAAAATTTTTTGTGCCTATCGAGTCCCCGTTCACGATTCTTTCTGAGGCAGGTTGCCTTTGGAACACGCTATTTGAAAGTGGAAATACCCTGCCGCCCCACCCTTCTCCTCCCAACCCTTTTGACTTTTTTCCGTTTTTTTCCGAAAGTATGTCACCCTTTCACACGCGACCCATCCTCAAAAAACACACTTTGGAGTGGGCAAGACGTTTGGGGGAAACACGGAAAAGCGCTCTCGCTTCTTCGCCCTTCCGCCTTGCCCCTGTTTCCTACGCCGGAGACCTGCATGTACGACATCGACGATCTGAAAAACCTTGTGGATATGGCGGCGGGCGGGCGCAGCCCCGCCGACCTTCTCATTACCAACGCGAAGCTGGTGGACGTGCTGACCGGCGAAATCCGGGAAACGGACGTCAGCGTGGGCGGAGGCAAAATCCTCGGCTTCTCGCATACCGAGGCGGTGAAAGTCGTTGACGCGCGAGGAGCCTACCTGCTGCCCGGCCTCATCGACGCCCACATCCATATCGAATCCAGCATGGTGAGCCCCGCGCGTTTCGCCGGGCTGGTACTCCCGCACGGCACTACCAGCGTCGTGGCCGATCCGCACGAAATCGCCAACGTCCACGGACTGGAAGGCATCCGGTACATGCTGGAAAACGGGCGACACCTGCCGCTCAATATTTTTATCGCCCTCCCCTCCTGTGTTCCGGCGACGCCGTTCGAGGATTCCGGCGCGGTCCTTTCCGCTGAAGAACTGGAAGAGCTCATCGACGACCCCAAAGTGACCGGTATCGGCGAAATGATGAACTTCCCCGGCGTCGTCTCCGGCGACTACGACGTACTGGCAAAAATCCAGCTCGGTACGTCCCACGGCAAAATTGTGGACGGACACGCCCCCGGATTGCTTGGCCGGGATCTCGACGCCTATCTCGTCACCGGCATTACGAATACCCACGAGTGCACCACGCTTGAGGAGATGCGCGAGAACCTTCGCCGGGGCAGCTACATCCTTATACGCGAAGGCTCCGCCGCCAAGAACCTCCGAACGCTCCTGCCCGGCGTTACGCCCGGCAACGCGCGGCGCTGCGCGTTCTGCTGCGATGACCGCCATATTGAGGATATCGTTTCCGACGGCCACATGGACAACCATCTGCGCCTCGCGGTAGGCATGGGGATGGATCCGGTACAGGCCATCACCATGTGCACGCTCAACGCCGCGGAGTGCTTCGGGCTGCGCAACAAGGGAGCCATCGCCCCCGGCAGGGATGCCGATTTCATCCTTGTGGACGACCTCAAGGCATTCCGCGTGCGCAAGGTATTCACGGCGGGACGCCTGATCGCCGAAGACGGCCGCGTCCTCACCCCGCTGGATGACGCGGCTGCGGGAGCGCCTTCCCACTCCATCCACCTCAAGCCGCTGGCCGAGGATGCCCTGTCCTTGCCTGTCCGTACCGGAAAAGCCCGTGTCATCGGCATTGAGCCCGCCTCCCTCGTTACGAAGAGCCTCGTCCGCGAGGTGAAGACCGATGACGCGGGATGCTTCCAGTCCGCGCTGAATCCCGGCCTGACCAAGATCGCGGTCATTGAGCGGCACAAGAGGACGGGGAAACTCGGCATCGGGATTCTGGAAGGCTATGGGCTCACGGGAGGGGCCATAGCGACGACCATTTCCCATGACTCCCACAACATTGTTGTAGCGGGCGACAACGACCCTGATATGCTGCTTGCCGTCCGTGAGTTGGCGGACATGGGCGGCGGCATCGTCTCCGTGCATGGAGGGAGCATCCGGCGTTTGCCCCTCCCCATCGCGGGCCTCATGACCTCCGCCGATCCGCAGGAAGTCAATGCCGTCCTTCACGATATGCTCGTTGCCGCGCGTGCGGAACTCGGTATCCCCGAAGACGTCGAACCGTTCATGACCCTCAGTTTCATGGCTCTTCCCGTCATTCCGGAACTCAAGCTGACCGCCCGCGGCCTGTTCAACGTCAACACTTTTTCCTTCGTCGGCGTAGAAGCCGACTGACGAGGTGCGCCATGCCCAGACTGTTGCCCGGGACCTCTCCCGAAACCGACCTCTACGCTCTTACCGACGACGAACTGTCTCTCGGGCGTCCGGCGGTTGAAGTCGCCAAAGCCCTGCTCGACAGCGGCATCAAGATCCTCCAGTACCGCGAAAAAGAAAAAAAGGCCGGACAGATGCTCAAAGAGTGCCTGGAGCTGCGCCGCCTGACCCGCGAGGCTGGTGCCTGCTTCATCGTGAATGACCATGTCGACATCGCTGTCCTCTGTGAAGCCGACGGCGTGCACGTCGGCCAAGAGGATCTCCCCGTCGAGGCCGTGCGCCGTCTCGTTGGCCCGGACATGATCATCGGCCTGTCCACCCATACCCCTGATCAGGCCCGCGCAGCCGTGGCCTCCGGTGCGGACTATATCGGGGTCGGCCCCATTTACCCGACGCAGACCAAAAAGGACGTTTGCGCCGCTGTAACCCTCGATTATCTTGATTGGGTCGTTGCCAACATCACCCTGCCTTTCGTCGCCATCGGAGGCATCAAGCGCCACAACATTGCGGACGTCATCGCGCACGGCGCCCGCTGTTGCGCCATCGTTTCCGAATTCGTCAGCGCTCCCGACATTCCCGCCCGCATTGCCGAAGTCAGAAGCGCAATGAAAAAATAGTGTTTTTACAGGCGGGAGGAGAAATTATTCCCTCTCGCCGCCATGTTGCGCGATGGGGGGCGGGCGCATTCCTGTAGTGCTTTGCAGGAAGCGCTTGACCTCCGGCTGATACGGTCATATGTGTTCGACATGAACGGAATCTTCCATACTCCCAAGCGGTTCGCTCTGCTTCTCCTCGCCGCGTTCGCGCTGGCGAACGGTCCCGTGTGGGCCGCTCCGACGCCTGTCGCCGACAAGGGCGGAGATAAAAAGGAAGAGGCCGTATGGGGCGAAATGCCCGCTGGAGCCAAGACAACCTACATCGGCATCCACGGCGGCACCGTGCCAGTCAGCCTGCTGACGGCGGGGGACGGTTCCCCGATGATCGCACTCGTGGGCCTGACCGGAAGCGATTTCCTGAACTTTTTGCGTACCAACGACAGATTGCAGGAAGAGCCCCTGTTTGCCGACAATACAGGGATCTACGCCCCGGGGGCGCACCCTTCGGACATAAGCGACACCCCCGTACAGCCGACAGCCGCTGACGTACCTACGCCACACCTCACCGGGAACGCTACACAACCGATGGCTCCAAGCGAGCAGGCAGTGCAGCAAACCGCCGACAACCAACCGACCGAACTTCCGGCAACCGATCCCGCCATTCCATCTGAGAGCAATGCAACACTGCTTCTGGCGGGCTCTTCTTCCGGGGATATCCCGGTAATCTATGCAACAGGGCGAAATTTTGAACGACTGAGCCTTGTCCCGGCCAACTGGGCTCCCTTTGGCCTGACTGAAAAGGCCCTTTCCCTTGAAGGCGAAGTGAAAGTTCTCGCCCCGCCCAAGATGATGCCCAAGCGGCACACCATAAAAAAGAAACGGCATTAGCCGTTGGACGTCCCCCCTAAGAGGAGGAAGGAGCTTTTCCTTCCCCCTCTTTTTTATACGGCTCAGGCTTTACATAGCAGGGGAGGAGTTACCGAGAACGTCCCTACCCTTTTCCCCTCCTTTCTTCATGAAAACGGCATGAGAGCTATGCATCTCTATAAGGACATCTCTCCGCCTTGCTCAGAGGTTTTCCGGGCCTCTGCTTAAGCGAATGCAAAAGGTGGAGAGGAAGCGAATGATCCGATTATAGAGCGAACCGGGCGGGTACCGTAGGAAAAAAAGCTGGGGGGAGGAAACCCGAAGGGAGGGGGGAGAGGGAGAAAGAGCAGGAGGGGCTTGCGCCTAGCCTGGGGCTTGGGAAGGGGTGGCCCGTGATGGGGATGGGCTTCGGGCAAAACAAAGGGCCGTCCTGGATAGGACGGCCCTTTGGAAATAAAGTCTTGGCGTTGTTCTACTTTCCCACGTAAGAGTGCGCAGTATCATCGACGATGGAGAGCTTAACTGCCGAGTTCGGAATGGGATCGGGTGTACCCTCTCCTCCATGAACACCAAGACAAATCTCTATGTGATATTAATTGATAGGGGGGTGGGAAGGGGAAAGTTTTTAAAAAATAAGCCGCTCGGGCTATTAGTACTGGTCAGCTGAGCACGTCGCCGCGCTTACACCTCCAGCCTATCGACCGGGTAGTCTACCCGGGCCCTTCAGCTCTTTCGAGGGGAGAACTTATCTTGAGGCAGGCTTCCCGCTTAGATGCTTTCAGCGGTTATCCCTTCCGCACATAGCTACCCTGCTATGCCGCTGGCGCGACAACAGGATCACCAGGGGTGCGTCCATCCCGGTCCTCTCGTACTAGGGACAGGCCCTCTCAATTCTCCTTCGCCCACAGAAGATAGGGACCAAACTGTCTCACGACGTTTTAAACCCAGCTCGCGTACCACTTTAAACGGCGAACAGCCGTACCCTTGGGACCTGCTTCAGCCCCAGGATGTGATGAGCCGACATCGAGGTGCCAAACCGCATCGTCGATGTGAACTCTTGGATGCGATCAGCCTGTTATCCCCGGCGTACCTTTTATCCAATGAGCGATGGCCCTTCCATTCGGGACCACCGGATCACTAACGCCAACTTTCGTTCCTGTTCGAGATGTCTCTCTTACAGTCAAGCTCCCTTATGCGTTTGCACTCAGCGCCTGGTTTCCGATCAGGCTGAGGGAACCTTTGCATGCCTCCGTTACACTTTAGGAGGCGACCGCCCCAGTCAAACTACCCGCCAGACACTGTCTTTCTCCGGGATAACCGGAAGAAGTTAGGATCTTAAACATGCAAGGGTGGTATTTCAAGGATGGCTCCCCCCATACTGGCGTACAGGGTTCACAGCCTCCCACCTATCCTACACATGCAGGCCCAAAATCCAATGTCAAGCTATAGTAAAGGTGCACAGGGTCTTTCCGTCTTTCTGCGGGTACACGGAATTTTCACCGCGACTGCAATTTCACCGAGTCTCTGGCCGAGACAGTGTGGAGATCGTTACGCCATTCGTGCAGGTCGGAACTTACCCGACAAGGAATTTCGCTACCTTAGGACCGTTATAGTTACGGCCGCCGTTTACTGGGGCTTCAATTCGGAGCTTTGCTTGCGCTGACCCCTCCTTTTAACCTTCCAGCACCGGGCAGGCGTCAGTCCGTATACGTCGTCTTTAGGACTTCGCACAGACCTATGTTTTTAGTAAACAGTCGCCACCACCAATTCACTGCGGCTCCCCGGGGCTTCATATGTTAAACATGTCACCCTAGAGAGCACCCCTTCTTCCGAAGTTACGGGGTTATTTTGCCGAGTTCCTTGGCCAGAGTTCTCTCGAGCGCCTTGGATTGTTCATCCCACCCACCTGAGTTGGTTTGCGGTACGGATTGCTGTGGATAAACTTAGGAGCTTTTCTAGGCAGCATAGACTCAACGGCTTCAGGGCTTGCGCCCACGGACTCGCGTCTCAGATTCGTCCGGCGGATTTGCCTACCGGATATTCCTACACGCTTGCACCGGGATATCCAACACCCGGCCCGCCTATCTTCCTGCGTCCCTCCATCGCGCTACACAACAAGTACAGGAATATTAACCTGTTTTCCATCGGTTACGGCTTTCACCCTCACCTTAGGATCCGACTAACCCTGGGAAGATTACCTTTACCCAGGAAACCTCGGGTTTTCGGCGAATATGTTTTTCACATATTTTATCGTTACTCATGTCAGCATAATCACTTCACTGCAGTCCAGCATGCCTTCCGACACACCTTCAGCCCGCAGCGAACGCTCCCCTACCCAATCCCCAAAGGGGATTGCCAAAGCTTCGGTACCATGCTTAGCCCCGTTACATTTTCGGCGCAGAGCCATTAGACCAGTGAGCTATTACGCTTTCTTTAAACGATGGCTGCTTCTAAGCCAACGTCCTGGCTGTCTAAACGGTTCCACTACCTTCACCACTGAGCATGGATTTGGAGACCTTAGCTGTTGGTCTGGGCTGTTTCCCTTTTGACGACGAACCTTCGCACCCGCCGTCTGACTCCCGGGATACGATTAAGCGGCATTCTGAGTTTGATAGAGTTTGGTAATCTGGTAGGACCCCTAGCTCTGTCAGTGCTTTACCTCCGCTAATCAATTCCCGAGGCTATACCTCAATATATTTCGGGGAGAACCAGCTATCACCGGGTTTGATTGACCTTTCACCCCTATCCACAAGTCATCCGGAACGTTTTCAGCCGTTGACGGTTCGGTCCTCCACAAGGCTTTACCCTTGCTTCAACCTGCTCATGGATAGATCACCCGGTTTCGGGTCTACTCCAACGTACTAGTCGGCCTATTAAGCCTCGCTTTCACTACGGCTACGCTTTCGCTTAACCTCGCACGGTAGAGTAACTCGCTGACTCATTATACAAAAGGCACGCGATCACTACCGAAGTAGCTCTCGCAGCTTGTAGGCAACAGGTTTCAGATTCTATTTCACTCCCCTAACAGGGGTTCTTTTCACCTTTCCCTCACGGTACTAGTTCACTATCGGTCGCTGAGGAGTACTTAGCCTTAGAGGATGGTCCCCCTAGATTCCCACGAGGTTCCACGTGCCTCGCAGTACTCAGGTACCGGCTGCGTCCTTTTCGGTTTCGAGTACGGGGCTATCACCCGCTGTGGCGGAGCTTTCCAGCTCACTTCCTCTGCCTACTCCAGAATCGCGTATGCCGGCCCTACAACCCCGAATGGTCGAAACCACTCGGTTTGGGCTCTTCCCATTTCGCTCGCCGCTACTTTGGGAGTCTCGTTTGATTTCTCTTCCTCCGGGTACTGAGATGTTTCACTTCCCCGGGTTGGCTTCTCTGGGCCTATATATTCAGCTCAGGATGATGGGACATGACTCCCATCGGGTTTCCCCATTCAGAAATCATCGGATCGTAGGATGTTTAGCTCCTCCCCGATGCTTATCGCAGCTTACCGCGTCTTTCATCGCCTCTCAGCGCCAAGGCATTCACCTGTTGCCCTTGATATCTTATTTCTCAAGAACTTTACTATTCCCTTCCCATTCCCCTATTCAATTGTAAATGAGCAGCACCCGCCGGTGTTTCCGACCGGTGCGACCAGGCCATGCCTGGATGACTGCCGCGAAATCTTCGCGTCAATGACCAATCATGGACTGTACGTCAGCAAGCTTGTGGTGGAGGTAGGCGGAATCGAACCGTCGACCCTCTGCGTGCAAAGCAGATGCTCTCCCAGCTGAGCTATACCCCCTGATAAGTGGTGGGCCTGGAAAGACTTGAACTTTCGACCTCACGCTTATCAGGCGTGCGCTCTAGCCACCTGAGCTACAGGCCCCTGACGTTTTCTTCTCAAAGAGCATGGCGTTAAGCCCTTGTTCCTTGCAAGTGAAGAGCGAGTTGGGAATTTTTCCTATAAAGGAGGTGATCCAGCCGCAGGTTCCCCTACGGCTACCTTGTTACGACTTCACCCCAATCATCGGCCCTACCGTAGACGGCTGCTTCTCTTGCGAGTTAGCTCACCGGCTTCGGGTAAAACCGACTTTCGTGGTGTGACGGGCGGTGTGTACAAGGCCCGGGAACGCATTCACCCGAGCATGCTGATCTCGAATTACTAGCGATTCCGACTTCATGGAGTCGAGTTGCAGACTCCAATCCGGACTGGGACGCGTTTTTTGGGATTGGCTCCACCTCGCGGTCTCGCTACCCTTTGTGCGCGCCATTGTAGTACGTGTGTAGCCCCAGGCGTAAGGGCCATGATGACTTGACGTCGTCCCCACCTTCCTCCCCGTTGACCGGGGCGGTCTCTCCAGAGTGCCCAGCCTTACCTGCTGGCAACTGAAGATAGGGGTTGCGCTCGTTGCGGGACTTAACCCAACACCTCACGGCACGAGCTGACGACAGCCATGCAGCACCTGTCTTAGGGCTCCCCGAAGGGCACCCCTTCATTTCCGAAGGGTTCCCTAGATGTCAAGCCTGGGTAAGGTTCTTCGCGTTGCATCGAATTAAACCACATACTCCACCGCTTGTGCGGGCCCCCGTCAATTTCTTTGAGTTTCAGCCTTGCGACCGTACTCCCCAGGCGGGGTGCTTATCGCGTTAGCTACGGCACCGAGACATACATCCCAGCACCCAGCACCCATCGTTTACAGCGTGGACTACCAGGGTATCTAATCCTGTTTGCTACCCACGCTTTCGCACCTCAGCGTCAGTTACCGTCCAGGTGGCCGCCTTCGCCACCGGTGTTCCTCCAGATATCTACGGATTTCACTCCTACACCTGGAATTCCGCCACCCTCTCCGGTACTCAAGCCTGGCAGTATCAAAGGCAGTTCCACAGTTGGGCTGTGGGATTTCACCCCTGACTTACCAAGCCGCCTACGTGCGCTTTACGCCCAGTGATTCCGATTAACGCTTGCACCCTCCGTATTACCGCGGCTGCTGGCACGGAGTTAGCCGGTGCTTCCTTTGGGGGTACCGTCAAGCCCTCGCATTATTCACACGAGGGGGTTTCTTCCCCCCTGACAGAGGTTTACGATCCGAGAACCTTCATCCCTCACGCGGCGTCGCTGCGTCAGGCTTTCGCCCATTGCGCAATATTCCCCACTGCTGCCTCCCGTAGGAGTCTGGACCGTGTTCCAGTTCCAGTGTGGCCGGTCATCCTCTCAGACCGGCTACCCATCGTCGCCTTGGTGGGCCGTTACCCCGCCAACCAGCTAATGGGACGCGGACTCATCCTTAAGCGATAGCTTGCAAGCAGAGGCCATCTTTCCCCCCAACGATAAAATCGGGAGCGTATTCGGTATTAGCGACCGTTTCCAGCCGTTATCCCCATCTTAAGGGTAGATTATCCACGCGTTACTCACCCGTGCGCCACTTTACTCGCCCCGAAGGACTTTCACGTTCGACTTGCATGTGTTAAGCACGCCGCCAGCGTTCAATCTGAGCCAGAATCAAACTCTCCAGTTGATTGAAAACAACTAGCTTGCCCATATCTCTATGGGCTAAAACTCAAAGTTTCTTATTCCCAACTCGCTCTTCACTTGTCAAAGAACCAGAGGCCGTTGCCTCAGCCGCTGCGTTTCCGTCAGCGGCGAAGCGGGAACTTACCCCGCCCGGTCCAGCTTGTCAACAACTTTTTTTTCGAACCCCGAAGTTTTTTTTCGGAGCACGCCGCGAGGATTTCTCCCCGGCGCAGAAGCGGGAACTTATCCCGACCCCTTCTCGCTGTCAACCGCTTTCTTCTGCTTTTTTCAAAAAACCGTTACCGTGCTGTCACAGTGACGACACAACAACTGCAGGTTGTTTTCAACACGCAGCCGAAGCATTTGCATACCCTGCCCCAGACCCCGCTCTCTGTCAACCATTTTTTGAATTTTTTTCCAAAACGTTTTCTTCTCAATATCCAACCTTTTTGTTTTATTGCACTATGAGAATATGCGTTTTCCGGGATGATACTCATGAAAAAAGCCCGGAAAGAGGACTCCCCGGGCCTTCGCATCAGTTCGCTTGACGGCTAGGCGTGATCAGGCTTGTGCAGTTCGAACGCGTCGTGCAGGGTGCGCACAGCGAGTTCGGTGTATTTTTCGTCGATCAGACAGGAAATCTTAATCTCGGACGTACTGATCATCTGGATGTTGATGTTTTCCTGCTGCAGGGCGGCGAAGGCCTTGGTCGCCACGCCGGTGTGGTTGCGCATTCCCACGCCGATGACGGAAACCTTAGCGACGTAGGGGTCGTGTTCCACGCCCGTACCGCCGATCCGCGCGACGATTTCCTTCATGAGCTGAATGGCTTTCTCCAGATCCTTGCGGGACACGGTGAACGTCATGTCGGTCACGCCTTCGCGGCTGGCGGTCTGGATGATCATGTCAACCATGATGCCGTTTTCGGACAGCGGCGCAAAAAGGGCGGCGGAGACGCCGGGGCGGTCAGGAACCCCGCATACGGTTACACGGGCCTGATCCTTGTCATATGCAATGCCGGAGACGAGCACGGCTTCCATCATGGCGTCCTCCTGGGCGACCAGCGTTCCCGGATCATCAGAAAACGTGGAGCGCACGTGAACGGGAACATTATACTTCTTTGCGAACTCCACAGAACGGATTTGCAATACCTTCGCACCCATGGAAGCCATTTCAAGCATTTCTTCATAGGTGACGCGATCGAGTTTGCGAGCCGTGGAGCACAGATTGGGGTCCGTCGTATAGACCCCGTCCACATCCGTATAGATTTCACACTCGCAGGAATCCAGAGCGGCGGCCAGCGCCACGGCGGACGTATCGGACCCGCCACGGCCGAGCGTGGTGATGCGCCCGTCTTCCGTCGAGCCCTGGAACCCGGCGACCACGAGCACGTCGTGCGCCTCAAGCTCCTTATGGATGCGGGAGGCATCAATAGAGAGGATGCGGGCACGGCCGAATTCATCATTCGTGATGATCGGGATCTGCCAGCCGAGCATCGAACGCGCCTTGATGCCGGAGTCCTTGAGCAACATGCTGAAAAGCGCGATCGAGGCCTGCTCGCCCGTGGAAAGCAGACTGTCCACTTCCGCCAGATCAGGCTCTGCGGCCCAACGGGTCGACAGATCCAGCAGTTTGTTGGTCTTCCCGGACTTGGCGGAAAGCACCACGACTACCTTGTATCCCTGATCCAGAGCGGCTTTCACCTTACCACGCACCATTTTTAGGCGGTCGATGTCGGCTACGGACGTCCCTCCGAATTTTTGTACCAGAATACGCATAGCTGAGTCCTTCATCGTGACCTGTGAGGCAGAAACCCTTCCTCTTTGCCGTCATTCCCCGGAATCGCGGAGACGAGCCAGTTTCTGCAATACGCAGTGCGCCGCCTTCCCATAGGGGGACAGCGTTACCAACCTGTTATTTTTGCAGACTTGAAACAGGATGTCCAGACGTTTCGGGGGCAAATTCTCGGCCGCAATCCGCTCGGCCCATTCGACGAGCACAAGTCCGGATTCCGTATCCAGCGCCTCGTCCACTTCATCGGGCAATGCGCCCTCCGAGCGGTACAGATCACAATGGATGACGGAGGGCGTCGTGGGATAGCTGTTGCACAGGGTAAAGCTCGGGCTGGAGACTTCCGCATTCTCCCCTCCGGGCAACGCTTCGATGAAGCCGCGTGTGAACGTGGTCTTGCCTGAGCCCAGATCGCCGTAGAACAACATGATATGAACCTGCTCGCCGCCCTCGGCGTACTGCTCGTTCAGCGCCCGGCCAAGCTGCCTGCCGAACTCGACGGTCGATTCGGCATCAGGAAGGGATATATCCATAGAAAATCCTTTGAAAAAAATCGGGGGGAGAGCATGAGAGCAAAACGGCCCTCGGCAGAGAAAATCCGCATGGGATCAGCCTTGCCGCCGCGCCCTTGCGGGAACGTCAGGCGAGGCCAACCCATTGAACCATCCATCTCCTCTTGAAACCATCAGAAGTGAAGATGACCGTTCCGATTACCGGAAACCTGACGGAAACTCAACGCTTCCCTGCCCCCCTCTCTGGATGGGGTCGCATGGCAGGCGGCCCGGGCCGGCAGACAGCTCCGGATATCCGCCAGTCAAAAGCCGCTGGAGCGGGATACGCAGAGGAGGAGACCTGTCCTCCGAAAGGCGCTGCCCTCCCAGGATGCCTTCGAACTTCCACATCTCTCACAAGAACCACTGGACGACCGGAAAAAAAATGTATAGAGTACTCACCTCATATGGAACAACAGCACGGTCTTCTTGTGGTCGACAAGCCACGCGGGCTCTCGTCCGCCCAGTGTACCAACCGATTCAAACGGTTGGGGCAGAAAAAGATAGGACACGCAGGCACCCTGGACCCGATGGCTCAGGGCGTTCTGTTGGTGCTTCTCGGGCACGCGACCAAAATCTCCGGATATCTCATGGCGGGAGGCGTCAAAGCCTATCAGGGCACTGTCCGGCTCGGGCAGACCACTGATACGTGGGACGCCGACGGCCAGATTACCGCCGAAGCGCCGTGGGACCATGTGACCGCCGAAGCCGTGGCCGACGTCATCGCCGGCTGGGTGGGCACGAGTGAACAGCCCGTACCGCCCTATTCAGCGGCCAAGCATCAAGGTCAGCCCCTCTACAAGCTGTCCCGGGAGGGGAAAGAAACCCCGCTCAAAATCAAGACCATCGAAATTTCGCGTGCGGAAGTCCTCAGGGTTGAGCTTCCGTACGTTACCTTCCGAGTCATTTGCAGTTCCGGCACTTACATACGGTCCCTCGCCCACAGCTTGGGGACGCGCTTGGGGTGCGGAGCCGTGCTCACGGAACTGATTCGGGAGTATAGCCACCCCTTTGGCCTCGACAGGGCTTGTCCGCTGGACACGCTGCTCGCCGAGCCCGAAACGCTGCCTGAACGGGTCATCCCCGTGACCGCCGCTCTCCCCCACTGGCCCACGATCACCGTGACCGGGCAGGAAGAGGCGGACACGAAAAACGGCAAGATCCTTGTGTGGACGGAAGCGCGCCGCGCGCGCTCCAGAGCACAGGACGGAACGGACATCCCGTGCGTTCCCGGCGCCAACGCCGTCTTGCTCTCGCCCGACGGGCAGCCTCTCGCGCTCGCCGAAGCCGTCTCCGGCGGCCCCGCATGGAAAGTGCTCAGGGGACTTTGGAACTAACGCAACCCATTCGGAGGATATCGCTGTGGTTATGGACGCCGCCCAGAAAAAGACTGTTATCGAAGCTCACGCCAAGCATGAAGGCGACACCGGCTCCCCGGAAGTCCAGGTAGCTCTGCTTACCGCCCGCATTGAAGGCCTCACCGGGCACTTCAAGGAACACAAGAAGGACTTCCACTCCCGCCGTGGCCTGCTCAAGCTCGTCGGCCAGCGCCGCAACCTGCTGAACTACCTCAAGAGCAAAGATATTCAGCGTTACCGCGCTCTCATCGAAAAGCTGGGACTGCGCAAGTAAGTGCGTTTTCGGGGGGAGCCTTGGGCTCCCCCTTTCCACGTCATCAACCTCAACCCGTCATGAGAAGGAGTTTCCGCGAACAGGATCGACGTTTGGATCGATATTGTTCCCGGAGTCTCCTTCCCGAAGAGAAAAGGATTCACCATGAGTTTCAGAAAAGCCCCCACCCGGGTTTCCGCCACCATCGGCGGCAAGGAAATCATCCTTGAGACCGGCCGCGTCGCTACGCAGGCCCACGGCTCCGTTACCATCCAGTGCGGTGGCACCGTCGTGCTCGTTACCGTTTGTTCACAGCCCCTCGACTTCGACCGCGGCTTCTTCCCGCTGACCGTGGAATATTCCGAGCGCATGTATGCCGCGGGCCGTATCCCCGGCAGCTTCTTCCGCCGCGAAATCGGCCGTCCGTCCGAGCGCGAAACCCTCGTTTCCCGCCTCATCGACCGCCCGATCCGCCCGTTGTTCCCCAAGGGCCTCCCCGAAGACGTGCAGGTGCTCGCCAGCGTCATTTCCTCCGACCAGGAAAACGAATCCGACGTGCTCTCCATCACGGCCGCTTCCGCCGCCGTCATGCTGTCGCCCCTGCCCTTCGCCGAAGCCGTCGCCGGCGGACGCATCGGCCGCATCAACGGCCAGTTCATCCTGAACCCCACCGTCAAGGAAATGGCCGAAAGCGACCTGAACATCGTGTTCGCCGCTTCCGCCGACGCGCTGGTCATGGTTGAAGGCGAAGCCACCTTCGTTCCCGAAGACGTGATCATCGACGCCCTCGAATGGGGCCGCAAGGAAATCCAGCCCCTCGTCGAAGCGCAGGTCAAGCTGCGCGAGCTCGCGGGCAAGGCGAAGATGGCCTTCACCCCGCAGGAAGACGACGCGGCCCTGCTCGCCCGCATCGAAGAGCTTGCCGCCGGAGCCGGCCTCGAAGCCGCCATGCGCGTGCCCGAAAAGATGGCCCGCAAGGACGCCCGCAAGCTCGTGAAGGAAAAGATCGTCGAAGCCCTCAAGGCCGATCCGACCTATGGCGAAGACGAAAAGGCCCTCTCCTCCGTCGGCGACATCATCGGCCACATCGAAAAGAAGGTCGTGCGCAAGCGCATCCTTGACGAAGGCACCCGCATCGACGGCCGCGACACCAAGACCGTGCGCCCCATTGAAATCCAGCCCGGCATCCTGCCCCGCGCCCACGGCTCCGCGCTGTTCACGCGCGGTGAAACGCAGTCCCTGTGCGTGACCACGCTCGGCAGCTCCACGGACAACCAGCGCATGGATTCGCTCACCGGCGACGTGACCAAGACCTTCATGCTGCACTATAACTTCCCGCCCTTCTCCGTGGGCGAAGTGAAGCCCGTCCGCGTGTCCCGCCGCGAAATCGGCCACGGCGCGCTGGCCGAAAAAGCCCTCAAGCCCATCATCCCCGCGGGCGACGGCTTCCCCTTCACCGTCCGCGTGGTGGCCGAAACGCTGGAATCCAACGGTTCCTCCTCGATGGCCGCGGTGTGCGGCGGCTGCCTGTCCCTCATGGACGCGGGCGTGCCGATTTCCGATCCGGTCGCCGGCGTGGCTATGGGCCTCATCAAGGAAGGCGATAACTTCATCGTGCTGACCGACATCCTCGGCGACGAAGATGCCCTCGGCGACATGGACTTCAAGATTGCCGGTACCGCCGAAGGCGTAACCGCCGTGCAGATGGACATCAAGATCACCGGCCTGACCACCGAGATCATGCGCAAGGCCATGCGTCAGGCGCATGAGGCCCGCCTGCATATCCTCGGCGAAATGAAGAAGGCCATCGACGGCCCCCGCGCCGAACTCTCCAAGTATGCCCCGCAACATGCCGAAGTCTTCGTGAACCCCGAAGTCATCCGCATGATCATCGGACCCGGCGGCAAGAACATCAAGGCAATCACCGCCGCCACCGGCGCTTCCGTGGATATCGAGGACAGCGGCCGCATCTCCATCTTCGCCCCCACCGCCGAATCCATGGAACAGGCCAAGGAACTGGTGCAGTACTACGACCAGCGCCCCGACCTCGGCAAGAACTACATGGGCAAGGTCCGCAAAGTGCTGGAAATCGGCGCCATTGTGGAAATCATGCCCAATGTCGAAGCCCTCGTGCACATCTCGCAGCTTGATACCAGCCGCGTGGCGCAGGCTTCCGACGTGGCCCACCTCGGCGAAGACATGCTGGTGAAGGTCATCGAAATCAACGGCGACCGCATCCGTGCCAGCCGCAAGGCCGTCCTCCTCGAAGAACAGGGCATCGAATGGAAGCCCGAGGACACCGCCCGCCCCGCCCGCGCTCCGCGCGGCGAAGGCGACCGCGATCATCGCGGTGACCGTGGGGATCGCGGCGAACGCCGCGAACGCCGTCCCCGCCGCGACTAACGCAACGAACTGAGGCCCGGCCTCGGATACCGCCGGGAAGGGTAATCCACTCCATTTTCCATTTCTTCTGTCTGATTGGCACGGTGCTGCACTTCTTCTCCATCTACTTCTACGTCCTGTAA
>ENA-USUG01001544-USUG01001544.1-human-gut-metagenome-genome-assembly--contig:-NODE-1544-length-38565-cov-5.152229_pt1 | contig 38565 bp, 32 predicted proteins | sample MGYA00250059_ERZ773394 | MGnify/ENA primary metagenome ERZ773394 (study PRJEB29103, sample SAMN06111957) | human gut metagenome | biome: human gut; feature: ankylosing spondylitis patient; material... | reverse complement strand
GTGTTGCTACTTCCGCACTTGAAATGTGCCAGAACTCTGCAAGACTTTCCTGGACAGCAGAAGAAGTTGATTCCAAACTTCACCAGATCATGGTAGACATCTTCAATAAAGTTGACGATGCTTCCAAACGTTACGGCATGGAAGGCAACTACGTTGTAGGTGCTAACATCGCAGGCTTCGAAAAAGTTGTAGATGCTATGAAAGCTCAGGGTATTGTTTAATTCATATACGTTATATAGTTAACTACCCCATAAAAAATATCACAGAAAACCGGTCCGGATCTGCTTTGCCAGTTCTGACCGGTTTTTTGAATTTTATAAAATTATGGCAGTCCGGATACAATCAGTTTTCCGGACTGCCATAAACTTCTTCGATTCATAAACTTCTTCAGTTCATAAATTTCTTCAGTTCATCCATAAATGTACTCACATCTTTAAATTCCCGGTAAACAGACGCAAATCTCACATAAGCTACCGCATCGAGTTCTTTCAGATGTTCCATCACGATCTCTCCGATCTTGTTGCTGGAAATTTCTTTTTCTTCTGTATTAAAGATCTCGCCCTCTACCGCATCCATCATCTCTTCCACTTTTTCTATAGGGATCGGTCTCTTATAGCAGGCACGCAGAATCCCGGCCTGGATTTTGGAACGGTCATACTGTTCCCTGTTCTGGTCTTTCTTAATGACTGTAAGCGGAATACTCTCCACCTTCTCATATGTAGTAAACCTCCTGCCACATGCATCACACAGACGACGGCGGCGGATGGAATTAGTATCTTCTACAGGTCTTGAATCCACAACTCTTGTATTATCCTGATTGCAAAATGGACATTTCATAAAAAGTCCCCCTTAAGTCCTATCATTCGTTATTATTCGTTCTGTTTTCCGTAACATTGTATAGTCTTATTATACTGTATTTCACTTTCCTGTGTCAATAAAAGGACTTGCATAAATGTTCAAAAAAATACATAAATTTAATAAAACAATCTGATTATAAGGAATTTTCCATGCGCATCTGCGAATTAAAACAAAAAGAAGTCATCAACACCTGTACCTGCCGGAGTCTCGGCTGTCCTGTTGACATCGAATTCAACTGCAAGACCGGTGTTCTCACCGCACTGATTGTTCCGGGACCGGGCAAATTATGCTGTCTTTTCGGAAGAGATAACGAATATGTTATCCCCTGGGACTGCATCTGCCAGATCGGAGATGACATTATTCTTGTAGAAATCGATGAGGAAAAATGTTTCCACAAAAACTGACGGAAAAATAAGTATCCTGTCCTGCTTCCCGTCCTTCCTTCTCCCATACATAATCTGTTCTTTCGTACTGCCAGTCTGTAAACAGCCACTTTGTCAAGGGCTTATATTTTTTATATTTTCCGGAAAAAAGTATAAATATTCCTGTCTTTGAGAATCATTTTTATAGCGGAACCATTCAGGTGAATTAAAGGAGGATTCAAAAGATGGCACTGAACAAAGTAGAAATCTGTGGAGTCAATACATCGAAACTTCCTGTTCTCAAAGCAGAAGAAAAAGAAGAACTTTTCAAAAGGATCAAAGAAGGAGATGAGCAGGCAAGAGAACTTTATATCAGAGGAAATCTCCGCCTCGTTTTAAGCGTGATACGCCGTTTTCAGAACAGTAACGAAAATGCCGATGACCTGTTTCAGATCGGCTGCATCGGTCTGATCAAGGCAATCGACAATTTCGATACAACCCTGCAGGTAAAGTTTTCCACTTATGCGGTTCCAATGATCATTGGGGAGATCCGCCGCTACCTGCGCGACAATAACAGTATCCGTGTCAGCCGCTCTCTGCGTGATATTGCATATAAGGCGATCTATACCAGAGAAAATTACATGAAACAGCACTTAAAAGAACCTACGATCACGGAAATCGCAGAAGAAATCGGTATCGAAAAAGAAATGATCGTTTATGCCATGGATGCGATCCAGAATCCGGTCAGCCTCTTTGAGCCGGTTTATACAGAAGGCGGAGACACTTTATATGTCATGGACCAGATCAGCGATACAAAGAATACAGAAGAACGCTGGATTGAGAATCTTGCCCTGCGGGAAGCCATGCGCAGACTCGCCCCCAGGGAAAAACATATTATCGAGCTGCGTTTTTATGAAGGAAAAACCCAGATGGAAGTCGCTCAGGAAATTGGTATCTCCCAGGCACAGGTCAGCCGTCTCGAAAAAAGCGCGCTGAAATATATGCGCAATTATCTGCGCCCATAATTTTTTCTTATCATCTTTCTCTCTGATTCCTGATTCTGGCAGCACAAACCAGTAAATCCATAGTTCCAGATTCAGTTTTAACGCAAAAGCAGCCCGGCCGGATAAGCCAGACTGCCCTTACATACCTTATTTTTTACAGTTTCAGAATTTCTTCCCAGTTTTCTGTTGTATAAATTTTTTTCACATCCAGGGAGCCTGACATAATCGGGAAAAATCTCTTCATTTTGGTAAGCACGACTGCATAATCAAAATGAGACATTCCGATCACTCTGCGTAATTCTCTGCTGTAAAAATCTTTCAGCATTTCCGGTACTTCTTCTGATTCAGATTTTATGAACTGATCATGGCATACATATTCTTCATCTGTGGCAGGATAAGAACGTTTCCAGTAGAGAACCCTTACTTTTTTCGGAAGATCTGCCACACGTTCTGCTGCTTTCTCATCTTTCACACCACTTGCAACCAGTGAAATATCTATATGTGCAAAATCAATTTCCTGCAGAATTTTATTAAATTTCCCTTTTGCACCACCGTTTGCAAAATCACCTGCATAGATTAGAAGTTTAATCTTATCTGTCTGATTCAGAACTACCGCATTCTCTGATTTTGCACCTTTGAAAACCACATCCGTAACTCTGCGGCATACATTTCCGTCATCTTTCGGACAAATCTGTTCCCGTGCTTTCTGATATTTCTCCTGATACGGTGCAGTTGCCGCTGCGATATCTTTCAGAAACTCTCCCAGCATATCTGCATCAGCAGCCACAGGTCCCGGAAGATTTTCTGTTGAAAAATATAAACCTCTGTATTCTTCGAATTTCTGAATATCCGGAGTATAGAATAAAACAGGTTTTCCGGTAATAAGAAAATCATAAAAAATACTGGAATAATCAGAAATCAGCACATCTGTCACTGATAAAATCTCATTGGTATCCATAGTTGCAGGAACAAATTTATTCTGTTCCTGATCCAGTTCAATATTCTGTTCCTTCATATAGCAGTAAACAGTCTGATGAAGTTTTATCAGAATCTGATATTCCTCTGTATCAATACTGTCTTCCATCTTCTGAAGCAGCCGGTAAATTTCCTGCAGATCTGTTTCCGGCTGGCCATACTGATCTCCTCTCCAGGTAGGTGCATAAAGAACGATTTTCTTATCTTCTTTTACATCCACTCCATAAGCCTGAAGCTTCTGAAGGATCGCATCCCTGTCACTGCTGTCTGCAAATTTATCATTTCTCGGGAACCCTTCTTCCAGAATCGTACCCTCATACAGATTCTTCAGCTTATAAGAATTCTCATAAGCTGTCCGGGTCATATAAGGACCTGAAGAAATCAGATAATCTGCGCTCAGAAGATTCTTCATCGTATTTCCCTGTGTGATATTCGCACCCGGAATATCAAATCCCATATTTTTCAGAGGAGTTCCATGCCAGGTATTCAGATAAATCTGCTCCTCTCTTTTCAGGAAATAACTCGGAAAACTTACATTATTGATCAGATATTTGGTTGTAGCCAGTGCCTTACAGTACTCTTTTGTTTTATATTTTACAAAACGGACATTCGGATACTGCTCATATTTCTCAATCTGTAATTTATTATCCGCAAAATCATCGATCACCCAGATATGTGTATAGTCCTGATATTCTTCTTTCTCCAGCAGATACTGAAAAATCGCATAAGGGTTGCAGATCATTCCGCGTCCTCCAAATGCCTCATAAAGAATCGTATTCTCTCTTACCGGATATTCCTTTACATATTCCGCATAGCTGGTACGGAGCGGGTACTTTTCCTGATATTCCTGGATCTCGGCTTTATTCTTCTCATAAAAAGTTTCAATTCCCATTACACGGTTAAACAGACGATTCCATTCTTTTACCGCTTTCTCAATGGTAAAGTCTTCTGATTTCCAGATGGCATTTCTGGACATTTCCCTGCGCAGTTCCTCATCATGAGCCAGTTTCAGCATTGCCTCTGTAAATTTATGGGTGTCAAAGGCTTCCGGAAGAAATCCTGTTTTCTGGTCATCAATGATCAGATCCATGGCTCCTGTATGGAATGCGATGACAGGAAGTCCGAATTCAAAAGCTTCCATAATAACCATAGGCCATCCTTCCCATCTGGATGGAAGAAGGAAAACAGAAGAATTCAGATAATACTTCTCTGGTTCATTGGTATAACCGACAAAGTTTACTCTGTCCTCAATGTGGCGTCGTTTCGCATCTGCTATAATCTGATTCCAGAGATCACCGGCTCCTATAATATCCAGCTGCCATTCATCATCATATTTACAGAATTCCTCAAAGGATTCCATCATCATATCAAGGCCCTTGGCATATACAAAACGGGTTGCCATCAGGAAACGCTTGGACTTCGGATCACATTTACGGTCACTGACAAAGCTTCTCGGATTGATCTTGACTTCCGTATCAATATCGAGGAATTTTTTATAATCCCGCTTGTCATAATCGCTGAGTACGATATATCTGTCCAGTTTTGGAAGATATTCCTGAAGAAGGCATTCCTGCTTCCAGAAAACAACGTTCGGGACATCCAGATATCCGGCATAGCAGTTGTGCTGCCAGCCAATCGTTTTGGCATTCAGATCAGGTGCCAGCATGCCAAGACGCAGACTCAGAGAAGCGGTTGTGATGATAATGTCATAATTCTGTTCATTTAAGTATTCTACCCATTTTTCTCTGGTCTTTTTGGGAAAGATTGCATCTGCCAGAATGTCATTGTATTTCTCTTTGTTAAATGTTCCATATTTCGCATTGAGTTTTCTTACCAGATACCGCCAGAAGAACGCCGGTGTATGATGACGGTTGACAAATTCATTATTGTCAATAAAGTCAACCTTGATATCTTCACTCATATGATACATATTCCGGTCCTCTTTAAAACGGTCCTGATATACCATAATCGTTACATCGTGTTCTTTTACCAGTTCATTGGCAAGAAGTGTGACAACTCTCTTTGTTCCTCCAAGATCAAATATCTTGGTACACCAAATACATATTTTCATTTTCTTCTCCTGTTTCCGGTACAATTATAAAGTAATATCAAAATAGTCCAGCACTCTCTGACAGTAATTATCGCAGACATTGTGTGTCTTTGCCCTTACAACAGCACGCTGCTCTTTGTAGAGATCTTTTTCCTCTTTGACATCAAGAATAAACTGTTCAAAATCCTGCATATTATACATATGACTTCCCGGCATATATTCCAGCGGATCATCAAATACCCAGCCTCTGGATTCTGTGTACGCCTCATAATCATCCAGTGTAAAGCCGAGAGGGCGATCCAGAAGCAGATAATCGATTGCAACAGAAGAATAGTCTGAAACCAGAGCGTCTGAACAGTTGATAAATTCATAAAGCTGAAGACCATTGTCTGCAAGATCTTTATTCTCCAGATAAACAATATTGGTCAGAACATTATCTCCGAAATCGTACGGAATCTGAAGATAATGTTTCTTGATCACGATCAGGATATGATTCTCTTTACAGAAACGGTTCAGTTCCAGAAGTTTATCCGCATCATCAATGATCGGAATATTGAACTCATTATTTAATGTCTCTTCATTCAGACGTTCGCTGGAAGCATGTCTGTAAGTAGGCATCCACAGGATCAGTTTGGTGCTGTCTGTCTTTTTCAGCAGTTCTGCTTTATATTCATCTGCACGGCTGCTTCCTCTTAACATCATATCATAACGTGGATATCCAAAGGATAAGAGTTTTTTGGAAGTACATCCGAAAAATTCCATTTTGGTCCTGATAAAAATATCTCCCGGCACCAGACAGTAGTCAAAGAATACTTTTCTTCCATTTTTGTTTGCCTTATATCCACATCCATGCCATAAATCGATAAACAGCTGATTTCTTCTGGACATGGCGATCCAGTTAAATGCCTGTGTATAGAAAATATATCTGGATGTCAGTGCATATTTATACGCTTCTGCTCTTCGGATGGTAGAACCTTTTTTAAAGTTCTGGACAAATTTTACATTTTCTGTTTCATATTCTTTATATTTTTTCGGTTCATGAACCAGCCAGACGATCTCATATTTTTTGTTATATCCGTTTTCGATCAGATAATCGAACAGGGCACGGCCGTTATCTGTGAAATCATCGTTTGTCTCAAACAGCATTCTGTTCTCTACCAGTGCAGGCGGAAACTTCTTCAGACGTTTGATCCTGCGTTTGTCATATATTCCAAAAGTGATCGTAGCCCAGATTTCCTGGTACATTGCTTTTGTGCCTTTTTGTTCTTTTACTTTTTTAAATTTATTGATCGTTTTTTTGTTTGTTTTTTTAATCTTTTTGATTTTCTTTTTTACTTTTTTTGCGATTTTCTTACTTTTTCTCAGAATTCTCTTTATTATATTCATAATCCACTTAAAATTCCTTTAACTTTTCACGAAGCATGGTTGATGAAGTATCTTTGGTATAAGGCAGGAATACCAGTTTGGCTCCCAGCTGTTCCATTTCTTTTCCGGTTTTTTCCCAGCGCTCGTTTCCCTTCCAGTCATCACCAATGTAGATTTCATTAAAGCGCACTTTTTCCCAGATCTCTTTTTTATCCAGTGTATTTGTCACGATCACTTCGTCCACATATTTAATGGCGCGCATAATCTCCACACGCTCATCCAGCGGTATGATCGGTCTTTTATTCTTATATGACTCCACAAGATCATCGGAATTAACTCCTACCACCAGATAATCACAGTGTCTTTTTGCATTTTTGATCAGATTCAGATGTCCGATATGAAACATGTCGAATGTTCCCTGTGTGTACCCTATTACTTTTTCCATAAAAGTTCCTCCCTCTTTTCTTACAGTTTAAAATATGTTGCAAGCCTTTTGCAATAGTTTTCTGTCTGATTATGCATCTGTGACAGCATTTTCCGTCGTTCTGCCCGGTAATCATCCGTCCCGTCAGATATATGCAGCAGAAACTGTTTCAGGTCACAGGCATTATATATCTTTTCTCCCGGCATATATTCCAGGGGATCTTCAAACACAAATCCTCTTTTTTCTCTGTAAATTTCATAGTCTGCAAGTACATATCCCAGAGGTCTGTCCAGGAGCAGATAATCTACAGCCACAGAGGAATAATCAGAGATCAGTGCATCGCTGATCCCGATCAGTTCGTATAACTGAAGTTTTTCTTTTTTCAGCATGGCTTCCGACACATAACGGATATTGGTAAATTCCTGTGTGTCCTGAGACCAGCCGGTCTGAAGCGGATGTTTTTTTATAATCAGCAGCATCTTCTTCATTCTCAGAAACAAATCAATCTCTTCTAATTCTTTCCTGTTTCGGACTGCCGGAAGCTGATATGGCAGTTCAATCTCGTTTTCCGCACATCCGCCCAGCTCACTTTTTCTGAAAGTAGGCATCCACAGAACTGCTTTGTCCCCTTTCCATCCAAACAGCCTCTTCAGAATCTCTGTTTTCTGTAAAGACGGTGCAAGCATCCAGTCATATCTGGGATATCCCATCATCAGCAGCCGGTCAGGGTCACAGTTCCAGAGAAGGGATTTCGTTTTTACAAAGACAGGTCCCGGTACCAGTGCATAATCGAAATCCGGAGAAGTCTGGCTTTTTTTTCTTCCCTGTTCTGCATCTTTATATCCGCATCCATGCCAGAGATTTACCACCTGTTGTCCCTGACATCGAAATCTGTTTAAGCCACCGCTGTTATGTGAATAGAAAAAATACGACGCAGTAGCTGCATAATAATAAGCTGCCGGACTGCTCCAGCCATACCTGTTTTCTGCTGTGACAAACCGTACATTCCTGATTTTTATATTTCTGAATTTTCTTTTGTCAGAAACCAGCCAGATGATCTCATACTTCTCATTATATCCATTTTGAACCAGATAATCAGAAAAAGCACGGGGATTATCCGTATAATCCATCTTTTCACGGTTTTTAAACACCAGCCGGTTCTTTTTTACTTTTTTGAACCGCTGTGTCAGTTTTCCGATGATCTGCATTTCCGCCTTTGTCAGGAAACGGCAGATGTAATGCAGGATCATCCCGCCGACTCCCAGTTCTTCTGTATATTTTTTAATTGCTTCCTTTTTCATTTCATTCTTTCCCCGGTCAGAGTCCTTTTTCAAATGATGACTTTTCAGGTAAAATGCTTTCAAAAGATTCTATGATTCTTTTTTTCTGTTTTTCAAAGTCTCCCACATTGTCAGTATCATTGATGCAGATCATTTTACACTGCTGTCTGCGCAGCGTATCATGAATCTGTTCATCATGAATCCCCACAGTATAAAATCTTCCGGTCTTCGGTGACTGTGGAACGTATTTTCCTTCCATGTACTGCCAGTACTTCATCACATACTGATTGACATCAGAAGCGGATCGGAAACGTGTCCTGCACACCCGGTCAAGAATCTCCCCTTCTTCCTGCCAGACCCTCTCAAAGGTTTCTTTCAGAAACGAACTCGCAATATGAGAATATTTAAAACTGGAAAATTCTCTGTATGGAAGCATCAGCAGATTACGCAGCACCATTGTCCCGCAGGCCGGATGAAACCAGAGTTTCCAGTGCTTCTTTATCACCTCTTTCTTGGAATAATGCATATTTACCAGTGCCGCATCATTCATCAGGATTGAGGCAAACGGATTATGGATATCATCCTGTACAAGAGCCGTTTCAATACAGCAGTCCCTTGGCAGCCCGTTTTTAAAAAAATCTTCCGGCTGTACCTGGCGGATCAGAAAGGTATCATCATTAAAATAGACAAATCTGTCAGAAAGTCCCTTAATTCTGTGAAGATTCAGCTCAATGGGATGACTGCTGAATGTCGGAAGATATTCCGCGGGGATATAATCTTCATGTCTGACAACCGTCAGTTTTGGATGAGCCGTGTTCAGCCATTTTGGGACATGTCCCCATGTCACAAAATAAATCCTGCGAACCCAGGGTGCAAACTTCTCCACTCCGCGAAACCAGTACTGAAGATTCTCCCAGTCCCGAAATCTGCTGGTTTCCACATTTTCTTCCTTAATCCCCAGATAATGGTTTCTTTCTCTGATCCAGTCTGTATCTGAGCCATCTACCCATGGTAATACAAAGTCGATCTCATTCATCTTTTTCACTCCTCATAAAGCTGTTTCAGACGCTGTGCTTCTTTTGTAATATCAAAATGAGCTTCTGCCAGACGCTGTTTTGTGGAATCTGCATCTGTTTTCCTTAATCTGCTCATCTCCAGCAGTGTATCTGCCCACACCCGGTTCTCTTCCTGAAGAGGCAGACGTTTCACTGCCTCCGGAAAAACAACAGCTTCCTCGGAAACAGCATCTGACATGACGCACGCCAGACCATTCGTCTGTGCCTCGATCAGCGCAAACGGAACTCCCTCGAAAAGAGACGGGAACAAAAAAACATCCATAGCCGATAAATATCTGCGTATATTTTCCTGTTTTCCCGCAAAACAGATTTTATCTTCCACTCCAAGTTTCTGTGCCTTTTCCCTGACTGACGGATACAGTCCTTCTTTCGGCCCTACCAGACACAGTACCACGTTCTCTTCTCTGTCCCTGAGACTTGCCAGAATCTCAATCATCCGCTCATGATTTTTGGGAATATCAAATCTGCCCACATGACCGATCACTGTTTTTCCCTGCCATCCCATTTCCTCTCTGAGCAGTTTTCGTTCCTCAGCAGAAAAACTGAACTTATCTGCGCAGATTGCATTCTGAATGACTGTAACCTCTCCCTGTTCAAAAGCTCTTGATCCAAACATCCATCTTCCGGCAATCTCTGCACATGCCACCTTATCTGTGGCATATCTGGAAATCCGGGGTCTGTTCCAGCTGTCCATGAGATTTCTGATCACTCCCGGGCAGGAAGAACTGTGACTGTGAGCGATCACTTTTTTTACACCCATCGTATGCGCTATACGCAGAGGAACAATATTCGCCGCTGAGAGCATGTTCACATGAACCGCATCATACTTCTCTTTTCGCAGAATCTGCTTCAGACTTTTCGCATAGCCTCTGTAATCTCTTTTCACATTTGGAACATAGTAGACTTTTCCACCCAGTCTGTAAATTTCATCCTCGTATGCAATTTTATCATACATACATACAAAGTCAAACTGTACATCCATCCGGACCAGTACTCTGTAGTAATTCATCACAAATGCTTCCAGGCCTCCGGCAACATTTCCCATTCCAATCTGAAGTATCTTCATTTTTTCTCTCCTTCATCCAGTCTCTCCTGCAGTCTTTCAAACAGCCGGTCATATCCTGTATATTTTTTCAGGAAATCCAGGAAATAGCTGATTCCAAGCGAAATCATCAGGATCACTACAGGGATCAGCCAGAATAAACGCACTGCATATACATAAGTATTCAGCCAGTCCCTCACAAATGTATGAACCAGCCAGATATTCATGGAATGTTTTCCCAGATACTGAAATACTGCTGCGAGCAGACGCAGCCGGAACAGATATTCCACAGAAAAAAGAATCACAAGAAACGGGGTGACTGCATACTGCATTTCCCACATAAACGTAATATCCATCTTTGAATATCCCCACAGTGCCAGAAGCAGCAGAAACAGAAGCAGGACAAATTTTATTTTTTTCCTGGGATATTCATGAAAAAGCCTGAAAAAATCATGTCTGCAGCATACCATCCCAACTGCAAAGATCATCAGAAAAGAATACGGCGAAGATCCTCCCGGAAATCCTTTGCCTGTAATCCTTGGCAGAAGAAATATCATTCCAAGGCAGCTCAGCTCCCCGAAACGCTCCATCACCGCATCCAGTACAGGAAACAGCAGAATAAACGTCACTGCTGCACTCATATACCACCAGGCTCCGTTCAGGCTTTTGGTTCCAAGGAAACTGGAAACGCCGCAGACATCAGCCAGTATACAAAAACATTTCTCAACAGCGTTTTCTCCCCATTTATAAAAGCCGTTTCTGGCCAGACAGATATAAATCCCGTAAAAGATCACAGATACAAACCAGAATCCGGACATCACAGAAAGAATGTGCCTTAAAGTCCATGTAGAAATACTTCGTGTATTTCTTTTTTTCTTATCTATTGTATATCCATACATCAGTCCATATCCGGAAACAAAGGCAAAAATGGCCACGCAGATCTTACATATTTCTGCTACAGTGATTACCTGAGAAGCGGACAACCCGCAGAAAACCACGTCATATTGCTCAAATTTGGCAGCTGTGCGATAACAATGATGAAAAACAAGCATCAGGACAGCAATTCCCTTTAATGCCATGGAGTCCTCTTTTTTCAGCCCTTTTGACATTACTGGTCTTCCCTCCTGCCTGTTCTAATTTGTCATCTTCTCATACTGCTCGGAAATCGTATCAATATCTCCGTATGCGATCAGCTTTCCTTTTTCCAGGATCATTGCCTTATTGCAGATTCTCTGCACCTGTGCCAGAGAATGTGATACGAACAGTACTGTTACCCCTGAATCAAACATACTGAGCACTTTTTTCTCGCTTTTCTTACGGAATTTCGCATCTCCTACGGATAAAACCTCATCCAGAATCAGGATTTTCGGAGATACCACGGTTGCAATCGAGAATCCCAGTCTCGATTTCATACCGGAAGAATAGTTTTTAAGCGGTACATCAATAAATTCCTTTAATTCCGAAAATTCCACGATCTCGTCGTATTTTTCATCAATAAATGCTTTCGTGTAGCCAAGCATGGCACCATATAAATAAATATTTTCTTTTCCTGTATATTGTGGATCAAATCCCGCACCAAGTTCCAGCAGCGGAACCATTTTTCCATGTTTGGTCACAGTTCCGGATGTAGGTTTGAAAACTCCTGCGATCACTTTAAGGAGGGTACTCTTTCCGGCACCGTTCAGGCCAAGGATTCCCACACGGTCGCCTTTCTCCACAGTGAAGCTGACATTTTTTAATGCCCAGAATTCATTGTACTTGATTTCTTTTCGCAGAGATTTGATGATATAGTCTTTCAGGCTGTCTACTTTTTCTTTACTCAGATTAAATTTCATACTGACATCATCAACAATAATTGCCGGTTTACTCATTTTTTCTCCTCGTATCTGATATTGTTTATCTGTTTTTATTTCCCGGTCTCAGCCAGGCTTTCTGTTTCCCGGTTTCAGGATCAGATATATAAAATAAAATCATCCTGTTTCTTTTTAAAGCAAAGCAGTCCGATCAGCATACTGCCGACAGCAAAAGCTACTGCATACGCAACATACTGCATATTCATAGGCTGTCCAAATACTGCACATCTGAAAATATCGATCACACAGTATAACGGATTGTATTTCAAAATCCATGCCCAGCCACTCTTGAGCAGTTTTGACGGATAATAGAAAATCGCACAGGTATACATGACCATCATCAGCGCAACTGACCAGAGGTATTCCATATCCCTGAAAAATACACCGATCGTAGCCAGGATCATTCCGCAGCCATAGGCAATAAACAAGATCAGGATCAGTGCCACAGCAGCCTGCCATAAATAGTGTGTAGGTTTTACTCCCAGAATAATGCTTACCAGTGCAAGCACGACCAGTGAGATCAAAAAGATAACATAGTTAAAAAGAACACTGGACAATGGATACAGATATTTTGGTACATAAACTTTCTTGATCATTGCCGAATTCTGTCTGATTGATTTCAGTGCGGCTTTGGTTGCCTGAGAGAAGAAACTGTACAGCAGACGTCCTGTCAGAATATAAACAGGAAAGGTCTTATCTGTATTGCCATAGAGGGTACCAAATACAATGGTAAGTACGATCATGGTCAGCAATGGCTCCAGAAGGGACCATACGATTCCCAGATAAGAACGTCTGTATTTCAGCTTGATTCCCTTTTTTACCAGCTCCGACAGAAGAAACTGGTACTGCATAAAATTCTCAACGTATTTTTTCATGTTCTCTCCATCGTTTCTATTTTTTATTTGGTTTCATAACGATTTGGACAAATGATTTCCAGACCGCAGCAGCCTGACTGTTTTTTACAGAGCAAGCCACCTTGTACTGTAGCATATTCTTATCTCTCTTGCAACTGATATCCTCCATATTTTTGTTCAGAATCCCTTTTTCCACAAAAGTACCAAAAAGAAAATCCCGATTCTATATCCCCATGGCAAACATTTCTATATATAAAATGTTCCCTTTCCGGCATCTGTCAGGCGGATATTCACAATCCGGTTCCCTGCACAGCTTTACGCCGGACAGAAAGGATATAAAAACAGGATTTTCTGTAGTTTTCTTTTATTATCAATAAATCTTTCTGATCCGTTTCAGCAAAAAGCAGATATCGTCAGAATACACCCTCTTCCTTTCTGCTTAGAATGAACCGCTGGATCCCCCGTGCGTTTCCCCTGAAGAACTTGTATGTGTACTGCTTCCTCCTCCGGAATCTTCATTCTTCGGTTTTGCACTTCTGGAAATCTGATGATACAGAAACAGGTCATTTTTTCTGGTAATGTGCAGGCTGTCTTTCTGCATATAATCCGCAGCGTCCGGTTTTCTGCGCACGGACTTCATCTGTCCACGCATCACTCCGGTGATGATCAGCGAGATCACCAGTCCGATCCCCAGGGAAACAGGAATCCAGACAGCCGGTGACATGGATTTCTCAGGCATATTGTCCACATCATAAGGCTCCCCTGACTCAGCCTGAATGATAAACTGTTCGCACAGATCTGCAAATGTATCAAACGCTTCATAGTAATCGCCCGCCGACAACGACGGTTTTATCTCTCCGGATATGTATTCCTGACCACGATCTGTAAAAATATCTATGGCAGCTCCATGAGTGGAGATACACCATTTACGTTCTGACATGGTGATCAGAAAAAGAACGCCGCTTTTATCTTCTCCCATGCCATAATCATTATAATCAAAGAAGTCATCTGCATATGCAACTTCATCTTCTCCATCGATGCTGTCTTCCGTGATGACTGCCACGTCGCAGTCATATTCCTCACTGATCCGGTCAAGTTTTGACTCCAGTTCCGTATATTCAGTATCATCCAGCAGTTCTGCATAATCGACCAGTCTTACGGGATGGGAATCCTCTGCTGCCTCCACACTCACAGCCGGTACCACGAACAGACCTGATACAGTCAGGGCTGCCGCCAGAAAACCGGGAATTATCTTTTTTTTCATCATAAAACAGTCTCCTTTCACAGCCGCCCTAATAAATCAGCCAGACAGCCAGATAGGCAATCACTGAAAATACTGCCGTCAGACCTGCTAGCCATTTCACATAAGTTCCATTATCAATCGGAAGATCTCCGGTCATTTTCCCGGTCTGTCCGTTCATTGCAAAAATATACTTTTTGTCTTTCCAGGTTGTATTCAGAATCCATACCGGATACAGTGCATATTTCGCAGCACCTCCGGATACTTTGACATTCGTATTTTCCGGTGTCACAGTTGCATATCCTTTTACAGTGTCTGCAAGGACTTCTTCCGCACTTCTTTTCATACGCTCATGCGCACGCTGTACCGTTTCTTCGGAAGTCACATCATATTTATCTGCCAGATACCCGGACAGGTATGCCGTCTGAAAATCCACCGCATCTTTCAGTTTAAATGGCTCAATTGATTCCATCAGATCATCTGCCATGCTGGAAGAGCCATCCACCGGCACTGCGGCAAATGCCATATTCCCTGCTCTCTCCACAGAATAATAGCTGGTCTCCGTGTAATCATAATCGCTGTCACTCCATACTCTGACCTTCGTCGCCTTATAGCGCGCATTTGCATCCACATCCGCATCAAAGAGCCAGAATGGTACATACACACCTTTGATCTCATCAATATGGTTCTCTTTCCGGAATACTTTCGGCAGCAGCTTCTTTCCTTTAATGTGTTTATAATAAGCCTCTTTTGCTGCTTTTTTATCCAGTTTGAAAGGAATGACCAGATCCGGTCTTAAAGCTCCGCTGAATTTCTCAGTCATAATAACCGGATTTCCGCAGAACGGGCAGTTCGATGCCCCTGTATTCTCATGTGCTATAATCTCGCCGCCGCAGGACTTACAGGTGTAAACATTCATTCCTTCCGTCTCACCCTCCTGCCACTCACTTCCCGCATCTGTCTGCCAGCCGGAAATATCATCTTTCTGTTCTGCTTCTTTTTCCAGCTGTTCATCATAGGCTTTGAGCGTATCCAGTTCAAATTCTGTATCGCAGTATGGACACTTCATTTTCTGTGAATGACTGTCAAACTCTACCGAACCGCCACATGCCGGACATTTATACTCTTTCAGATCTGACATCGGCATCTCCTCCTCATTTCTTTATTTCTGCTTCTATTATTTTCTTATTTTTGTATATTCGGTCATGGCCTTGGACTTCCACACTCCGCACAGAACTTTCCTTTATTTACAGCACCGCAGCTGCAGGTCCATTCTTCCTGTGGTTTTGGTTTGCCACATTCCGGACAGAATTTACCGGTATTTACAGAGCCACAGCTACAGGTCCAAGTTGCAGGCTGTGGTTTCGGCTTTCCACACTCTGCGCAGAATTTACCGGTGTTTTCTGCACCACATTCACATTTCCATGTACCTGCTACGGACGACGGCTGCATCTTCGGCGCTTCCTGTGTCTGTGCTGCCTGAGTCTGCTGCTGTGCTCCCATCTGGAAAAGGCTCTGCATATCTGCACCGCCAGCCTGATTTGCCATGCCCATTCCCATAAATCCGGTCATCGCACCGGCAGTATTGGAAGCCGCTGCTTTCATGGCATCAGCCTGTGCCCCTGCGAGAGTCGCTGCCGCCATAGTCGGATCTCTCATGATCGCTGTTCTCTGCGCTTCTTTGATCATCTGCGCATCTTCTTCCGGAAGTGTCACAGGATTCATGGCAATGGAAACCACCGCAAGACCTCTCGTCTCCAGCCATTTCTTTGTAAGTGCCTCATTCATGGCATCACACAGTTCCTGTACATGTCCCGGAATCGCACTTGGGCGGATCTGCAATTCTGAAATCTTTGCAAAAGCCGGCTGCAACGCACTGATAAATTCCGTCTTAAGCTGACCGGAAATTTCTTCTCTGTCATACTGCTGCTCGAAATTTCCACATACATTGGTATAAAACAGAAGCGGGTCAACAATCTTATAGGAATAAACACCATTGCAGCGCACAGAAACATCAATATCCAGACCAATATTACGATCTACTACACGGAAAGGAATCGGATTCGCAGTTCCAAACTTATTTCCAACGAGTTCTTTTGTGTTAAAATAATACACTCTCTGATCTTTTCCGGTATCTCCGCCATATTCAAAACGCTTCTTTACCGTCTCAAAAGTCTTAAGAATTCCCTGACCCAGTCCGCCTGTAAAAAGACTCGGCTCCGTGGAACTGTCATAAGTAAACTCACCCGGTTCCGCACATACTTCCACAACTTTTCCCTGCTCTACAATGATCATACACTGACCGTCTGCCACAGCAACTCCGGAACCGTTTGAAATAATATTGTCATTCCCTCTCTTATTGGAAGAACGTCCACTGACACGTTTCTCTCCCTTTACTGCCAGTACCTCATTCTCGATCGCATCACAGTAAAAAAATTCTTTCCACTGATCCGCCATTGTTCCACCTAATGCACCTGCTGCCGCTTTTATTAATCCCATATTCTATACCCCTTTTCTGATTTTCATTCTTTCTGAATCTGTTGTAATTCCATAAAATATTATCCCTTAAAGTAATATTTTCCTGAAGTAATATTTTCTTACAATTACATGAATTCTCTTTCTATAGTCCCATCATACCACAGCTTTTCCTGTCTGTCATGAGCCAAAACTCCCTTTTTCTGTCATTTTACAACATCTTGTTATATCATATGAATGAACCACAGGAATAAATTCTTCTTGCAGAATTCTCTGCCTGCGTCATGGCGCTCCAGCGCATGAAAATAGCTGCTGCATAAACCACCCGTCTATACAACAGCTATCTTATCTTCTTTTTCTTTTATTTCCGGACAATGCTGCTGTCTGTCCCTGATTCTCTGCCTTTCGCAGAATCATCCAAACGCTTCATCTGTCCCTTATTTATTCTTAATTTCGTCCCATGCTTCTTCATCAAATTTCTGCTTCTTAAAATAATAGATTCTGTCTTCATCCGTAATCTCGCGGATCACTTTGCATGGATTTCCGACTGCGATCATATTATCCGGAATGTCCTTAGAAACCACACTTCCAGCACCGATCACAACATTGTTTCCGATCGTTACGCCCGGAAGGATCACAGTATTTCCTCCGATCCATACATTATCTCCCACTGTCACAGGGATTCCATACTCATACCCCGAATTACGGCTGTCCGGATGTACCGGATGTCCGGCAGTATAAATGGAAACATTCGGTGCGATCTGCACATTTTTTCCCAGCGTAACCTTACCCACATCAAGAATGGTCAGATTATAATTGGAATAAAAGTTTTCTCCCACCTCAATATTCCATCCATAATCACAGTGAAACGGTGCTTCCACCCATACATTCTCTCCTGTTTTTCCAAAAAGATTCTTGATCATCTGTGGTGCTTCCTTACTCTGTCTTGATGGTGGAAGTTGATTAAACTCATAAATTTTCTGCTTGCATGCCTGTCTGTCCTCTTCCAGACCATCTAACCATGCCTTATACGGAAGTCCACTTAACATTCTTTCTCTCTGATTCATTGTCGTATTCTCCTTTATCATTTTATAAATTTATGATTTTATATTTTTTATTTTTATTATTACTTTCTGTCATCCTTCACTGACACTGCCGGATAACCCGTAATCACTGTTATTCTCTGTAAGATTCTTCACCCACTTATATTTCTTATAATGTCTGTAAACTGCCGGAACTTTGATCACTTCGTCCATACTGATGATAAAATAGACCACCATGACCGGAAGTTTAAGCACAAATGCTGCGATCATACCCACCGGGCTCACTGCTAACAGTATAATGCCTGAAACCGCACCTGTAAATACTGCAATCTTAAAAAGCCTGTCACCATATTCCCTTGCCTGTTTCAGGTTTCCTTTCCCAAGCTCATTGCCAAGAATCGGAGCAGTATAATGCCAGAAATCTCTTTTTAATTTTTCTGAACTGTGCCGGATATATTTCAACCGTATACATACCTGTGAACGCAAAGTATTTTCATACAAAGTCAGTGCCAGTTCCATCCCTCTGGAAACCGTAGTAGCCAGTGCCGCACCCGCAATTCCCATTGCCGGAATCCCCTTATATATCCGTGCTGCATATCTTTCTTCCTATTATGATATGTGTGCACCCTGCCACTGGCACGATGACATCGAATGGATCTACATTATCAAGGGAAAAATGAGATATTATGTAAACGGAAAACGAACGATCCTGAATGAGGGAGATTCCCTGATGGTCAACGGAAAACGAACGATCCTGAATGAGGGAGATTCCCTGATGGTCAACGCAAGGCAGATGCATTACGGCTACGCCTGTGAACAGCAGGACTGCTATTTTGTCTGTATTTTGTTTCATCCTTCTTTATTTGTAAACAATCAGGTACTATATGATCAGCATTTCGCACCGATTTTGGAAAACAGTTCCCTGGAATATCTGCTTCTGCATGCAAGCGATAAAACCGGCAGAACAGTCTCCGAAAAACTGCTGGAGATTGTCCATTTTGCATAATATAGTATAACAGCAAAAAGGAGACTGCCACATTTCCCATGCTGACAGTCTCCTGAAATATCTCTTACTGATTCTGTTCTGTTATTATTCCGTTATGATTCTGTTATTTATTATTATGCTAATGCTGCACCTAAAGCTTTGCATGCGTCTGTAGCTTCATCATCCGGCTCTTCCTGGCAGATTACGCTGTCACATACAAGGTTAGCACCGATTTCTTTGCAGGAATCTTCCCAGTTACGCATCCATTCGCCGTCTCCCCATCCATAGGAACCAAACAGGGCGATATTTTTGCCTTTCAGAGCATCCTTACATCCATCGAACATTGGCTCAAATTCTGTATCTTCCAGAACTTCATCTCCCATTGCAGGGCATCCGAAAGCGATTGCATCATACTCAGCTACTTTAGAACCATCAAAATCCTCACAGGTATGAAGAACAGCTTCTCCGCCTTTTTCCTTGATTCCGTCTGCAACTGCGTTTGCCATTGCCTCTGTGTTTCCTGTGCTGCTCCAATATACAACTGCTACTTTACTCATGATTAAAATCCTCCTTAAAATTCGCTCTGCTCTTTTCGCAGAACCCTCTTTTATAATAAAAAGTCTCACAACTTTTCTATTATACTGATTCCTGTACCAATTCTCTTATGGTACTCATTTCACCTGAAAATATTTGCTGTTTTTCATCTTTTCTCACAGATATTACTGTTTCTTTCATCCGCAGTAATTCTCAGGTTACTCTCAGGCTGCCACTGTAAGCTGGCGTACACTTCTGCCCTGATTCCAGAGACGCACATACACACTGGTACATTTCTTGAATTTTGCAAAAACCTTCACTGCTTCACATTCATTGCAGTAAACCTTCCAGCATCCCACACACTTACAATTCTGACCGGCATTCTTGATAAATCCGATCACATCTCCCAGAGGATATCCCAGAAACAGTCCAATTTCATGAGGAAAATTCTCTCTCTGTGCAAGACGGCTTCTCAGCCTCTCCAGTGCGTACGCAGGATCAATGCTCTCATATCCATATTTCTTCATGAACTTCGCCACACCAGGTCTCTTCAAGTCTCTCTCCAGGCTGGAAAGACGGCAGACATAAATCAGTGCCTTACTTTCACTCTTGCGAAGTACTGTGAGGGAAACACCTTTTTCCTTTACACATTCATTAAAGCCTTCCACACTCTTCCATAATTCTTCTTCCGATTCATATTTATATGTAAAAAGATTTCCGGTTTTAATAGACGCTAATGTAGGTGAACAATGTTCGATCACAGATTTTTCCAGCATATCAGGTATCCTTTCTTAATGGCAGAATATCAGTTAGTATATGCTAACTAGCCATCAAAAATAAAGCTTTACAAAACATTCTCTTAATTCTTTGTTTTATGCAAAGCCTGAATGGCTGCTACAGGAAGCCCCGAAAAGCCCTGAAGCAGTTCAAGTTATTTATATCTAACTTCATATCTTAATATATACTATTACATATTTTTTGTCAAGTTAATTTTATATAACTTTTTCTGTTTTTTTCAAAAATATCAGAGGAGCACCACAAATCTGACACTCCTCCGTTATCCGGTCAGCTCTCTATACAAATACTGCTTCCAATCCCATCCTCTGTCCGCTTCTTAGTCACAATAATCTTCTTATCGATCCGCTCCTTCAGTTCAGATACATGGGAAACAATTCCCACCAGTCTGCTTCCCTGGCTGAGATCTTTCAAAGCACGGATTGCCTGATCCAGTGAATCCTCATCCAGTGAGCCAAAACCTTCATCCACAAACATTGTATCCAGCTCAATTCCCCCGGAATTTGACTGAATCTCATCCGAAAGCCCCAACGCCAGAGACAAAGAAGCCTGAAACGTTTCTCCACCGGATAATGTCTTGACACTTCTCACTGTCCCATTATAATGATCCACAACATCCAGCTCCAGTCCTGTTTTTCCTACTCTGCTCTTATTCTCTTTTCTTCTGATCAGCTCATACTGCCCGCTGCTCATCGTCATCAGCCGGATATTCGCCCTCGTCAGAATCCGGTCAAAATACTGCATCTGAATATAAGTTTCCAGCATAATCCTTGCTTTGCCCGTGATCGTGCCATTTGCCGTATCCGAAAGAGTCTTCATCCATTTCCAGCGGCTTTCCGTCTTTACAAGTTCCATCTGCTGCCTGCACACTTTTTCATACATATCCCCGTTAATCTCAAGCCTTGCATGAATCTCATCACGCTCTGATGAAAGTGCCTTCTTTCTTTCCACAAGATTCTCTTTCTGAACATTCAATTCCTCTTCAGAAAGATCAACTGCTTCCTTTAACTGCTCTGTCAGAGATGCAATTACAGAATCCAGTTCTGTCATCCGCTTCTCTAATACATCCTTTTTCTCCATCACCGTCTTATAATGAGATTCCCGTTCTTCCCGTTCCCGTGTCTGAATCTGGATTCCGGACAAAATTTCCTCCTTCGTCCTCTCTCCCAGTTCCTTTTTCAGGCTCTCCATCTGTCTTAACAACTGTTCATATCTGGATTTCTCTGCTGCAGTCTGCTTCTGATTCTGATTGATCCGATCCATAAATCCGGTCAGTTCTGCCTGCGTCTTACTGATCTGTTCTCCCAGAAGTTTTCTCTGTTCCAAAAGTGCTGCCAGCTTTTCCTGTCTCTGTTTCAGAATATTCTTCTGCTGTCCCAGCCAGTCTGAAGCTTTCTTTCCCTGCCGCAAAAACAGCACCAGTTCCCCGGATCCCTGCTCCTGCTCCATGTCTTCTGCCAGCCATGAAAAAACAGCACCCGATAACTGCTCCTTCAATTGTTCCAGAATACTTTCCTGCTGGCTCTTTCTCTTCTCAAGGCTGATCTGCAGTTTCTGAAATTCCCTTGTCCCCTGCTCCAACTGCCCGGCAAGTTCCTCCTTCTTCTTCAGCAAATCCTGCTGAACTTTTTTCTGCTTCCTTACTTCTCCTTCTTCCGTTTTTACAATTCTCTCCTGCTCATCCAGAAACTCATTTGTCATTAAAACATTCTCTGTATCCTCTGTTTCCAGAAACTGACCCAAATAATTCCTGAAATTTTCCCGCAGTTCCTCCTTCGAACGCTGTACCAGTCCGGCAGCCTCACCAGCCTGCACACTCGCCTCAGACACCGCCTTCTCCGCTGCTTCTGCCATTCCTTTCTGCAGCTTCAATTCTTCCTCTGTCGGAACTTCCAGTGGAATCTGCGTAAGTCTCGGATGATGGACAGAACCACATACAGGACACGGCATCCCCTCCTGAAGATCGGCCGCCAACACTCCCGCCTGCGCATCCAGATACGCCTGTTCCATTCTGCCCAGAACTTCTTTTATCTCCATCCGTTCCTTAGAAACAGTCAGATATACCTTCTTTTTACTCTCAGCCTCTTTTTCCATATCCCGGCAGCGCTTCTGCTGCATATGAATCTTCTGTATCTGCTGCTGGCGCATACGCAAACTATTTTCTTTTATCTCCAGATCATCCATTACAGCAAGCTTTTCTTCCAGTTCCGTCAATTCCTTTTTCATCTGCCGGAGTGACTTTTCCGCTTCACCGGACTGAATTTCCAGTTCCTTAATTTTCTCCTGAAGAAACTCCAGATTCCCGCAGTTCTTATAAACTCCTGCAAAAAGATTATCTGTCTTCTCCTTCTGAAAATCTGTTTCTGCCCTTTCCTTTTCCACACAATCCGTCACCTGATATTCTGTCTGCTTCTCTTCAAGAATACTCTTCATTTCTTTCTGGCGGTTCTGCAGCATAATACTGTCCTTCTCCAGTCTCTCTATCTGTCTGGCAGCATCTTCCGTTTCTCCACTCAATTTCTCCAACTTCATATATCGTTCCAGATTCTCTCTTTCCTTCTGTATGGAAAGCATTAACCTCTGAATCTGCCCAGGTTCCTTTACCGCTTTTTCTGCCTCTTCCCTGACCCGTTCTAACTGTGGAAGCAGCTCTTCCCTTTCTTCTGTAAGCAGAACTCTTCTCTTTCCTGCCTCCGCCTCCTTATGCACTTTTCCCAGAAGCTGGTTCACTTTCTCCAGTTCCCCGTCATTCTCTTTCATCCTCTTATTTAGACTTTTCAGAGTTTCCTTATCTATCTTCAAAAACTCTTGCAGAATCTCCAGCCCCTCTTCCAGATTCCCTTCAAAACCATTTCTCTCCATCTGCATCCACTGCTGTCCCAGAGGCTTCTCCTCTGCATATCTGACCTGCTCTGTATACTGTCTGATACTCCTTAACAGCTCCTTATACGCCTTATCCAGACCACCGGCCTCAAACTTCAGTCTCTCCTGAATCGTCTTATAAAGATCCGTGTGAAAGAGCTTCCGAAAGATATTACTCCTCTCCTCCGTATCAGCCAGAAGCAGCTTTCTGAAATCCCCCTGTGCGATCATGGCAATCTGCGTAAACTGCTTCATATCCAGCCCGATCAGCTCCGCCACCGCCTGATTTACCTCCTTCAGCTTCGTCACAGGAGCTTTCCCATCCGAAAAAGAAAGCAACGCCTCCCCCTTCTGTACAGTCATCCCTGTGCCTCGCGCCTTCGGCCGCTCATAATCCGGACTCCGCTTCACCGTATACACTACACTCTTATATTCAAAAACAAACTCCGCAAACGTAGGCATCTCCGGCTTTGCATACTTACTCCTGAGCATGGACGCCTCTCTGACACCCCCACTCGTCTCCCCGTACAAGGCAAATGTAATCCCGTCAAAAATCGTCGTCTTACCAGCCCCGGTATCCCCGGTCACCAGAAAAAGCCCCTGGCCGCCAAACTGCGTAAAATCAATCACCACCTCATCCGCATACGGACCAAACGCAGATAATGTCAACTTTAACGGCTTCATACACGCACCTCCTTCAAATCCTGAATCAATTTCTCAACAAATTCCACCTGTTCATCCTTCATAGATTCATTATTCAACAATTCATAAAACTCCTCAAAAAGTTCCAGCTCTGACTTCTGTTCCTGCGCTTCCACCGCCTGAACCTCCCGGTTCTCCCTCGTTCGCGCATTGTCATACTCCAGCCGCATCAGATTCGAATAAACCGTCCGCAATTTCTGCAACGCGCCCGGCACATCTTCCTCATCTGTCAGAGTAATCTGAAGATAATCCATCTTATTTTCCTCAGTGTAGGCATCCTTTGCAGTCACTTCCATATAAGTCCCCCTCATCTTACGCATATCCCGTCTCGGAACCAGCGGCACAACATGAATCTCTACTCTTCCCTTCTCCAGAAGTTCCAAAATCGTCACCGACTTCTTATGATCCGCCTCCGAAAAAGAATACTTCAACGGTGTTCCACTGTAACGCAAAGTCTCCCTTCCCATCTTCTGCGCTCTGTGAATATGCCCAAGAGCCACATAGTCAAAATCCTCAAACACCTCCGCACTCACATTGTCAAGACCGCCTACTGAAGTCTCCTCTGAATCACTCCTGTCCGCCCCGGTCACAAACTGATGCGCAACCAGAATATTCCTCTGCTCTGTATCAATCTCACACCCCTGCAAAGCAGCCACGATACCTTCCTCATAAGTATTGATATCCTCCCTCTGCAAAGCATGTCTCACCGTCGCAGGCTTCAAAAAAGGCAAAAGCCAGATATTAACCGTACCATACACATCCTCCACTTCCACCTTCTTCACCTCTCCCTCATAAACAGGTGAAATATAAACACCATCATTCTCAAACAACTGTGCGCCAAAAGCCAGCCTCTCTGCTGAATCATGATTTCCACTGATCATATATATCGGCATCTCCATCTTCGCCAGTTTCGTAATAAAATCATCAAACACCTGCACTGCCTCCGCCGACGGCACCGTCTTGTCATAAACATCCCCCGCAATCAGGACACCATCCACCTTCTCCTCATCAAAAATCCTCAACATCTCTTCCAATATATATCTCTGATCCTCCAGCATGGAAAAATCATGCACCCTTTTTCCAATATGCAGATCCGCAATATGCGCAAACTTCATCCCACTTCACTCCAATCAAAAATTTATTCCTGCATACCATTTTACCAAAACACCCCCAAAATTACCACAACATCCCCAAAGATAAAGATGTCCCTGTTACTGCTCCTTACTGTTACACAACCAATTATTTTTCTACGCGTCCCTCTTCCACCACACAAAAAGGAGCCAGCTCCCATAAGCCTGGCTCCAAACATACACTCAATCCACTTTTGATATATTTTTACTTTCCTGATATTCTTCCGGAATTGCTTCTGTCAGAATCTGCGCATCCCGAAATTCTCCGAAGGTTACAGAACTCACCTGCCCAAATTTAGACCCATCCGCAAGAACATACACATCCCTGCATTGCTTCATAGCCGTCCCCTTCACAATCGCCTCATTGGTATCCGGTGTGGTAAACCCCTCTCTCTTCGTAATCCCATTCGTTCCAAAAAACCCTTTCGTGAAATGATACATCTGGATCATCTGCATCGCCTGACTGCCTACAACTGCCTCTGTGGAACTCTTCAGTTCCCCTCCGATCAGATAAACACGAATCCCCATCTTCGCCAGAGTCTGAGCATGAGATACCGCATTTGTGGCAAAAGTGGCTCCTGCGCCCTCCAGATATTCCAGCATCAGCCCGGTGGTGGTTCCTGCATCCAGATAGACAAAATCATCTGCTGCGATCAGGCTGGCTGCATATCTGGCAATTTTTTTCTTTTCTTCTTTATTTAATTCCGACTTCTGCGCTACGGTAGGTTCATAGGCAGTTACTTTATGATTTAATGCTACTGCACCGCCAAAAACCTTGGTCAGCTTTCCTGCTTTATCCAATGCGATAATATCTCTGCGCACCGTAGATTCTGACGCATCCAGAAGTTCTCTCAGTTCTGTTACAGTAACACTTTTTCGTTCTTCCAGAAGCTTCAGAATAATGTCGTATCTTTGTTCTGTCAGCATATATTCTGCCCCCATTATCTATTTACTCTGATATCTTATTATCAATTATAACAGAAACAGGAGATGAATGCATCATCTCCTGTCCGTTCACTTCTTATCTCTTAATATATGTTATTCCGTAAATTACAGGTTCTCCTGCATGAATTTGCTAACTGCCTCGTATGCTGCTTCTTCATCTGCTCCGTCAAATGTAAAAGTAACTTCATGGCCTTTCTTTACGCCAAGTCCCATCAGTGCAAGAAGCTTTCTGCAGTCTACTTTCTTTCCTTCTTTTTCGATTGAGATAGTGGACTCAAAACCTTTTACCAGTTTTACAAGCTCTCCTGCCGGACGTGCGTGGATTCCTTCGTTGTCTGTTACTACATACTTAAATTCTTTCATTTTAATATCCTCCATGTTCTTTATTTGTTTTCATTATTGTTTTTTGTTATTATCATTTTTTTACTGCTTATGCCACTTTCTTCTTTAACAGGCCAAGCAGAACTGCGGAGATCACTGTTCCCACAACCAGCGCAACCAGATACATAACCGCATTTCCAACTACAGGGAATACGAAGATTCCACCGTGTGGTGCCATCAGTGTACAGTTGAATGCCATGGAAATCGCTCCCGCAACTGCGGAACCAATGATACAGGATGGAAGTACACGAAGCGGGTCAGATGCCGCAAACGGGATCGCACCTTCTGTAATAAATGCAAGACCCATGATAAAGTTTGTCGGACCTGCGTCTCTTTCTTCTTTTGTGAACTTATCCTTAAACAGCAGAGTTGCCAGTGCGATCGCACAAGGAGGCGTCATACCACCGATCATAACTGCTGCCATAATATCATAGTTACCTGCTGCAATCGCAGCCGTTCCGAATACATATGCTGCTTTGTTGAACGGGCCGCCCATATCAATTGCCATCATTCCACCAAGCACCATACCCAATATTACTTTACTAGAACTTCCCATTCCTGTCAAGGCATTGTTCAGACCTGTGTTAATACCGCCCATGACCGGCTCTACCACAAATGTCATTAAAAGTCCCATAATAAGGATTCCGGCTACAGGGTAGATCAGAACCGGTGCGATCTTTTCCAGTGCTTCCGGAAGTTTATCACATAATTTACGAAGTCCAAGGATGATATATCCTGCTGCAAAACCTGCAAGTAATGCACCAAGGAAACCGGATTTACCGTTAGCTGCCATCATACCGCCTACAAGGCCAAGTGCAAGTGCCGGTCTGTCACCGATCGCCATTGCGATAAATCCTGCAAGGATCGGAAGCATAAATCCGAATGCGGTATTACCGATACCCTTAAACAGAGCCGCTAACGGAGTAATGGTACCAAAGTTTGCTCTCTGATCTGCCGGAAGTGCACTTAAGTCTACGCTTAATCCATCGAGCAGGAAAGCGATTGCGATCAGAATACCACCGCCCACAACCAGTGGAAGCATATGGGATACACCGTTCATGAGCTGTGTATAGATTTTATGTCCTACGCTTCCGCCGGATTTGGTACTGGAAGAAGATGACTGAGAACCGGCTGCTGCGTGGTAGACCGGTGCATCCCCGTTGATTGCTCTCTCGATGAGCTGATCAGCTTTGCTGATTCCGTCTGATACCTGACACTCGATCACTTTCTTGCCATCGAAACGTTCCATCGGAACCTTGGCATCTGCTGCGACGATAATACAGTCTGCATCTGCAATCTCCTGATCTGTCAGCACGTTTTTCGCACCGCCGGAGCCTCTGGTCTCAATCTTGACAAAACAGTTCTTTGCTTTTGCAGCTTTTTCAATTCCTTCCGCCGCCATGTAAGTATGTGCGATACCCGTCGGACAGGAAGTAACCGCAAGGATCTTCGCCTGTGTTCCTTCTGCCGATCCGGTATCTGCGAGTCTCTCATCAATATCTTTCTTTTCACTGTCTGCCTTGTCAATGATCTCCAGAAACTCATCTACAGAGGATGCGTTGCGCAGAGATGCTGTAAATTCTTCGTCCATCAGCATTACAGAGAGCTTGCTGAGCACATCCAGGTGAATGTTATCCTCGGTATTCGGTGCTGCGATCAGGAACAATAAGGTTACAGGTTCGTCATCGAGTGCTTCGAACTCTACACCATTCCTGATAACCATCGCTGCAAGTCCCGGTTTCTTAACTGCATCACATTTCCCATGAGGAATGGCGATTCCTTCGCCAATACCTGTCGTACTCTCTTCTTCTCTTAAATATACCTGTTTGCGATAAGCTTCACGGTCGCTGATCTTCTCACTCTTTACCATCAGATCAACTGCCATATCCAGAGTTTCTGACTTTGTTTTCGGAGCTTCTGTCAGTGATACGCTCCGTCTGTCAAGCAGATCTGTTATTCTCATCTCTTCTTCCCCCTTTATTATTTTCCGGTTACCTGACGGTAAACCGCTTTAATCTCTTCCTCTGTGGCAAGATTCTCGGAAAATGCACTGGCACTTCCTGCTGCGATTCCCATGTGGAATGCATGTTCGTATTCCTGTTTCTCCATCCATCCGGCCATGAAACCGGCCACCATGGAATCTCCGGCTCCCACACCGTTTACCAGTGTTCCTTTCGGTGCCGGCTCGTCGAAGACTTCTCCATTCTCGGCTACCAGAACCGCTCCCTCTCCAGCCATGGAGATCAGAACATTTCTGGCGCCTTTTTCCTGAAGTTTCTTTGCATAAGGAGCAACTTCTTCTCTTGTCTTTAATTCCACACCGAAAATCTCTCCAAGTTCATGGTTGTTCGGCTTAATCAGGAATGGATGATATTTCAGAACATTCAGCAGGAGGTCTTTCGTCGCATCCACTACGATCATGACTCCTTTTCCTTCCAGACGCGCCATGATCTGTTCGTACATGTCATCCGGCATGGAAGATGGAATGCTTCCTGCCAGAAAAAGTACATCTCCCTCTCCCAGCATATCCAGCTTCTTCATCAGTTCTTCTACTTTATCCTTGCTGATCACCGGTCCTGCACCGTTGATCTCCGTTCCATCAATGGATTTCAGTTTCACATTAATTCTGGAAACACCCTCCTCGATCTGGATGAAATCAGATTTCACACCCATCTCCTGAAGTCTGCGGATAATTTCTTCTCCCACAAATCCTGCGGTAAAACCGAGTGCTGTATTTCCGATTCTCAGATTCATCAGCACTGTGGAAACATTGATTCCCTTTCCACCCGGAAGCATCAGCTCTGAACTTGTTCTGTTTGTCAGTCCCAGTTTAAAATCATCTACGGAAACGATGTAGTCCAGAGACGGATTAAAAGTTACTGTGTAGATCATCTCGTCTTTCCCTCCCATTTATCTTTTCATGTCTTCCTGCATGTTCGTGACTGTCTTTTGTTTATGGTCTTAGTATACAGTCATATTCGTTCAAAGTCAATCAAACTAATTCATAAAAATAATGATTGATTTTGGTTTACTTTGCACAAAAAACATTCTTATTTCTCTATTTCATTCAAATTCAGTCATTTATCTTTCATTGGCAGATCCTGTTCAGATAAAAAAGAATCCTTCCAGAAAGGCTTTTTGTATATATAGAAAGTTCTTAGGAATTTCTGATTATAGAAAAAATCCTCTGACCGGGATATCAGTTCCACAATCAGAGGATTCACAATTTTTCATTATTTTATTGATTCATTACTTTCCGCTCTTTACATTTTGTGCTTCTCAGCCGCAAAGAACGCTTTTGTTTCTTTGACGATCACTCCGCTTAATGCAAACAATGCAATCATATTCGGGATTGCCATCAGTCCGTTGAAAATATCTGCGATCGTCCATACCGCACTTACTGTCATATACGGTCCGATAAATACTGCAAGAATGTAAAGCCAGCGATATGTAAGGATTGTTTTCTTATGTCCTTGTGTCAGATATTCCAGACATCTTTCACTGTAGTAATCCCATCCAAGAATGGTAGTAAATGCAAAGAATACCAGACAGATCATCAGTACAAATGCGGAAATCTTTCCAGGAATCGGAAGTCCATGCTGGAATGCATAGGTAGTTACCTGCACACCTTCCAGACCTTCTACCTGCCATGCACCTGTCAGTACGATGGAAAGACCTGTCATTGTACAGATTACAATGGTATCAATAAAGGTACCTGTCATACTTACAAGGCCCTGACGTACAGGTTCTTTTGTCTGAGCTGCTGCCGCTGCGATCGGTGCACTACCAAGACCGGCTTCATTTGAGAAGATACCACGGGCAACACCTTTCTGCATAGCAACGATCATGGAACCGACCACACCGCCGGTTACAGCAGACGGATTAAATGCACCTTTTACAACTGTTACGATAGCTGCCGGAATTTCAGTGATATTTAAAATGATCAGTGAAACACTGAAGATCAGATAAATAACTGCCATAAATGGAACAATGATCTGGCTGACTGTTGCGATTCGTTTCAGTCCGCCGATCAGGATCGCTGCAACACAGGCTGCAAGGATCAGGGAAGAAATTACAACTGCCCAGGAATATTCTCCAAGGAACGGAATATTTACACAGTTGGATTTATTCGGGTCAAAAAAGTTCTGAACGGCACTGGAAATACCATTTACCTGGCTGAAGGTACCAATTCCAAAAAGGCCTACACAGACGCCGAAGAATGCAAAAATCTTTGCAAGCCATTTCCATTTTGTTCCCATACCTTTCTCAATATAATAGAAAGGACCGCCAAGGCTGTGTCCGTCTTCTGCAACCACACGGTATTTAACAGCCAGAAGACCTTCAGAATATTTTGTTGCCATTCCAAAAAATGCTGCAATAATCATCCAGAATAAAGCTCCCGGACCACCTGCACAGACAGCAGTTGCAACACCAACGATATTACCGGTACCAATCGTAGCACTCAGTGCGGTACATAAAGCTGCGAAACTGGAAATCTCACCGTCGCCTTCTTCTTCGTTCTTAAACATCCATTTCAGTGCAAGGGGGAGTCTTCTCATCTGAAGAAGTCCAAGCCTGGCAGTCAGCAGAATACCACCTGCCATGATCAGAACCATCAGGGGCACACCCCAGACGAGATCGTCTACTGTAGTTAAAAATGAATTGATCGCTTCCCACATAATAATAAGTCTCCTTTTTCTTTAATAAAGATACCAAAAGCAAACATACTTTACTTTTGTACCCTGTAAAAAGTGTAATATATTGTACAGCGGGGAAACAAAGTAATAACAGACCGTTTCAGAATTTTAGAAAGTTCAGAAAATGCTGTCCATACATAATTGCTTTTCTGATATCAATAATATCAATAGTAATATCCTTAAATCTGTCCGATATCACTGATATTAATATCATTCATACAATTCCTATGAATCAGCGGGGATGATAAAGCATCCTCTGTCCTTTTGCCTGAGAGATTCAAGACACGGGTCAGATAACCATTTGTCGGCAGTTATATGCAGTCCGTGTTATTTGCACCTTCGGCCCCCGATCTAACGGGTGTCTCCAGAGAAACGATCCATTTGCAGTTCCTCCCTGAACTTATGGGAACCTGAGAGTTTTACTCCTTCGGCGGGTATAGCCTTTTTGTGTGGCTTCCTCTTTCCTGCAAACTTCACCTCGTTAATTTGCTGTTACTGTGGTATACTATATCGCTTAATTTTGAACTCGTCAATAGAAAATTAAATTTTTATAAAAAAAGTATAAATTAACACAAGCCAGAATCTTTTATGCGACAAAATATCCCGGAGGTTCAGGACAACAGCCTTTGATCTTGAACTTCCGGGATATCACATTGTATCATATCATATTTTTTATGCGTCAGCCATATCAGCCGCAAAGAGTGCCGCACCAAGCGCACCGCAGAGCTGTGCCTTATCGCTGATCACCAGTTTCGTGCCAAGTTTCTCTTCCAGTGTCTTTACCAGACCTTTGTTTTTTGAGACTCCACCGGTCATCATAAATTTCTCCTCGCCGCCTACACGTCTGGTAAGCGCCGCAGTCTTTACAGCTACCGCTTTGTTCAGTCCATGGACAATATCGTCTGTCTCCTTATTCTGTGCGATCAGAGATACCACCTCAGATTCTGCAAAAACCGTACACATACTGGAAATCGTAATGTCTTCCTTAAATTCCAGTCCACACTCGCTCATCTGGTCCAAGCTCATTTCCATGGTACGTGCCATCATTTCCAGAAAACGTCCGGTTCCTGCCGCACATTTATCATTCATGACAAAGTTTGCAACTGCCCCGTTCTCATCCAGACGGATCACCTTGCTGTCCTGTCCTCCGATATCAATGACAGTACGGACTTCCGGATTCAGAAAATGGGCACCTCTGGCATGGCAGGTAATCTCAGTAATGCTCTTATCGCCGCTCTTAATGGCAGTACGCCCATATCCGGTTGTCACCAGAGCATCAATATCCTCTCTCTGCAATCCCGCCTGATTCAACGCTTCTGACAGAGCACGGTCCGCACCGATAGCCGCACCTGCGCCTGTCGGCAGGATAATACTTGTCACGATCTCATGATCTTTATTTAAAATCACCACATCTGTGCTGGTGGAACCGCTGTCAATTCCTGCAAAATAACCTTTTCCCATTTTTCTCTCTCCTTTTATGTCTCCGTCTATGGCCTGCTCCAGTGTTTCCGGCTGAATGCTCTCTGCAAAAGCCTCCAGTCTGGTAAGAAGCTGGCCGCTGCTCTGAATGGTATAATCCGATTCGATTTTTAAAAGAGGTACCTCTGTATGATTTTTAATATCTGCATATTCAAAACTGTAGAAATCACAAAATTTCACCGTATGATAGATAATTCCCGCAACAGACGGATCATTATAAAGTTTCTTACGGCCTGTCGGGTCCATCATACGCATACACGGAATCTGTCCCAGAATTTCCCCTGCATACCAGTCCATCAGCTCATCAAAGGAAGCCTCCTCCGGTGGAAGTACATTCCCTACAGAACGGTTATGTACACAGGTATCATTCTCTACAGGCAGAGGCATTGCCTTGCTGGTCATCTCAAATAATTCCTGTCCCATTCTGGCACCAAGCACTGCAATGTGCGGCTTTGTGATTTTTTCAGGGGCATGAAAAGCCGCACGGAATTTTTCAGAATCAAACTCTGTGCCTTTGTATTTCGCATAAGCCTTTGCCAGACCTTTTAACTGCACTGCCATTCGTTCCCTGCTGCATGCACTGTCACAGTGAAGCACATCCAGAATATACAGAAAATCCAGTTTCCCACTCTCCAGCAGAATATCATAGACGCTTCGGATCGTATCACAGCAGCTTACCAGAACCAGTTCCTTAATCTGCCCTTCCATGACTCCTTCCAGAAGTGTTTTTCCAAAACCGCAGATATTCGGATGGGAAACCTGATCTGCCAGGTCAAAACCGTCCGGCATATGATTAAAATTTGCGCATTCCCCGCCCAGAGATTCCAGCAGCTCAACCGGGGTATATTTACAGACATAATAAGTTTTATTCATTTTCCGCACCTCCCAGCATTTCCAGAAAAGCTCCCAGTCTGGTGGAAGTCTGTCCTTCTCCTCCATGGCTTCTGTCACAGCCGTCACCGTCCAGGATCAGAAGCGGCAGACCTGCTTCCTCGAATTTCTTTTTCGCAAGCTGCGCGGCACCCAGAGTATGCTTACATCCCCAGTGTCCGAACCACACGGCACCGTCCGCACCAGCCTGTTTTGCATGGCGGATTCCTGCTTCGATTCTTCTTAACGCGCTTCCGTTCAGGGAATGATAAACCATTCTCCCTGCCATCGCCTCAAACGGTTTCTCAGGATCAAAATCCGGTTCACAGACTTCAGCCAGCTCACATCCCACGATCTGAGCTTTCTCATTAAAGCAAAGCTCCTGTTTCACCGCATCAGACCAAAATGGAATTGTATGCATCCAGTAAATATGCTTTCCCTTCGCTGTCGGTGCTTTCTTAATGTCTTCGAGGAGCATCTGTGTATAGTGTTCTTCTTCTGCTGTTCCAAGCAGGATATTGTTTGTCATTCCTGCATAAAGCGGGGTGACCAGATCTGACGGCACATATCTGTCCGCACGCATCTGCTGATACTTTTTATAGTTTTCCAGCGTACGTTTGCTGCTTGCAAGACGTTTCTTCAAGGCATCCTCTGAAATCGTTTTTCCCGTATGCTTTTCCAGAAATCCTTTCAGTTCTCTTAACTGATCTGCCACATACTGCACGTTCTCCTCATTCTGCTGCCACGGCACATCAATGGCAAATGCAGGCACCTGGTAAAAATCAGCCAGTGTACGGAATGTGAGCAGATTTGCGTCACAGGTTAAATTTGTATATACGATGCATTTTGGCTTCGGCAGAAGTCCTTTCTGTGCGGCTCCCAGAAATGTCTTATGATAGCTGCACAGCGTCTCCGCAATCCCCTGATTCTCTGCCTGCTGTAAAAATGCCCGCTCTGCCCTGCTCGCAGAAAGATAACAGGAAAATCCCTCTACATTATACGGATTCAGCCCTACTTCCTGCATCATCTCGCACGGTGTAAAAATACTTACAATAACGGAATCTTCCGGTTTCTGTAATGGTTTCAGCATGGTATCCATCATCAGATTCGCAAGATGTCTGTCTGCAGGCATCAGTTTCTTATCCTGCATAAAACGGAATTTCAGATTCTGTGCTTCCCATCCTGTTTTTAACAGCCGGCGGGCGGACTCCGGCTTTGTGTCAGTCAAATTTTCCACATAATGACCAAATGTCTCGATAATCTGCATAGTTTTCTTCCTCATTATGATATGTGATCATTTCTCATTTCTCAGTTTTCGGCTCATTATTTTCAATACAAAGCAACAACAATTCTCATTATAATATTTGATATTCAAAATAAAACAGCGCTACGGGATATTTTAGTGATATCTTTTTTAGAAGTCAAGCAGAATTTTTTCCAAAAAAGTTCTGTTTTCATACATTCTTCTTGACAAAAAAATCTCAAATGGTACACTTTTGATTGTATTATTTTTCAGAAAGAGGACGAATTAATAATATAAGAAAGATTTTTCAGGAAAGGAAGGAAATTAAAAAATGCGTTCACTGGCAGTTTATTTAAAAAACTACAAAAAAGAAAGCATTCTGGCGCCATTTTTTAAATTTCTGGAAGTTGTATTCGATCTGATCGTACCGGTCATTATCGCACAGGTCATCGACGTTGGTATCGCCAATCATGACAACGGATACATTGTCCAGAGATTTTTTATTCTCATTTTAATGGCAGCCTTCGGTCTTACCTGCAGCATCACGGCTCAGTTCTTCGCAGCCAAAGCCAGCGTAGGTTTTGCCACCAGATTAAGACAGGCAGTTTATGATCATGTACAGAAACTGTCTTTCACAGAACTTGACACTCTCGGAACAGATACCCTGATCACCAGACTTACCGATGATATCAATCAGGTACAGAACGGTCTGAACATGGGACTTCGTCTTATTCTTCGAAGTCCGTTCATCGTACTGGGTTCCATGGTCATGGCATTTACCATTGATTTTAAATGTGCACTGGTATTCGCCGTTGCCATCCCGTTTCTGTTTCTGGTAGTTTTTGTCATCATGTTCCTGAGCATCCCGTTATTCAAGAAAGTACAGGGAAAACTGGATACTGTCACAAGACTTACCAGAGAGAATCTCACAGGTGTCCGTGTCATCCGTGCATTCTGCCGCGAGAAAGAAGCAGTTTCCGAATTTGACACCCGCAATCAGGAACTGACAAAGTTAAACCTCTTTGTCGGAAAACTTTCCGCTTTATTAAACCCGGTTACTTATGTGCTGATCAATATCGCTACTGTAATCCTGATCCAGAAAGCCGGTGTTGAAGTTAATTTAGGCGGTATGCAGCAGGGACAGGTTGTTGCTCTGTACAACTACATGGCACAGATGATCGTCGAACTGATCAAACTTGCCTCCCTGATCATTACCTTAAACAAATCCGCAGCCTGCGCCGGACGTGTGGCAGACATTCTGAAAGTAAAATCTTCCATGAGTTATCCTGCTGCCACAGAATCTGCCAAAGCTTCCACTTCCACAGATTCCGAAAATGCGGTTGTATTTGACAATGTAAGCTTTGAGTACAGCGGTGCCGGAGCTCCCAGCCTTTCAAACATCAGTTTTTCTGTAAAAAAAGGTCAGACTGTTGGTATCATCGGCGGTACCGGAAGCGGTAAAACCACTCTGGTCAACCTGATCTCCAGATTCTATGACGCAAGCGAGGGAACCGTTCTTCTGGATGGTCAGAATATCGAAACTTATACCAGAAACGACCTCCGTTCCAGAGTCGGTGTCGTTCCGCAGAAGGCAGCCCTTTTTAAAGGTACGATCCGCGATAACCTGAAATGGGGCCGGGAAGATGCCACTGACAACGATCTGTGGCAGGCACTTACCACCGCACAGGGAAAAGAAGTCGTAGAAGGCAAGCCAGGCCAGCTTGATTTCGGTCTGGAACAGAACGGAAAGAATCTTTCCGGCGGTCAGAAGCAGCGACTCACCATCGCCCGCGCCCTGGTGAAAAAACCTGAAATCCTGATCCTGGATGACAGTGCCAGTGCCCTTGACTTCGCAACAGACGCAGCACTGCGCAAATCCCTCAACAGACTTGACTGGAATGTAACCACATTCCTGGTATCCCAGCGTTCTTCCAGTATTCAACAGGCAGACCTGATCCTTGTCCTTGACAATGGAACCCTGGCAGGAAAAGGCACACATGCCGAACTGCTTCGTACCTGCGAGACATACCGTGAAATTTATTTCTCTCAGTTCCCTGAAGAGAAAGCCAGATACACCTCTGCCGGTGCAGATGGTATCATGACGGAGGTGACAGTATGAGCAAAGTAACCACAAACGACACATCCAGAGGAAAAAGCAGCGAAACCTTTTTCAAGGTACTCCGTTTTATCGGAAGATACCGTTTTCTTCTGATCCTTAGTATCATACTGGCGGCTGTTACCGTGATCCTTCAGCTTTATGTCCCGATTCTTTTCGGAAATGCGATCGACCAGGTTGTTGCCGAAAAACAGGTTAACTTCGAGATGATGTGGTATTATCTGTCCCGGATTCTGGTAATGGTCATTCTTTCTTCTGTTGCCACCTGGCTGATGAATGTCATCAACAACCGAATGACCTATCAGACAGTAAAAGATATCCGTGCAAAAGCAATCCGCCATATTCAGAAACTTCCGCTGTCCTATCTTGACGGACACAGCACCGGTGACATCATCAGCCGTGTGATCGCAGATGCGGATATTCTGTCAGACGGTCTGCTGCTTGGATTTACCCAGCTTTTCTCCGGAATCGTAACGATCATCGGCACACTGATCTTCATGTTTTCCAAAAACTTCTGGATCACATTAATGGTCATTGTCCTGACACCGTTAAGTTTCCTGGTAGCAAAATTTATTTCCTCTCATACCTTCCAGATGTTCCGGAAGCAGAGTGATGCCCGCGGACGTCAGACTGCCCTTATCGAAGAAATGATCGGAAACCAGAAAGTAGTCCAGGCATTCGGATATGAAGAGAAATCTTCTGAACGCTTCGCGAAGGTCAATGAAGAATTACAGGAATGCAGTCTGAAGGCTGTTTTTTACAGCAGTCTGACCAACCCTTCTACCCGTTTTATAAACAACGTGATTTATGCCTGCGTGGCACTGGCAGGTGCTTTCATTATTCCCGGTGGTAAGCTGACAGTCGGAGGACTTTCCGTACTTCTCTCCTATGCCAACCAGTATATGAAACCATTTAATGACATCAGTTCTGTTGTCACAGAACTTCAGAACGCCCTTGCATGTGCGGGCAGAATCTTCGACCTGCTGGAAGAAGAACCGGAAGTGGCAGAAACTTCTGATACATTGAAAGACGTAAAAGGGGAAGTGGATATTAAGAACGTATGCTTCCACTATGATGAGTCAAAGAAACTGATCGAAGACTTTAATCTTCATGTAAAACCAGGTATGCGAGTTGCCATCGTAGGACCTACCGGATGCGGTAAATCAACTTTCATCAACCTTCTGATGAGATTCTATGATGTAAATTCCGGATCTATTTCCGTTGACGGCAAACCGATCAGAGACATTACCCGCCATTCTCTCAGAAGCAGCTATGGTATGGTGCTTCAGGAAACATGGATCAAAAACGGAACTGTCCGCGACAATATCTCGATTGGAAAACCGGAAGCTACAGATACTGAAATCATCGAAGCAGCCAAGCTTACCCACAGCTGGGAATTTATCCGGAGGCTTCCTAAAGGACTGGACACCATGCTCAACGAAGACAGCTTAAGCCAGGGACAGAAACAGCTGCTGTGTATCACACGAGTTATGCTCTGTCTGCCTCCGATGCTGATCCTGGATGAAGCCACTTCCAGTATTGATACACGAACAGAATTACAAATTCAGGAAGCGTTTGAACGAATGATGGAGGGAAGAACAAGCTTTATCGTAGCTCACAGGCTTTCAACCATCCGAAATGCAGATCTGATTCTTGTTATGAAAGACGGAAGTATCATTGAGCAGGGTACTCATGATGAGCTGATTGCAAAAGGTGGATTTTACCATACTTTATATAACAGCCAGTTTGCAAAAGTTTCTGAATAAAACAAACCAGATAATAAATCAAAAAGGAACAGCTGTCCATCACGGCTGTTCCTCTTTTTGATTTTGTAAAATGTTTTTTTATTTTTATCAGATTGCCCGGGTAGCATCTTTCAGCCATTTTTTTTCTTCTTCGTTCAAATACGGAGAAATCTTCTCATA
>ENA-USUG01001539-USUG01001539.1-human-gut-metagenome-genome-assembly--contig:-NODE-1539-length-38592-cov-5.145424_pt1 | contig 38592 bp, 33 predicted proteins | sample MGYA00250059_ERZ773394 | MGnify/ENA primary metagenome ERZ773394 (study PRJEB29103, sample SAMN06111957) | human gut metagenome | biome: human gut; feature: ankylosing spondylitis patient; material... | reverse complement strand
AACGGCTCTATGATACTGAAAGTCTTACCCGATCCCGGTGTTCCAACTACCCATGTTCCTCGAAAGCAGTTGCTTACTATGGGACTTTTGTTTCTTGGAGATGCCGGTCAGGGAAAAACAAACACCATGTTGAGTCTTACCGGACAGATTCTTGAAAACCTGGAAGAAAATGATCTGGCAGTTATTTTTGATTTAAAGGGTGATTACCAGGAGGCGTTTTATGAAGATGGTGATTTGATTCTAAATGCTTTAGATGATAAATATGCATGGAACATTTTTGAAGAGCTTCTTCCATTTCTGGATAATGAATACCTCTTCGATATGCGAATCAAAGAATTATGCAAATATTTATATAAAGGACGGGAATCTGAGCAACAGCCATTTTTTGTCAATGCTGCAAGAGAAATAACCGAATATGTTATAAGGTATTTCCTTTATGAGTATAAAGAGACAGGAGATGACAGCAGGCTGAATAACCTCTGTCTGAAAAATTTTTTTAAAGGAATTAATTGCGAAGAAGAAGATTTATATGATTCTTACCGGAAAGTTCTTCTTTCCTATGAAAGTTTTAAAGGAGGGCTGTCCTACCTGCCACCCAAAGAAATGGAAGATAAATCTGCCTATGGCGTTATCAGTGAGATAACCAGTATGGCGAATGATGTATTTGCAGGTGCATATGGAACAGCAAAAAATGAAAAGAATGCTTATATTTCTGCATCAGAAATTGCAAGAAACTTAAAAACAAATGTTGTATTTTTATCATATGATCCATCACTTCCGGAATCACAGTCTTACGTTTTCCGGTTCTTTGTAGACAACATTATTGCAAGCAGATGTTCTTATTATAAAGAAAAGGGTCCTGCCAAGGTGGGAAAAACGTATCTGTTTCTGGATGAGTTTAGCCAGATGTTTAAGCTGGATTACGTGTTACTGGCCCTGAATCAGCTCAGAAGTATGAATTTCTGTATTGTAGCTGGTCTGCAGCACGTTGAACAAATGAATGTCCGTTATACAGAAGCAGAAGCGTCTGTCATGTTAAGTGCATTCCAGTCAATAATAGCCTTTAAGTGCACCGGAAACAGTATTGTCCAGATACAGAAACAGACCGGAGAAGCCCGCGTTTCCGACAGGTACACAATTGCTGGTGGTTCAATGGCATATTCCCCACCGTACGATCGAAAGTGTATTGAAGAAAAGGAAGTGCTCAATCTTAAGATTGGTGAAGCTTTCGTGAAACTTGCAGGATATATGCCATTTAAGTTCAGATTTGCCCGTAATGTCGTGGAGAAAGGATAGTCCATGGGTTTTATTGGAAATATAATCCTTGCGGGTCTGGCAGGCCGGCATAACCGCAGGGCGAACCATGTATCACGCCGGCTTTTGGGATTTGTACCGGAAAATGAAAACTTAATTGTATGTGGCGGAAATACTGGAGAAAGAGGAGAATTAGCTACAAGTATCAAAGAAGATGCCCTTTATGCGGGGGTCTATGACGCAATGAAAAAGGGAATCCCCACTATATGTATCTGTTCTCCAAATTCCATAAGCCAGGAACTCGTAGATGAGCTGAAAGCGCTGGCACAAGGCGATCCAAAGACTGGAAATAATATCGTGTTTTGGGGAGTAAACGTTTCTTATATGCCTTTCGATAAAACCACTTCTTACGAACAGACCTGTGAAATGTTCGCAAGAATTATCGAAAAGTATGCAGGGCAGACTATGAACTGCCAAAATATTACTTCGCTCATGTATGTTCTGTTGTCCATACTGGAAGACGGACTTGGCCGTGAAAATTTTACATATTACAATCTTTCCATTATAGTAGATCATCTTGTCAGGACATCCGGTTCCAGACGTGGCAGTATAGAAGCAAAAAACTTGAAAGAATTCCTAAGCTGGATTGAACAGGAGCTTCATATTGATGCAGAGGGATTTATAGAAAATTCCCTTCTGCTACAGTGGGATAGCGTAGTGACTGAGTTTTACCGTTTCTGGATCCGTTATTCGGCAGAAGTAAACAAACTTTCCTGTAAAAATGGGAAAAAACGTTCCCTGTATTCCTGCCTGAAAAAGCATGAAGTCTGTATTGCAATGATTGCTCCAGAATACGAGCAGTTGTTGATGGAAACATTGCTGAATGAGCTTAAACTCTTCCAGGAAACATCCAGCCTTCAGTACCAGATGATAGGATATAACATATCTGCTACGGGATTTGGCTGCTACCGATTGACAGAAACCGGTAAGTCCGTATTCATAGGGAATACATTCGGAGAATTAAATATCAAAGATTGTAATATCCCTGCCTCTACCGTTGTTTGTTTAGGAGTATCAGGAAGAGATGCTTCTGATATTTTTGATATGATGGTCATGAACAGTTCCTGGATTCAGACACATCTGGGGGTTGGACATGGTGGACATGTAGGATTTACCATTGGACACCAGGTCCCTATTACGGCAGACAGACTTTCACTAATGAATATACGCGATGGAAGTGGTTTTATTCTTTCACCAAATGGATATACACATGTTAACCAGCTTTATATGTAATGCAGAGGAAGAAACATGAAGAAATGCGTAAAATGCGGAACAAAATATGATGATTCTGAAGTAATCTGCCCAAAGTGTAACATGTATTTGATAACAGATGTACTTTCAGATTTATCGGAGGAATCATTTAATAAGAAGGGGTTTGCAGGAAATGAATCATTTTTTGCAGATACCAATAGCAATTTTGAAAAAGCTGCTAGCAGCAGACGTAGAAACCCAATTCATCCTGTTGATGAAAACGTAACAGAAGATGATAGTGCAAGTTTTTTTACCGGTGCCGAATCAACTTTTTCAGGCACAGACACTGCTCCTTCTGAATCTGACAGCAGTAGACGCAGAAGAAACAGGGTTCATCCAGTTGAAGAAGCTTCAAATTCAGAGCCTGTTAAACGAACATCATCCTCCTCATTCCAGCCAAGTGAAGAAAGTGATGATTATGAAGAAGAGAGTGTGCAGCCGGTTTACCGGAGAAGAATCCGCAGAAGAAGGTTTCGACAGATTATGCGGCGGCTCCTGTCATGGCTCCGTATCCTGGTTCCGGTATTAATGATTGTAATAGCTGCATCTTTAATTATCCGTAACTGGGTAACAGTAAAAGAATTTTTAGAAGCCTGTCTTGTGGGAGGAATCATTGGAAGTGTACTGTTAACTTTTTTATCTATAAGATTTGGCACCCATTTCAATGCGGAAATTACTATTACAGGAGCTATAAGCGGTGCGATTATTGGATGTATCATAAGATATAACCTGCTTGGAAGTGCAGCTGATCTTTCTGCACTGCTGGATGCATTGATGCCTTGTATTATCTGTTGCGTAGGACTTTACATAATCGTAAGAGGAACTTTTAACCGGAGGTGAGTAATATGAATTTGATAGAATTTTCCAAGATATCAAACCAGTCAATTGATAACTTGAAAGAACTTTTAATGATACAGTTTAACCGTATCGTATTATCTGAATATGTTGGTTTGGATGAAAAAGTGCTTCATGAATTGATGGATTATTTTGGTATCAATCAGATAGACTCCGTCTCACATACTGATCTTCCGGAGGGAGATTTTGAAAAGCAGGGATTTTCTTCGGAACCAACCGATGAAGAGCAGTGCTTCAGAGAATTATCCGATATTCTTCACCCGGAAATAAAATACACCAGGAAGTTACTGGAATACTGTAGTGAGCATAATTATTTATTTTTTATTGATACCTGCAGTCTTCTGAACCAGTATTTTTACGATTTCTTTAACATGTTCGACAAAACAGTACAATCAAACAGCAGTTTATACATTCCTTATGTCGTTCTGGAAGAATTGAAAAAAATATGCATAGATAAGAAAAAAGATGATGAAGTTGTCGAAAAGGCCAGACGCATATTTGATTTTATTCTCCAGAAATGTCAGCAGAATCGAATAAAAATCATTGGAGATGAGGAAGACAAGAGGACAAATGAACGCGGAGAAAAGGTTGTTCATGCTGACCGTGTTATGTTGGAAAAGCTGATTTATTTCCGAAATGATTCCCAAAGCTGTATGTTAATTACCCAGGACTACGGGCTGACTGTAGATGCGCTTCAGCAAAATGAATCGCATTCTTCTAAGTCGTCTGCCCTGGTTCTGGTTAAAAAAATAGGAAAGGGAGGTGCTTTGCTGGATAATACAGATGACGTAAAAAATCCAAAGTTACCCATAGACCATGCGTAAGAAAGGAAAAATACATATGAGTGAAACAGTCAAAAGCCTTGCCAACATGTATGGCTTGACATTAGACGAAGCATTAGCTGCACTTGAGGCAAATAATATTCTTATATTATCTACTGATTTGCAACTGGATCAGGTGAAAACCCTGAAATATAGCAAGATATTTGCCGATATAAAATCAACTCCAAAACCCAAGCCAACTCCAAGGCCAGCTCCGAAACCAACGCCTACACAGAGAACAGAAGATTCTCAACAGCATTCCACGTCAGACAGAACACAACATACTGGATATCATAAGCAATCAGAAACTACTAAAAGTGTTTCCAGAACTGGAAGCCGTACAAGCAGTCGCACATCTCATCAGGATGCGGATGAGCGTCAGAAACAGCTTCTGAGCAGAGATTATATCATCTTTACCCACATGGCGCTTCGCAAGCCTGTGGCAGCAGACATTATTACAGAAGCACTGGGTGTTAAGATAACCAGAAAAACGAATACAACTCTTGTTGTTTGTGCCGAAACTGTAGAGTTTGTAATGGAGGCAGCTAAAACAGACAGCAGTATTAAAAGAGTTGCGGATGCACTTGAATCCTTAAGAAAATATAACATGTTTACTATTCTTCCAGGAAAAATATCAGAAGAAAATCATGCTATCAGTACCTTTATTAAAGGTAGAAATTTAAGCGACTCTATTATTGTAATCGGAATCAACCGTGGCCTGAGCACTTTCATTTACAGCAGAAATAAAGCGAATGAAAATGACCATCAGTATATTCGAATTTTCGAAAGAGATATTACTGCGAAAGGTCATCTCGCGAACCCAAGAAATCAGATGGTTGCCTTTGCAAATCCAGATGACAAGGCCAAAGCTCCGTTATCTGATTCTCCGAAATATCTGGAAGGAGAAATTCCAGTATCCGGTCAGTACGTATTCATGAAGTCGAAAAATGGATATGAACCAGTACTTCTTGAAAATGAGCTTGGACATGGAGGAGAAGCTAATGTCTATAAAGTTTTCTCTGGAACGAAATGTGCAAAAATTTTTAAGAACGAAAGTAATTCTGAGTTGAAGATGCAGAAAGTTACAATCATGTGTTCTAAATATGGACTGCTTCGTATGATTGATACCCCTATTATGGAGAGAATTGCATGGCCGGAAAAAATGCTTTACAACGAAAAATCTGAACCAATTGGTTATATTATGAAGTTGTTCAAAGATACCACTGCTTTTTCAGAATTTGCATATGATACCTTTGAGGAGATTATTCCAGGTATTGAAAAAAAACATCAGGTTACTATGGCAGTTAATTTTGCAGAACTGATTGACTTCATGCATCACAACAATGTTATTCTTTGCGATATAAACCGTGACAACATCTTATATGATAAGGATCTGGTAGCCTATTTGGTAGATTTAGATTCAGCACAGATTGCAGACGATAAGTGGTATTATCCAAGCAATGTGGGGATTCCAGAATTCCGATCACCTGAACATATCTATGATGATGATTTTTCTTTCCGCAGGAAAAAAGCAGATGATGTATGGATTATGCAGATGCTGATTTTCCATATGCTGACACCAGACGGAGATCCATATGCAGGATCCAGAGATTTTGATGATGAGCGTGACATTATTGCAAAAGGATATTATCCATATCAGGCAGGAAATATTGGAGCAGAAGATCAGATAAAAGGAAGTATCTGGCACATGATAGTCAGCCATTTCCCGAAATTCTTAAAAGAGCTGTTTTGGAATTCTTTCCATGGAAATGGAAAATATTTCCATGAAGAAACCAGAAGAAGCTCTCTTGACTGGTTGAGAACTATTGTGCGATATCAAGAAGCTTTACCTGGAATTGTAAAGGTTAATCCAGAAAGTGGAAAATACCTGCCAGAGTCTTACCCAAAGCAGGTACAGTCTAAAGGTAATGTAAAAATTAATGCTGGAGATTCCGATATGGAGTTGGAGGATATTCTGGAGCAATTAAAAAATTTCAATCAAGGATGGAATAATGTTTAAAATAAAAAGGTACTACGTACAAGGAGGAAAAATTTATGGCAAACGTAAACAATATTGAAGGTATGCTGGGAAGCATGGATTTGTCAAACGTTGAACAGAAAGCAGTTACTTTAAATGTAAGCAAACGTCTTCCTGCAATTATGCTGGTGGACACATCTGGTTCTATGGGAAGCTATGAAGATCTGCTGAAAAGATCTGTAGAGGGACTCTATGAAGCTATTTTAGCTGACCGCACCGCAAGTAACTCTACAGAACTGGCAGTTTTAACTTTCAATAGTGACATTGAAATTCTAGAACGTATGCGTGAAATCAAGGCACAGGAGGCCAAAGGAAAAAACCTTGATTTCCACTGCCACGGCTGTACTCTTACGGGACTGGCATTAAAAAATGCTATTATGCAGATTGAAGGCAGAAAAAAAGTATATGCTAAAGTTGTCCCAAAGATAAAGTATTATGCACCGATCATTTTCCTGATTTCTGACGGAGTACCGGAATGCTATGACGAAAATGTAAAACCGCAGGAAGCAGAAGCAATGGCATTCAGCAAAGCGTATATTAAGAGAGAAGTAGCCGCAAATAGATTGGTTGTTATTTCTGTAGAAGTCAGTGATCACTGCGACCATGCTCTTATGAGAGAACTTACTGGTCTTAAAAACGATAAACATGTGACCAAAGTCAGCAATGCATCAGAACTGGCAAACTTCTTCAAAGTAACTTCATCCATTATTATCTCCAGTTCTAAGAGAGGAACCAAAGACTTAAATAATATTCCTTTCGCTGACATGAAATAGTTTATAGGCGACATCTTGCATACTGATATAACAGATACTGTAAATCAGTATGCAAGTGTCTCATCAAAGGGAGAAAAGCCATGAATATTTCAGAAATTCAAAGCATCCTTGGTACGATAGATTTGAAATCATCTAGAGATATGCTGGTATCAAAAAAATATAATGTGTTCATTATGATCGATATATCGAAGTCGATGGCTTTATATAAAGAATTGTTAAAAGATGCTATTTTCCATTTATATAATTCACTTAGGGAATATAAACAGGAAATAGAATTAACTCTTATAACTTTTAATAACGATATTAAAATTTTAAAACCTACACAAAATATAAAAGAAATGCAACTTTTTGAACAGGAACTTAATTTTTGTTATGAGGGAGCTAGTTTTATAGGATCTGCATTACAAGAAATGACCTGTTTAGTTGAGGAAAGAACAGTTGAATATAAAAACCATGTTCCTCGAATCAGATATTCTACTATCGTTTTCCTCCTTTCTGACGGAAATATAAATTGCTATAATGCTGATATAGTAAGAAAGGAAAACGAGGCTTTACAGTTGACACAACAATATATATGTGAAAATCATATAGAAGTAGTGTCAGTGGGCATTGGTAGATTGTGTAACTACAATTTTCTGAAAGAATTAACTGGGCTTAACTCAGATAGACATGTAAAACGAGTCAATTCAATAGTTGATTTGAAAGATTTTGTAAATCAACTGGAAGCAGAAAGTGACATGATTATAACGAGAAATGACTTCCAGTCAAAAAAATGGCATGTACAAAAAAACATGCATACAATATGTTCATTGAATACGAGTAAACGAATTCCAATAATTTTTTTGATCGATACTTCAAAGTCAATGTCAGGATACGAAGATCTCATAAAAACTTCCATCTGTAAGTTATATGATTTTATTTTGGATGACAGGACAGTGTCCAATGCAGTTGAATTGTCTGTACTTACATTTAACAATGATATTTTTGTCCATGAACAACTATGTGAAATTAAACGACAGGAAAAACGAGGACGAAGTATACATATTGAATGCACTGGAACTTCACTTATAGGTTTAGCTCTCAACGCAGCTATTCAGCAACTGGAAGAGCGAATAAAAACTTATACACAAAATATTCCTAAGGTGAGATATTATGTTCCAATTATTTTTATTATTTCACATGGTAAGTCAGAATATCCAAATGACAACACAGGGAAACAGGAAGAAGAAGCATTGGTATCTGCTAAAGCTTTTATCAAGAAAAAAGTATCAGAGAATCGGCTTGGTATAATCTCTGGTGCTATTGGCAATTGCTGTAATCTTTCTTTAATGAGAGAACTAACAGGTATTGATACAGATAACCGGTTGATTAAAATAGATACTGAAATTTCTTTAAATAAATTTCTTGATTATACGAAAGTTATAATTCATAATTGGCCCCAAATTTGTCGTCATCACCTGGATCTGGACATGTTTTCTAGTTATATACAATAAAATCAAGGAGAAATGCTTATGGAAAGAAAAACACTATTTAAAACAATTTTATATAAAGAAACAGGAAGCAGACATATAGAACGCAATAAAAACTGTGAAGACAATGTATTTCGATACATTTCTGAAAATGGTATAACTTCTATTGCACTTAGTGATGGTGCAGGTTCTTACAAGTATGCAGAAAAGGGATCAGAAATCACAGCTCGTATGGCGGCAACTTTCATGGCAAAAAAATTTGAAAGACTGTATGGTCTTGACAATGAAACAATAGCCGATTATGTCATCCGCGAAGTGCTAATCCCTCTCGGAGAAGAGGCGGAGAAGCAGGGAGAAGATATTATCGAATTTTCAGCCACTCTACTGTGTACAGCTTTTCACCCGGATGGAAGGTATCTGATTTTGCATGTTGGAGATGGTGCAATTGTTGGACTAAACAAAAATAATGAATGTGAAGTAATTTCTATTTATGAACATGATGGACCCGCAAACCAGACAACCTTTGTTACTGTTCCAGACACACAGTTTTTTCTGAAAAAAGGGACCTCTGATTATTCATCAGTTGTATTAATGAGTGATGGACCAGAAGAATTTCTGGTAAATGAACTTGGGGCAAATGTTCGTATACGTCTTATGCAGCAAATGGCGTTTTTCTTAAGTGAAGCAGACATGGAAAACCAAATTTCTTCACTTATCCGCTTACTGGTAAATAACGGTATGGGAGATGATGCTTCTTTCGCTGTTATCTGCAACATGAAAGAAACCGGTAATGTATTATCCGGACTGTCTCCGGAATTCCGCCGACAGCTTTTTGATCTGCAGAAAGATTTAAGTGATAAAAAAATGGACAACAGCAAAAAACTTCTTGCTATGATTGGTTCAGCACCAAATGGTACGACCATAGGAGAGCTGACCAGAAACCTTCATATCCATTCCAAGAGCATCACCAAAAAGAAACTGAACCATTTACTGGTTATGGAGCTTATTAAGCAGGAAAATGGACGGATTTATATTGCAGACTGAAGGAGTATTTAAGTTATGAGCGTAAAAACAATCATTATTATTGCAGTAATACATATCATTTCCGGTAATATTTCGAAAGCTGTAGTTAAATCTAAAAATTATCCGGATAGCATAAATCATGGATTCGCATGGGGCTTTTTTCTTGGAATATTAGGTCTTATTATCTGTCTTTTTAAAACACCAATTCCCAAACGAAGACCATCGACTTCTTCAAGTTCTAGTAATTATAGCAGAAACACTACAAAATCCAGGAATACTTCAGGAAACGGCCACTATCGACAAACAAATTCCAGAACCGTAACCAGACAGAATTTTGCACAAAAACTGAATACCCTGAATGACTCCGGCGATGTGAAGGTACAGGCCTCTCCTCAACAGAAAAAGATGGTTTCTGAAGCCAAAACGTATCGTGCTGCTAAAAAACGCACTTTTTCAACGGTAAAGTCTGGTGAGCAAATCAGTATTGATTTGAGTTGGAGTGAAAACCTTGCAGAACTGCTTGAAGCAACTGAAGTAGTTTACTCAAATGCGGAACTGAACTGTAATCGGAGAATGGTTTCAGAAAGATTTAATTATTACATCAATCTTCATTACCGTTCTTTTACGGCAGCCGATCTTTGCCACGCAAAAAGGGAAGAAATTATGGTAAGCCTAAATAACCTGAGAAAGATCATTTCCCGACTCAACGACAGAAGTGACTTTCTGAGAGTAGATAAAGCTTCTTATGATCAGTTAATTGCACTTCGCGGCAGTATGTATAATCTGACAGAATATCTGGGAAAACGCCGGGATCTTTTGAATAAGCAGACCGCTGTCATCCGTGAAAAGATCAGGAATGAATGCGGAGACAGGGGACAACGCTGGTATCAGGAACTGATGGAAAGGGCAGGTAAATGAGCAGAATAGCTGGAGACCGTATGTATCTTGATGGTGAAGGCCTTTTAGGACCTTCACCGAGATATATAGTCTGGTTTCATGGATGCAGTAGAAACTGTCCGGGCTGTATTGCCATAGACTGGAATCGAAAAAATTTTCCAGCGTTTGAATTAAGTGTACGAACAATGGTAGAAATCATACAGCAGTCAGGAAATATTGAAGGAATTACTATCAGTGGAGGAGAACCTTTTCTTCAGATCGACGCATTGTATGAACTGGTCTCTGAACTGCGTAAGACTGAATTGGGAATAATTATTTATAGTGGTTATAGGCTGTCTGAACTCAAAGAAATGTCCAATGAAAAAGTAAAGAAAATTCTAAGTGAGATTGATGTTCTGATAGATGGCAATTATGAGGAAAAATTGGATGATGACCTTCCTTACAGAGGTTCTTCAAATCAGGTAATTTATCAATTTACAGATAGATATAGGGATTTTTTTAAATCGAAAAAAAAGAGGATTTCTTCTATTGAAAAGAAAGAGGGACAGCAGCTGCTTACCGGAATTCCAAGTACACAGACCAAAAATCTATGGAAAAAAATAAAAGAGCAAAATGGATATAGTTGAAAAAACACCAATGAAGGATTAGTTTCATAGTGTAAATTTTGCCGTTCCGGGCAAATTTAACTCATATAATTATAACAAATTTTAGTTCTTATAATTCTAAAAAGAAGAAACATGTGGAGGTGCCACAAATGAATGATAAAAGAACTTCTCCTAGTACTCAAAGTATTTTTGTTATACCAATAGGAGATGAAGTAGAATTATATCTGGAATACAACGGTTTACAATGGAGTAATGAGAGTATCAATGAAGAAAAACTGCGTAGTTTTTCGGAAAACTGCCAGGGTATTCAAATTACCTTTTTGGATGCAGAAAACGGAAAACTCTTGTTATTTTCTCAGAAAGAAGATATGGAAGATTCCATAAAAATATATTTTGAAAGAATATCTTCAGAACAATTGCCATGTGCTTTTTTTGATAAAGTAAGTAAAACATATGATAATTTTGAAGTTTCTTCTCAAGTAGCGCAAATGACCGTATGTTTTATGGAAGACGGCAAAATAGATGTAGAGTGGCAATATGAAGAAGATGAAATACCAGAGCCTTATGTTGTCGATCCGGTACTGCCTATTACCCAACCGTCATTTCCTACGCAGCCAGAACCTACTACTCCAGGAAATGACAATTTAGAAAAACTCAAACAGGAAAACATAGAACTCAAAAACAAAAATGAAGAACTGTCCTTTGAAATATCTAATTATAAGATAAATGAAGACAGTCTTTCAAAAAAAATAGCTGAATTGCAGGAGGAAAATGAACGGCTGAAGGCTGTTTCTGGAGGCAATGCTGCAAATGATGAAGAAATTGACCGTCTTAAGACACTTGTAACTCAATTAGTAGATAACCAGTTCGATGATTCCTACGTTCAGACACAGGATACAAAAATCAATGAAATGACAGCTTCTATTGTAAGTCGTAAAAAAACTCTGGCCGAAAAAGAAGCCTCCTTACATTCATTGGAGCAGGAAGAATCCGAAGTGGAACGTTCTATCGCAGATATCAAGCAAAATATTACCAATGCAATGGATAACATTCACAAAGCAGAAAGAATTAAACAGGAACAGTCTGTAGAACTTTCAGATATTCAAGCCTCTTTGCAGCAGATTCTTGCCGAAATTGATATGGACATCGATACACTTGAGATGTATTCAGAACAGGATAGTCTGAGCACTGTTGTTTCGGAAGCTAGAGATGCGAAAAATAGGATTGAGGAAAAGCTAAGATCTTTCATCGTAGAACGGCAAAAAGATTGTGAAGAACGGAGCAAGCGCATTCAGACTTCCTGAAATAATAAAAACTGTGGTGCAAAGCCAGGAAATACGAGGTATATATGGCAGATAATCAGAGAGAAATCGAGCGTCTGCAGCGGCAGATTTCAAATGCAAACAGGGAGCTCCGGAATATTGAGCGGGATTATAATGACAGGATCAAACAGGAAACCGCTAAAATGCGCCGAGAAATGCAAAATTTCTCCGCTAACCTGAAGCAGGATTATATCCAGAAACTTCAGGAAATGGAGCAATCCTTTTCAAATGCTTACCTAAATGAAATGGAACGCATGCGGAGACGGTATAACGAATTAACAGAACAGGTTGCTATTTATGAAAATGAATTAAATGAAGCTATGGAACGCCTGGAGGCAGAACAGGCACGTTTGATTCAGGAAAATAAGGCTAAAAACCAACAATATGAGGAAGCTGCAAATAAAGCGGTACAGAAACTGAAGCAAAGTATTCAGGATGCTTGTCAGTTTCCAGTAGATATTTTTTATCCTCATGCCATACAGCGATATATCGAAGCAGGTGAAGAAGCCGAAAAACTGCTTCAAAATAAACTGTATACGCTTGCGGTACCAAAGGCAGAATGTGCCACTGATGCTGTAAAGCGTCTGGAAAACAGCACGAAGCAGAAAATGGAAGAGCTAGATACGCTGTTTGAGATTTACCGGATGAAACTGGAAACACTTACCAAATCTATATTTTCAGATGGAAGGCTTAACCTTAAGGATGGAGATGAGGTTGTACTGGAACTCACCGAACAGGATATTGATTACTGGTCCGACAGGCTTTACTCCGAATTGAAGGAACTTCTCCAGGAGCATCAGGCAAATGTAGACGGTGGTACCGGACAGTGGATAAAAAAATGCGCAAATCAGGCATTGGATCCAGCTTTCTTGTTGGATAAGGAAATTCAAAGGCTGGATATGATTCCACAAAAGCTCAGCATATGCATTTCTTATGCAACCTCAGCATGTGACTGTTTTAATCATACTTCTGTCATCGAGGAAACCGTTGAAACTGTTTTAAGAGAGCAAAACTATGAATTTACAGGTATTGCATATGGACCGTGTAAATGTGGGAATGATGCATCAAAAGGATTTCAGGAATATTTTCATCAGTATCTTCAGGATGAAATCTGCATAAAGGAAAATGGAAAAGCAGATTACAGAGAAGAAAGGGTCCTTACTTTTGAAAAATGCCATACCATAAATGAAAAACCGGATATCTGCAGGCTGTATATTATACCTGTACGCAAAGAAAAAACAGTTTCCTATCGGATTTATATGCAGCTGGAAGCGGAATACTTCCCGACTATGGTGCAGGAAAGCCTGTCTAATATTTTGGGAAGAAATGGTGTTTATGTAGAAACAGCAAAGTCCGCGATGAACATTGCCACAGATGCAGGAAGACCTCTTACTTTAAAAGAAACTGATAATTTTACAGCAACAGTGACCGAAGCAGATCTTCGCCAGAAATACAGCTTGGGAAAATAGAAAGGGGAAAGACTATGAGTGCAGATGGATTTGGAGTATTTGGAGCAGCAGTACTTGCGCTTGCAGCAGCACCTATCCTGATTGGAGGCGCTGCCATCACAGGAACCGTATATGGTTCCGTGAAACTGACAAAACATATAGCTCAGCAAAGACGTAAGAGTAATACGCTCCGTGAACAGAGAGAAGCGGAACAAAGAGCACGCCTTGCAGAACAGGAAGCGGAGGAGCGTGAAAGAATCCAGGAAATCATGCAGTCCTATTCCAGTTTACAGAGCAATCAGAGAGCAGCTATGAACCGTATCAATGAACAAATGCTTCGTTCTTATACCTCTTTTGCAAATGAAATGCAGAAAGAACAGAATAAAGCTGACCAGGATATCAGCAGACTTGCAAACAATGCGGCAATCCGTAAAAAGGAACTGTTTACATCCTGGAAAAAAGAAATCGATGTACAGGCAAAATCGTATGCCGATTCTCTACATACTACGTTTGGAACTATGAAAGCGGAAGTTAACCATCAAATTTCCAAATTCAATGAGATGAAAACACAGTTACAGGAAAATATGCGCTTACAGGAATATGCTTCTTCCCAGTTAAAAGATGCAGAAGCAGCCATCCATGCAGTTCAGATTGAACTTGGCTCAATTCCAAATAATACCGTGGAAGAGTACAACAAAGCAGCTGATTATTTCAACAAGGGAATGTATGAACCGGCTTATGGAATTGCTTCATCGATTGTCTTGGAATGTTATGACTATTTAGAAGAGGGAATTTCAGACAGAGAAAAGAAATATGCCTTAATAGATTTACTGGAAGCACAAATCGTAGAAATGAAAGCACAGATTGAATCCATGAAAGCGTTCCAATTTGAATACAAAGACGAAATGTATGAAACAGACCTTTCCATGTACGAACCGGTATTTAAAGCGGTAATATCCAGACTGGAAAAATTAGATGCTGCAATCTCCGATATTGACGGAAAAACCTTACGAGATTTTGCAGACATACAGGAGCAGTTGGCAGATATTGAACTGGATATCCAGAATTGTACAAAACTGGCTGTTCAGAAATTGCTGTCAGCTTATACAGAAAATGATACGGCTTCTGATATCACTGCAGCTATGGAAGATCAGGGATATGACATGGATGGATATGCCTATGAAAGTGGAGAAGAAGGAAACCCTATTCATGTGAACTTTGTAAACAGAGTTTCCGGAGGACGTGTAACCGTAGTCCTGTCTCCAAAAACAGACGGCATTCATGTGGATGTACATGATTATGGAGTTGACGGAGCTGCTGATGCTCAGAGACAGGATGAAATTCGACACCTTATCGAAAAAACATTAAATATTCAGATTCACTGTTCCGGAAGAGGAACAGTATCCTCCCATACACAGGCAGCAGATCTTACTGCTGTGGAAACTACGAATCTCAGATAAAGAGGGAACAACATGAATGCTTTGGATATTTTAAAGAAACATGATGATACAAGTTGTATTTTATTATATGGAAATACCTCGGATCTGGTATTATCAAAAGATCTGTGCTTCAGAGAATTTCGTGTAGCACTTGCAGATATCCTGCATGAAACGGGCTATGATAATGTTGTTTTTTATGATTCTACAAACGCATCTGGAAAATTTGTATATGATGATGCATCAGCTTACTATACTGGTATAGCAAGAGAAGAATACGTACAAAAGCATGGATCAACACCTTCCAAAACAGCCCCAAAAACAAATCCCAATAATACTGGCAAGAAAAATACTGGCATAAAACAATTTGGTATGCCAAGAAAAAAAGTATCCCAGCCAGTATCAAATGATCCGCCGCAGAATACTCCTCAGGCAGATCCTGTTCCCCAGACTACCATGAGATACCAGCAAAGAAATATGGATGAAGTGGTATTCCATGGTGAACTGGAAACCTACATGAAAAATGATACTTACCGGTCAGCGGTAATTCTGACAGATATCAATAATTTTCTCCGCAATTCTGTTGTGAGGGATAAATTTTCTGAGGATATCCGTAATAACTGGAATAAGAAGAACCTGTTGATTTTTATCCACCCAGATTTAAGTTCTGCACAGAACAAAGAATTTTTTCAGCTTCTGAGATCCATTGGATTACTGGAATATTTCTATGACAAGGGAAATAAGTGTGAGGAGGATTATACTCCAAAGAAAACACGTGTTTTTAAAATAGAGCACTTTTTCGAAGATGAAATTACCTACCTGTTGAAACTCAGCCAGATACAGTATGGATTTCATTATACTGAAGGTATTTCTAAAACAGCTGAAAAAATTCATTATATTATTAAAAGCCAGAAAGAATCCGAACAGATCAGTATGCGTATGTTAAAAAATCGTATGCAGAGATACGCATTGGATCATGTAGGTGCTGATATTGGTGACAAAGATGTTGAAAAAATCCTGGGGTACCATCTGCAGGATATCGACTTCAACCCATGGGAAACGCTGAGAAATCGACGTGGCTGGGAAAATATTGTAGTAACACTGGAAAGCTTTCTAAAAACACAAACCTCGGAACAAGAAGAAAAGGACTCCGTTCCATCTGAAAAAACATTGTTTGTAAAAAGAATGGGGGGACGTGATAACCGGGCAGAACATTACCCTGGTTCCAATAAACTCCCACATATTATGCTGGAAGGTTCCCCAGGAACCGGAAAAACAACATCCATCAAACAGATTGGTCGAATCCTCCATGATGAGGGATTTCTTGCAACTGGCCACGTAATTTCTGCATCCAGATCGGATTTAATTGGTGATGTTATTGGTGCAACCTCCATCAAAGTACGCGAAATGGTAGCAAAAGCAGAAGGTGGTGTTCTTTTTATAGATGAGGCTCATCAGTTATGCGAAAATAATAATGACCGCGGAAATGGCGGCATTTATGCAAAAGAAGCTGTTGGACAGCTTGTAAAGTGTATGACAGATGAATCTACAAACGTACTATTTGTTTTTGCAGGATACCGTTCCACAAAAGGATTTAAAGATGGCGTAAGAGGTCTCTTCGATATGGACCAGGGACTGGAAGACCGGATTAAAATCAAAATCACCATTCCGGATTATACACCTGAAATACTGGAAGATATTTTCTTTTCTACCCTGCACAAGAAAGGATATCAGCTTGGAACAGATCTTACAAAAGATGATATTCATATTTTTATGACAAATATTTACCAGACCAGGAACCGGAGAACTTTTAGTAATGGACGTTATGTAACTGAGGTTTTGATCGAGAACCGTCTTATCAAACATGCAGTAAGCAGAGGGGATTCTTCTTTTATTCTAAAAGAAGATTTTGGTGAACTCCAGCCTAAATTTGAACCAGTCACTTTGGAAAAAGTAAAAGAAGAATTCGAAAATATGCCTGGACTTGGCGACATTGGAATTAGCATCGCAGAAAAATATATCAATTTCCGGCAGATGAAGATTGATGATGGTGTTTCATTGGATAAAATCCCAGGGTGCAAGCATATGATTCTTGTTGGAAATCCTGGAACAGGAAAAACTACTCTTGTAAATATGCTCTGCAGAGCCTTTGGATCAGCCAACATTATGAGCGGGCTGGATGCAGTCATTGTTGATACGCCGATAGGACTGCGTGTAGATGACTTGAAAGTTAAAATCAAAGAAGCAGTAAATAGCAATACGATTCTGTTTATTGATGAGGCACATGACAGTTCAGAAGAGATTCTGAAATCATTATTGCATGAAATGTCTGAAAATAAGGAATTGACCTGTGCGTTTGCTGTATATCCAAACCGACTGACAGAATTCCTGCAAAAGGCCAGAGGGTTCAGAGACAGATGTGATAAGCCGTATATTCTTCCGGACTATACTCCGGAACAGATGTATGAAATATTTTCGGAGGAATGTGCCAGTGAGGAAAACAGATGCATCTGTACAGATGAGCTTTCTGAACAGCTCAAGGTACTGTTTCGTAACTGGTACCATACTAAAGATGCTGACGAAGATTTTTCGAATGCCAGACAGATTATTTCTCTATTTGAAGAAACAAAGGCAAATCATTATACCCGAATAGGAAGAGATGCCTATAAAGCAGAAACTGTCCATGAATTATCTGTACTGGATATTCCAGATGAATATTCCGGTATTATTGAAACACAGTCAGGAAATCGAACTTTTGAAGACGTCATGGCCGAAATAAATAAATATTATGGATGGTCTGAATTGAAAGAATGGCTTGAAAATAAGTATAAGCTTCTGAAATTGAAAAAAAATGGTATGAATCTGCCAGTACCAATGGGACATATGTGTTTTATTGGAGGACCCGGAACTGGTAAATCCACGTCAGGAGCTCTTTTTGCAGAAGCTTGTTATGCTATGGGACTGACAAGTACCAGCAAATTCACAAAATATCTTGCGAAAGATCTGATTGCTGGTTTTAAAGGCCAGACAGCGCAAAAAATAGCAGATGCTATGGAGGCTGGGAAAAAAGGTGTAATCCTGATTGACGAAGCTTATGCTCTGACTCCTGATCCATTATCCGGAAATAATGATTTTGAAACGGCAGCAGTAGATTATCTTCTGGATTTCACAGAAGTCAACCAGAAAGATACGATTGTTATACTGGCCGGATATGAAGATAAAATCAAGCAACTATTAGCTTCAAACAGGGGATTAAATGATCGTTTTCCAACTAAAATTATATTCCCGAATTTTTCACCAGCGGAATGTACCCAAATCCTGAATAGTATGCTGGAAAAATACATTAAGGTAAGTGAAGAATGTATTTCTATTGAAACACAAATGTTTGAAACGGTGTGCATTCTTCCAGAATTTGCAAATGCACGTACTGTGCGCAATATCCAGAACGAGATTTTCAACGCATTCAGTGACCGCATGACAAAATTACTGGATACTGCTGATATGAAAGATGGTATATCGCAAATACAGACACTTCCGGAAAGCATGATTCTTCCAGAAGATATTCAGAATGGCTTTTCCAATTGGCATAAATCCAGAAAATAAACAGAACTATTTTTTAAGAGAACTGAGCAATTTGTTCGGTTCTCTTTTTTCGTGCCTTTCATTTCAAGATACATATTATCAACGAAAAATTTTTTTTGATGAAAGGAGAAAATACATCATGAAAAACAAAAAAGAATACACAAAACTTTACAAAGGGATTATCGGCCTTGCCAAGACAGCTGCCGGTATGAACTGCGAGTATGGAGATTACCAGGATATCAAACAATATTTCCGGTATCCTGGAGAACTTCTGGAAAGAATGGAAGAGCAGGGATTTACATCTATCAGTGATTACATCTCTGTTATGAAAGGTCTTTCCAGAATAGGGAAATATCATACAGATGAAACTTTTATTGGATCCCAGCTGGAAGATTTCCTGAAACGGGCAAAGGAAAAAGCAGTAAAAGAACATAATCTGATCCTGTTATACCAGGTCCTGGCATTTAGTTATCTGGATCCGGAGCCTGCAACACTTACAGGGGAAGATATCACTCTTTTACTCACATCTGCTGAGAAAAGCAGTCTGGAAGATCTCTTTGAATTTTTATCACTGTTTTTTGAAGAAGAACGATCCCGTTATTGGAAAGAAAATAAGACAGCTGAGACAGCATTAATCAAAAAAATACTGACTGTCAAAAAAGAAGAAATTATGGACATATCTAAAATATCAGTATTGGAGCACAACTCCTTTTATATGACTGTCATTTCCTTCTTTTGCAATCTGAAGACAGCTATCCTAAGAGATTGTATGGGAACAAATTTCGAAGAGACTTTCGGTAAAGATCTTGGACAAATGATTCTCGCTTTTTCAGCATTGTACGAAGAACCAGTGAAAACTAAAAATGAACAGTTCCTGAAAAATTTAGGATATACCGAAATGGATATCTTACATCTGAATGCTGGTATCTGGTTCCTGAATAATGAAACGACTTATCTTCAGAGCCAGTCGGACATTAAATGGTGGCGGCTTTTGAAAAGATGGTTCCAGGAACTGTTCCATCAGGAAACGGAAATTACATTTGCAGATTCTTTAAAGATTTTTGTAAGGGAATATTTCGACAGCAAAAAAATGCCCCAGAAAATCGATGGTGAAAATATCATCAGGGAATTCCTGCTGAAAGGCTTCCAGCCTGGGGTACCGAATGTTCGGAAATCATACCTTTTATTTGACCTGCTGACCATGAAAATAAGTGATAATTATCGGTATGATGTTTACAATGCCCAAAATCAGGTACCACGCTGGGATGAACTAAATGGTACCCATAAGCTTTCTGCCAGCAGGAAAGAAGAAGAGGAATGGCTTCGCGGCCTGGTGCAGTACCTGTATCCGGAAGGGATCAAAAAAGAATCCGATTATGGTTCTGCACTTCCTGTGCTCCCAAAACGTCTGGTTCAGATTTATGTCCATGTTCTTCAGGAATATATTGCGGACCAGAAGAAACTGGAAGAGAAAGAACCTGTTTTGGATGATATTTTCGATCAGGATATCAAAGAATTCCTGTATTAGCAGGCGTCCTATTTCACTGCAGAGCAACTGCAGCCTTTATTTGAATCCGGATATCTGGATTTTTCTGAATTTGTGAAAATCAATTCCATGGAGTCAAGAAAATATCTTAGAGAAATGGACAGTCCATACCTTCTGGCATTCCTGAAAGATTTTTGTGAAAGCAGGAACTGGATATTTACGGGAAAAGAAGCCGATTATCTGGAAAAGGCAATGGAAGACAGCTGGGTGATAAGCATTGCTTATCATAAAACAGATAAACCTGTTCTTTTCCATAAATTCTCAGAGGAAGAATGCGAAACCATGCTGGGAGTGATATGTGAATTGATCACAAGGATCCCGGATATCTGCCCCCTTTCTGATTTAATGGCCGGTTTCATTTCAAACGGACAAAGCCGAAAAATCATTGGGGAAGAGATTTGTGCAAAATGGTACAAGGCTCTTGAAGCCAGAAATTATAATGCTCTGAATGTTCTTCGCCAGGATTATCTCTCCGAAAAAGAATATGAAGCGTATGTTCAGAAGAAAAAAGAACTGGAAGAGGAAAATAGAAAAACAAGGAACGTGAAAATCTGAAAGCTATTAGAGAAAAGCTGGATGCTGAATTGAATGGACTTTCAGACGCAGAAAGACTGGATATTCTCTCTAAGAAAATGCCGTCTTATGTAAGCGGTTATTCTAAAGATTTAACCGTCATTGCAATTCTGGACGCATACCGGAATCTGAGTGCAATGATTCCTGTAACCAAAAAGGTATTCCGTAAATGCACAAATTTCTTTTTGGAATGTTACGACAGTGACTATATCACCAGAAAAGAATTCATGGATTTTGTAAGTAAATTAATGGAGGAAACTAAAAATGAATAAATATTTAGAAAACACAGTTTGGAACCTGGAATTTCTGGATTACACCAGAAAGGTGAACCTGCCAAAATCCGCCCTGACACAGATCAGGGACAAGGCAGCAGCATTGGAGCATATGAAACTGCTCCAGGCAAAACTGCCAGATGCTGGATATCATGTATCTGGTGAAAGGCAGGCAGTTTCCGTATCTTTGCTGGCTGACAGAAAAACAGTAGAAGTACTGAACCTGCTCACAGCCGATCAAAAGATAAATTCTGACTATGTCGAACCACTCGGTAAATTTCTGAAAACTGGTTGGGAATTTGAACCGGATGTCCTGGCGAACTGTATCAAACGTTATGTTCAGCTGGAAGGATATCAGAGCTGTTCCTGCAATATACGGGATGTCCAGCTTTTATATCTGCTGCTGAAGACAGGCCATGAAAAATTAGTGGACATTCTCTATGCAGGACGTTGTTCCAGGGAAGCAAGGAAATTTATACTTGGCGAATGCTGTCATGCAGACAGTTTTAAAGAACTGGAAAACAGTATTGAGAAATACTATGTTTTGGAAAGCCTTCCAAAGGATTTCGATGTTTCCAATGAAGCTTCCCATATCTGTGAATTTCTGGATATCCTCCGCCAGCCTGGAGCTTTGAGCATTTCGCATATATCCAAAATGTCAGAAAGCTGTTGTTCTTTCAAATATTGGGTACATATATCAGAAAAATATTTCGAAGGAAGGTTCAAATAAAGAGAAAATGAATCGAAACCTGGAAAGTATTTTAGTCCTGGAAAAAATATTGATGAAAAAAGATCTTCCAGATGGATATATGGATGAAGTGCTCCGGTATTTCACATTTTCCATTTACGATTTTCTGAAATATTTTCCAGAAAGAACCATGCAGTTCGCTTTTCTGACAGCATGCGATATGATACAAACAATAGCTCAGAAACCGTCAGAACCCTATTTAGAATTGTATGAAGCCTTTCAGACAAGGGATTATGGTATCTGGAAATGGTATGCCTGCAAAAGAAAGGGGAAACAGTTATGACTGAAGGGACAATCAGCGTCATAATTCCGGTGTACAATTCAGCTCCATATCTGGAATTATGTTTGGAGTCTGTTCTTCTACAAAAAGATGTGAATCTGGAGATTTTACATGTAAACGATGGCTCTACTGATTACAGCAATATCATCTGCCAGGAATATGCAAATAAATACCAGATTATCCGGTACTTTCAAAAGGAACATACTGGGACAGCAGCATCCAGAAATCTTGGAATTGGCTTTGCCGAAGGGGACTATTTATTTTTTCTTGATTCGGACGACTACCTTTTGGATGGAACATTAAGAAAACTCCTGGATGGAATCTGTAAAACAGATCTCATTATCGGGGGATATAAATATCAGAATTAAAATAGGCGAACAAATGCTGATGAAATACAAAAAAGCGGAGTCTTTTTTCCGATTGATGCGGTTCATTTGAACAGTATTACTGGAAATAAGCTGTTCCGTACAGAACTGGTACAGGAATTTGATATCCTTTTCCCACAGCTTCAGATAGGTGAAACTTTAAGTTTTTATCATCAATATCTGTCTATATGTCAAACGGTATCCATGGTTCCGGATCCTATATTTGTATACCGACTCCATGAAGACAGTATGTCAAGAGAAAATGGAGCAAAGACCTTGGATTATCTGAAAGCGTTTGAGCAAATTGAACGGGCGTACCGAAATCAGCCTGACATGAAACGGGAATTTGCCTATGACGAATTAGCCTGTATCAAGAAGTATATACAGCAATTGTATTATTATGAAGATAAGAGAGAACGATTCCTTCTTTTCGACAAATACCGGGCAGCTGCAGCCTGCATTCCAGAAGGAACGAAAGAAGCAGAAAAAATAAGAAGGTGGATTTTACGCGCCTCGAAATACTTTTATTGCATCACATCTTTTCCTTTTTGGCAGGAAAAATTAACGTCCAGATTTACAAAATAGCAGTATGATTAATATTGATAAGTGTATGTGTTAATATACGATTAAATAATATATTTTAATATGTTTACAGACACTTTAATCATATTTATTTTGTCTCGGTTAAAATCCTTAACATGTTATTGTATAGGTATCAAAAAAATATCTGGAGGTTTATTTATGAGAACAAAACAGTTATTAAATGAACGCATCGACTGCCATTTGCACTCAGATCAGAGTGATGGGCAGAACAGTGTTAAGGAAATCGTGGACCTTGCTTTAAATCGGGAACATCTCCGCGTGATCGCTATAACTGACCATAACCATTTTTCCTTAACAAACAAATACATAGTCGGATCAAATGGACACTTCCTTGAAGTCCTTCCAGGCTGTGAGTTTTCCACAACTTTTACATTTCCATCCGGCAAAAAGGAAGAAATCCATGTGATCTGTATCTTCCCGAAGAACGTGGATCCGAATGCTTTTGCGGATCTGTTTACTCCAATAGCGGAAGGAAAACAGAAATATGTAGAAGCAATTCTGGAAAATCTCCACAAAATGGGAATTGATCTGAGCATAGAAGAAGTTATGAAGGAAAAAAGACCTACAGGTTACATTGGACGCTTCCATATTGCTGGACTGATGGTCCGACTGGGATATGGAAGTACTGTCGATGAGATCATGGACAAATACATTGGAAATTTCAGTGACCATTACCTGCCGGCAACCGATTATATCCAGTATGCTCCGTTTCAAACAGTTATTGAAAGAATTCTGGATCAGTCTGGTTTTCCAATTCTTGCCCATCCATATTCCTACCATAAATTAAATATGGATGAAGTAATTAATATAATAGAGTCTTTCCATGAAATATCAGATGGAACAGGTGGACTTGAGGTATATTACCAGCACTATACGAAAGAGCAGCAGGAATCACTCCGAAAGATTGCAGAAAAATATGATCTGGTACCTTCTGTTTCATCTGATCGTCACCGTGTAGAGCAGCCATTTGCAAACTATGGAGGATATTCTTTTTATAAAGAAATGCTGGTTCGATTAGAAAACAGACAGAGGGAGGACTAAGCTATGTCATTCTGGAAAAGTTTATCTTCAAAAAGAAAGCTGTTTTTTCTGGCAACATGTATAATTTTCTTATTTTTCCTGTTTCGTTCCGATTATGCACAACAGAGAAGTTATGCTATTATGCATGATGCTTATGAGCAGATGGAAGACGGAAATTATGAAACTGCGGCAGAAGAGTTCCAACAGTATCTGGACAGTCATTCTTCTAAAATATACTGGAAAATTCAGGAAGTAATCAATCGGAATGATCAGTCTACCTATGGAAATGTGAAAAAGGCATTGGAAGAATGTCAGAAACATTTACAAAAAGAACAAGCTAAATAACATTTTCAGAAGAGAGATCTGCTTCCAGATTGAAACAGGTCTCTCTGTAATACTTAGGGAGGAAAGGATTATGTTCTTTTTTTGGCTTATTGTTGGTGTCATTCTGGTAATTGCAGCTATTGCGAATATGATACTCACAAATTTATCCGATATTATATGGATTAATCGATGGACTGCTATTGGTTTATCGTTTGTAGAAAGCATATGTATGGCGTATGGCTTCGGCAGATCTGGTCTTATCCCGAATATGGCCATTTTAAGAGGGCTTGTCATTGTTATCTGCCTGACCGGAGGCAGCGGACTTATGATTTTTATGGGTGAAATGATTAAAAAACATGGAATAGGAAATGGTATTTCCATCATCCTTGCGGTTAATATTTTATCCCGTATTCCAAATAGTCTGGCAGCTCTTTTTGAAACTTTCGTTTTCAATAAAACACTTGCCAAAGGCTGCTTATCTGCAGTAGTTATCCTTGCTGTCATTATTGGTACCATTGTACTGGTTGTTATCTTAAATGACGGACATAGAGATGTCCCGGTCCAGTACTCACAGAAAATGAATGGTAGAAGACTTACAGGAGGACTGGCATCCAAAATTCCAATTAAAGTAAATGTTGCGAATGTCATGCCTGTAATTTTTGCTTCCTCATTATTATCTCTTCCTCAGATGGTTGCTTCTTTCACCGGAAAAGGATATGGCAGCGGGATTAGTAAAATTATACTGGAGTGTGTAAATCAGAATAACTGGTTTACCCCGGCGAAGCCGCAATGTTCCATTGGATTAGTTTTTTATATTGTGATGATTTACTTTTTTGCTTATTTCTATACTTCCATTTCCTTCAATCCAATGGAGGTAGCTGCTAATCTAAAAAAAGTGGTGGATGTATTCCGGGACTCAGGCCAGGAAAGCCGACAGAAGAGTATCTTTCCAAAGTAATAAGCCATATGGTTGTCATTGGAGCTACCTGTCTTATGGTTATTGTCTTTATTCCGACACTCTTTAATGGTTTGTTCTCAGCAAATGTATCTTTTGGCGGGACTTCTATTATTATTATTATTGTTGGAGTTACATTAGAAACGCTGGAACAGATTGAGTCACATATGCAGGTAAGAAAACACGAAGGATTTCTTACTGGAAACAGGAGGTAAGAATTATGAGCAAATTTTTTAAAGGCGTAAAAACAGACTGGAATAAAATTGTATGGTCTGATAAAAATACCATCATCCGAGAAACAGTTGCTGTTATCGCATTCAGTGTTGTGCTTTGTGCTTTCATTGTAGGAGTTGATACTTTAACTCAGTACAGCGTGAAATTCATTTCGAGTTTGATCGGATGAATTACTATCATACAAATACATTTTGTTGTTATGGAGGATAAGTACATATGCTTACAATCAATGAAGGCGAAAACAAGTCTTTTCGTGTATTAATAAAACACGTAGAAGAGAAGAAAGGAACCAAAAACATATATGTAAATGTCACATTTACCGACGGAGAAGCGGAATTATCAGCCAATGCCTGGTGTCCTGCATCAGAATTTCCATATGCCGGGCAAGTTGCAGACATTACACTGGTTATGAAAAGTGGTTATGTCAACATTAAATCTGCAATTCCGGTACCAACGGAAGATTCTTCCAAATATCTCAGGCATGCACCAATTAATCCGGAATCTGGTATGTCCATGATCTACCGTTACATTTCCGAAATGAATGATATGGATTTGAAAACAATCACAGAATACCTCATAAAGCAAAATGAAGACAATTTTAAAAGATGGTCTGCCGCAAAATCTGTTCATCACAATTATCTCAATGGATTACTGTATCATATCTGCAGGATGATTGCCAATGTAAAAAATCTTTCCTCAGTATATGCACTCAATAAGGATTTGTTGATGTCAGCAGCTATTTTGCACGATATTGGAAAGCTGAAAGAACTTAAAATGGACGAACTTGGAAGTGCAGAATATACCATTGAGGGAAATTTATACGGGCATCTGTACCTGGGAGCCATTATGGTAAAAGAAGCCTGCAGAGCCTGTATGGTAAATGAAACTTCCCAAAACATTCAACTGCTTATACATATGATTTTGTCTCATCATGGAAAAATGGAATATGGTGCAGTTAAATCACCTGCTACCAGGGAAGCCTATGCACTTCACATTCTTGATGAGCTTGACAGTAAACTGTGGGTTTATGAAGATGTGATGAAAAACACAGAACCAGGAACCTTCTCCCAGCCAAACCGTTGGCTTGATGGAGCAGTAGTATACAATTCGGACGTTGATCTAAACTCCCACTAATGCAACAGGTAGCCCTTTTGGACTGCCTGTCTCTTTTATATTCAATTTTCTCTTGGATCCCATTTTATAACTTCATAATGCCCATCACTTGCCTGGCACTTGAAAATTATTTTACGTCCATAGCTGCCATCTTCAAACGGAAATGCCTCCCAGTCAACTTTTTTGTATACCGGATCAATAATGATATTTCCTCCTGCTGAAACTACACCGTATCCTTTTTCACCTTTTATCACTGCAAAATTATCATAATGCAGTTCCGAAATTTCCAGAATGTTGGGAATTTCTGCAATAACAGATATTTCTTCAGGCTCTTTATCCGTCTCAATACGGAATACTAATCCCACATTATCACGAAGTGCTGTTCCTATGGTAGTTATTTCCGGCAGTGGATTAATCACCGTACATTTATCAAGAAGGGTTACATCTTTCTTATTGATAACCGCCCAGTCATCTGATTTTTTAACTCTGGCATACTGTCCCTGACTTTCCCACGGATAAGCATCTTCATAGTCACCTGTCATCCTGTTTCCATTTTTATTAATAAAATAATAGTTTTTTCCGTCTTTACTTACGCAGGCGGAACTATATTCCATAGGAGTAGCTTCCTGAAAACATGGTGCAATCTGCTCTGTACCGGTATCTTTATTAAGAAAACCGTATAATCCATTGGATCCGATTACCCGAAATGCATCCTTTTTATAGTCTTCTTCAATTATCGGATAATAATCTGATATTTTCGTCCCATCCTTTTGCAGATAAGCGCCCGTATCATCATACTGAATGACTTCATCATCAGCAGTAGCAGAAGCTTCCACTTGCGTATAAGTTTCTGAAGCATTTACATTACTCTGGGCACTTGCTTTATCAGCAGAATATGCCAGAGAGAAACATATTCCGGTAGAAATCAGCATTAAGATCATTCTGGTTTTCCAGGAAATTTGATCTTTTTCATCATCAACCGGATGTACACGTATTGTTTTATCTTTTAGCTCAAGCAATATGGTATCTTCGATAAAATACGGCCGCAGTGAATCCAAAATCTTTTTTATCATATGGGGCTCCTCCTTTAACTTTGAACTATTTGGCAGAAACTTTTTTAGAAATATTAAAACATGAACGAAATGATATGTAAATAGTTCCATTTTGAAAATTTCGTATCCTGTTGACATTTCACTGGAGGTTCTTATCTGCTATAATTGAAAAAAAGATACGGAGGAGCTTTCTATGGACAAAAAAATGAGTACACTTATGAATACATCTGATTGTAATAAAGAAAATGCAAAGTGCATTGATGCTTCAGATATAAAAGGAAAAATACTTCCATCTTGCAGAACGCAGGAAGAGCGATGGCAGGAAGCTTTTCTCAACCTGGCAGATAAGGATCCAAACTCCAAGCATAAAACAATTCTAAATGGAATTGTCAAAGATATTATAAAAGAATCGAACAAAGAAAAAGCTAAACAAATCTCAGAACAGGAATTTGGAAAAACAATTAGATTGTCGGCTTGGGAAGGGGATATTGATATTTATGCCCAGTATTTTTCAAAGATTAAAGATATATCGCAATTTGATCTTTCGCACAAGGCTTTTTGCGTTTTATTGAACCGTGCAAGAGGCACTATTATAAACTGGCATAATGGAAAAGGACTTCCTAAATACAGAGATGATGTCATCAAGTTGGCTTTTTGGGCAAAATACACTGTCGAAGAAACCAATAAGCTTCTTGCATGTGCTGGAAAACATTCACTGTATGTGAAAGGATCTGAGAATAAAAATACTCTTGTTGATACGGTATATATACACATGCTGAACCATAGAAATTACTCTTTTGCAAAGGCTCAAAAACTTATCAAAGAAACAAACCAGGTAATCCAGCAGAAGATACAAGCACAAAATAAAGAAGGTGTAATTGTATTAAGTCATGATCCGTCTTCTGATTCAAAAAATATGGAAAAATTATTATTGAATAAAGTAGGGAATAGCGATGCTGATTTTTTAACTTTTATCAAGCAGCATGTTGATAGTTTTATTTACGATTATCAGAAACTATATGATATTTTATGTTCCGATTTTGAAACACAATATGATGTCAACAACAAAAATGTAGTAAATCACAGAGATTCTTACACGTCTTCTCTTAATTCATTACTTGGAATTTCAGCCGGGCCTAAACGACGATGGAAAAACAGTCTGGTAAAAATAATATATGCGGCTCTTCCGCAAAAGACCAAACAGACACAATTAGTAGATACAGATTACCATACAATCAGCCGAAAAGATTTAATTGTACTTGGTTTAATTCTGAACAGAGATCTTACCGGAGTAAATATGCTCCTTAAAACATGTAAGGAAGAGCCTATATATGGAAGAGGAATCGGTGAATGTATTATATGGAATGCCTTAGAAACTGGTGCTGAGCTAGAGGTTGATGACTTTCCTAAAAAGGCAGCCGAACTATATGAATTGGACTGTATTTCTACAATTTTTAAAAATGCAGTAGAACAAAACGACGATATCCAGTTTGAAAATGACGAGACGGATCAAGAAAAGCTTAAAGCAGTTTTAAACCAAAAACTCATTGAATATGAAACATTATATTATGAACATGAATACAAGATGCCATCCGACGTTATACGGAGAAACAAAAGTAAAGAGCAGATTAATAAAGAATACATTCGTAAATCTCCATGTTGTAATGCTCTTCATTCCTTAAAGGTATTTGAATGGATCAAATCTACGGTTGCCGAGATAGGTCTGCCAATAGTAACAGAAAATCTGCAGGAGATTCTGGATTTATATCCAGAAAAACAATTATTTGATTATATTGTGTCTTTCATAGCACAGGAAATGGAGGAAAACCACTCATGAAATATTTAATTGTATATCAAAAATATTCTATACAGTGTTATCCACAAAAAGAAATGATTCCAAATGAAAAATATTCTGTTGGGAGAAGCACGGAAGATAACCAGCCTTATGTAAGCTTTGATTCATCGTTAACATTTATAGGTAGACAACATGGGATGATCACCTCCATGCATGACTGTCTGTATTATATCGGACTTCCTAATTTGGCCCCAACGTTCTTTAACAACCAGAAAATGAAAAGAGGAACTTTTCCATTAGAAGCCGAACATGATTTAACAAATATATTTACAATTAAAGAAACGAAATACCCACAAGCTTTCCTGTTTGCTTCAGATCACTCTGACTGGAACTTATGCAGACTCCGAAAAAATGATGTGAAAATCGGGAATCTGACCGGGAACAACGATATTGTCCTTGACGATAATTTAAAGGAAATTGCAGTACTCCAGTTTATTGGTGGTCAGTATTATCTTATTATTTCGGAATCTGCACAGAGTGATTTTTTTCAAATAAATGATGATAATACAATAGAAAATATTCATGAAAATCTCTGCCTTGATAAAGAAAAAACTTATCGTTTTACCTATAAAGAAAAATATATGTTTATAGTAGGAGGCCCTGTCATACTGTATGGAAAAATTTAAAGGACATGTCGAAGTATCTGGTATCACACAAAAAGGATTTTCGCGTCAAAATAATGAAGATAATTTTCAGATTGGGCCGTATTATAAAAAATCCAGTTCAGATGATACAGCTCAGTATACTTATTCCACAGAATCAGGAGCAAGATATATCATACTTTCAGCAATAGATGGTATGGGGGGCGGATCTCTTGGAGAAATAGCAGCACTCTACACTGCGGAGGAATTCTTTTCCAGTTATATGAAATCAAAGGACCATCTAACAGAAGAAGAAGTATCTACATTGATGCGGACATCCTATCAGTCAGCAAACAACCGCATTGTGAGGAATCCGTCGTCCATATTAGGAGCAGCGGGCGTATCCTGTATCATTGACTGCCAACAGTCTGTAGCCAGATTTTTCTGGTCAGGAGATTCTCGAGGTTATTTGTATCGGAATCAAAAATTATTACAGATTACCAAGGATCAAACCGTAGCTGCGATATGTTTAAAAAACGGATATTACACCAAAACAGACCCACAATATCAATATGACAGACGGAAATTAACTGGTTATATTGGTAAAGACTTGTATTGCTATGATTTCACCCCATTAGAAACGCCTTGGATTCCATTGAAAAATAACGACATGATTTTTTTATTAACAGATGGAATATATGAATCCTGTGATGAAATGGATCTACAAAAAGCAGTAAATATAAAAAGCACAACCATGAACAACTGTAAGTCACTTATAAATGTTGCAGTACAAAACGGAACATCCGATGATCTTACAGCAGTTGGAAGCGTATTTTATACGTTTGATTAAAAATAATATTTATTGTAATACTTCAGATATGCTTCATATATAAAAAGAAACAGAAAAAATGTTGTCAAACGAAGGAGGATCGTTATGAGAACGCATGGACAAAAAATGTTCTATACAGAACAAGAATTTTCAAAAGCAGAGTTTGAAGCTATTGAAAGAGCAAGAGAACAGGCTATTTTAAATAAATATGGAAATTTTTCCCTGCTTGGAACAGGATCCCTGAAAATGTCCCACGTATATAAAGTAATTGCAAAATCCGGTTCTGGATCTGAAGAAGCTGTCGCTTTAAAAATAATTTCTGGCATTACACAGGAATGTAATTCATCTGACTTGGAACTTTCCAAGAATCAATTAAAAGTAAAACTCCGCAGCAATGAATTCGAAAACAGTGCTGAGTCTGAAATTAAACTACAGTACGATGGTATTAACCGGTGTCCAAATATAATTCCACTGGATGGAACAGACTTATTAGACTGGATCTGTCCTGATTTCAATAGAGTAGGAGTAGACTATGTCCTTAAAATGCCATTAGCCGACTGTTTGTTCAATACCATAAAAGACTTCCAACAGACAGAAGACCATACGGATAAAGTGATACAGTTAGGAATCGATATCTGTACAGCACTGGAAAACCTGCATGCTCAGGAAATTTATCATAGAGATATTAAACCTGCAAATATTTACTTTTACCATGGAAATTACTGTCTTGGTGATTTCGGAATTGCTATACACAAAACAAGTTTAAAATTATTTGAAATCGGAACGGAAGCCTACTGTGCGCCGGAACAATACTATAAGGCAAGAGAAATGAATCCATGGTTATGCAGGAAATATAACCATAGGGTAGATATTTATTCTCTTGGTTTGGTTCTTTACGAGTTGTCTGGAAAAAAATCTGTATGTAACTTTTTTGATCAAAGGATAAATGGAACTTTACCGGAACTTTCCATTGAATCGGAAGGTTTGAAAAGAATTATTCATACTGCCTGCCAGTTTGATCCAGATGAACGTTATCAAAACGCAACTATATTCAAAGAAAATCTGGAACGTTTACAGCAGGATAAAAATTATATTCCATCTCAGGAAATAGGCACTATATCCAACAAAACAGTAACTCAAAGTGGTTATCAGCAGCCAACTGGAGACACTTGTATCGGAAAAGAAAGGGATCCGTATGACGATGAATTTGATCCAATAGAAATAGAAGAACAAACAGGGACATCCATTGCTAATAATATGTGGAATGTTGGATTGTTTTGGTATGAAAAAAGTCAGGAACCGGCTTCACGGTTTGCCAATCTAAAAATTGATAAGAATATTATGCCCCTTACTTCTTCGGAATGGGAACCATCTTATAATTTCCCTATAAAATGCCACACTAAAAGTACTTCCGAAGAATTGCCTTTAGCCCAGGTTATTGCAAATATTAATAACATTGGGGATATGTATTTGATTGGAGAGGGCGGTTCTGGAAAAACTACTGCTCTTTATTCAATTATGCAAGACACTTATAAAGGGCAAATGTATCCCACAAAATATTCAGAAAAAATAACTATCCCTCTCTTTATTGAGTTGTCGAAAGCTCCTGATATTTGCGGAAAGGCCTACCAAGAAGGGCATTCTACTTTTATACAAAGATATATATACTTACTTATAAAGTCCGCACAGCAAAAGGGCGAAATGTTAACTGAAGATAAAAATGCAGTTAGAGAAGTCTTTGGAAACAGTAATAGTTATGAGCAGGACGATATTGTAAGTACGGTTAACCATTTGTTAAAAGAAGATAATGGAGTACAGTATCTTCTTTTGCTAGATGGACTTAATGAAGTATCCAGAAAAGAACTCGCTTTTGCGGAGAGTTCTGCGACAGTAGTTGAATTAATCATAAACGAAATACGGGAACTGCAGGAATACAGTAATGTCACAGTTGTAATTACAAGCCGTGCAGATGAGGCTGTCAGTTTCGGAGCTTACTTTCCGAAATATTATCTTTCGGGAATTGATGATACTACAATAAAACAGTATCTGAAGGACAATAATATTTCATCTCATGATGTTATGCAGAATCCACGATTATTGGATACGCTACGAGTGCCATTTTTTCTAAAATTATATTGTAGCTTAATTTTCAAATCAGAAGTATCAACTCCTGGAGAAATTTTATACAATTTTTTTAATGAAAGAACGGCTATGTATTCGCTCCGTAAAAGAATAAGTACTATCCATGCAGAACAGATCCTTACAGTCAGTGCACATGTTTACAATCGTATTACAGAAAAAATGCAGTGGTTTATTTTGGATTTTCTTATACCAGAACTTGGATGGTATATGGAAAAAAATGACCTGTATACCATTGATTTGGAAACTATACAGAAAATAATGGTTGCTGTATTAACCGGAACTTGCGAAACAGATATTTGCGGTAAATATGGGATTTCCATGTTTCGTGATTACCATAATGGAAATGATGGAAGCATAAATGTAAAAACATACGCTAATCAATTACTTGCTCTGATTTCTAATAATAACGGTTCCATGCAGGAAATTATTGATTATTGCGTATATTCCTTAGGCATTCTTTATGTAAACAATCAGGATTATGGATTTATTCATCAACATATCAGGGATTTCTTTGCTTCCATGAAACTTATTACTGTTATGAAAATGGCTCTATATATCGCAGAAGATATGTCAGATAAAAATGCAGGATTACGATGTTTAACTGTCTTAAACGACGGATTCCTTAATGAAAAAATTGCGGTCTTTGTTGGTGAAATATTAGGAGAATACCTAAATACGTCAATACTTATTGATATCAAACGACAGACCGCTGTTCCAGATGAAAAGAGACTTCTGTTAACAAAAGTATTGTCTTTATATAAAGGAATTTTTTCTAAAGAAGAATCCGTTGGGACTGCAATAGTTAATCTGCTTACGATGTTTGAAAAGGCTCATAAAAATTTAGATAATCTGGATTTATCAAAACTCGATCTAAGCAGGTGTAATTTTAATGGAATGTCATTAAAAGGTAGCTCTTTGGATGGATCTCTTGTAACTAAGCAGACTTTTTTTCCTTACGGACACACTTCAGAAATTACCTGTATTAAAGTTTCTCCATGCGGACAATATTTTCTTACTGGGGATTCTGCAGGTATAGTAAAATTATGGCATTTAAAAACACGTAAATATATACGTACAGTACTTAATCTTAAACACGCAATTAACAACATTCAATATATAGGTAATGGAACCGAGTTGCTGGTTTCAACCACATTGGGAGTGTATATCTATGAATCTGGAAATTATGCATTAAAGACCCAGTATAAAATGGCATGCTATGGTCTCTCCGATATGAAGAATAAAATGATTCTTGCTCATAGCAGTATTCTGGGTAAAACAGTTAAGATTGATATATTACATAATGAGTCTGATAAAAAGACTAACTTAGGTTACGTACGAAGCGATTTGTACCCTAAGCTTATAGCATTTTCTCCAGATAGGAAATACGTAGCATTCATAGACAACCAGATAAACGTACTTGTTATATATAATCTTGATTCATTTTCGTGTGCAGTTCCACTTTTTGAAACAGACATTAAAAAATCTCTTTTTGGGAGCGTATTTACTTCTTTATGTTTTGACTCCACAGGAAATTATTTGGCTGTTGCAGATACCCGATTAATTAGAATCATATCCTTTAACAAACTTCTGAAACAGCTTACTTTTCCTTCTAAAGGAAAAAGATTTCATCGAGTTGAAAATGAGCAAGAGCTGTATATGCAAATATCTGTACCGGACAACACTTTCGTAACAACATTAAAATTTATTAATAAAGATGCCTTTTTGACAATTGGATTTTCAAATAAAGCAATGTGGTTATTTAATTATAAAGAGAACAGATGTTATAATATGGCTTCATTACCATCAGTCATAGCAAGTATTGATATTTTATGTGAAAACAATATTTGCACAGCTGTTATTGGAGATGCGGATGCCAACATATTTATCATGAAATTCAATAATTTAAAATCAATAGATAAAACAGAGATATTTTCCATTTACAACACAGGTTCCAGATGTATAGACAGCATAAAAGTTCTACCTGGTGGGCTTTTTGTGTCTGCCAGACGAGAAGGACAGGCTTATTATGATTCAAATCTGAATAAAATAACGGCAGACCCATCAACAGGCAGGGAACAGTTTAGTTATAAAGTCTTTTCCCATTCAAAGAAATTGGCTGCATTAGGGAAAGAAACGGGTGCTATTTATATTTATTCACTGCATCTGTCTGTGGATAAAACGATACAAATCTCTAATACCCATATTACATATATGGAATTCAGTCCAGATGACAAGCTACTTTTGATAACTTTAGAAAATGCTGCTCCTAAAGTTATGCGTATGGATTCGTTTGATGTATTTACATTAAATACTTTCCATCAAAAGACGGATAAAGCTGTTTTTTCGGCAGATGGTAAATGCATCTTTTGTTGCAATGGTAACTATATCGAAAAATTCTCTTCTAAAACTTACGAAAGGTTGTATTACGTAAAAAAATATCAGGAACCATATCATGAGAACACTGTAGATCGAACTCTTAATTATTTTAAGGAAGATAATTATCAGTATGATCCTGCAACAGATGTTATTTGCAGTCCAGATATCATGTATCAGCAGTATTCGTCTAAAGTAACTACTGTTTCCTGTAGCCCGGATTTTTTATATATGGCAATAGCCTGGGATGATGGGAAAGTGGAAATACGTGAAATGGAAACTTTATCCTGTATAGCTATACTAGAATCGAATACTTTTGTTCAATCGATTGCTTTTACTTCTAATGGGGAAATCATGGCTGTTCCATTTGGAAAATCAAGCGTAAAAATTTATGATGTCAATACATGGCACTGTATTTCAATTTTGCATGGGGCAGAAGAAGCGTATATAAAACCTTTAAGTAAGGAAGGTCATACAAAACTTGTAACGTGCATATGTTTTGACGAAAAAGCTGATTCGCCAGATAAGAAACAGGTCATAACAGCTTCTAATGACGGTACTATAAAATATTGGAAACCATTTTCAACAAACATAATAGATCATCCTGTTGTAAAAAAGCATAAATACTTATTAGCATGTAAAAAAGTGATTAAAATATTGTGGGAAAAATTTTATATTTTATCCGGTACCTTTGTTGGAGAAGATGGAACAACAATTAACTGTAATGATATCAGTAACTGTGATAAAACTATCTATTATGTTCCAGGATTAGACATAGATGGTTCAACAATAAGAAATCTTCATCCTGATTCGGATCTAAGTGAAAAAGATTTGTATGTTTTAAAATTAAATGGTGCTATAACAGAATAAGTATTTTCTCGTTCTACGCAAAATACTTAAATTACTGAAAATTGCCTGAGAGAATAAAAAACGCTGTCTGGTAGAAGTATTTTCCAGACAGCGTAGTAAATAAGATGAAACAAAAACTGTACACTTCAAAAAGTGCAGTGGCAACAAATACATTTAACGATCATCTTTTAATGTGTTCCATAAACAGTCATATAATGGCGTCAGAAATGGGTTATGTACCTTTCCAGGTTAATTGTTTTCCATCTGATATATTGATATTATGTTGGACAGTTGACTTATCCAGCAATAATAACAGGTATAAAGAAGATCAAGGACAACAAATAGCTGGCTCCACGCTGGATACTTGCAGGAAGCAGATATAAGCATAATAACCCCAAGAGCAATGAAAAAAGCAGCGCAAATAACTTTTTCTTTCACCATATTCATCTTTTTTTGAAACATATTTTCAGCATACACAACCATTGGCTGAGCTATTGCATTCAACTGTTCCATTTTACACCATATATCAGCAGCTTCATTTCTTTTGTCTTCAGGTAATTTGTATACTGTTAATTTTGATGTAATTGAAAGCAGCATGATTGCATAAGGACTGGGATCTGTAGGATGCAGATCACTTAACTTGTAAGAAATCTCATAAGCCCTTTCGAAATTTCCTACTTTTAAATGTTCTTTTGCCTGATACACTTGTGCTGCATATTTAAAAGTCGCTTTATCTGATGTTTTATCAGCAAATACAGCATCACAAAAAGCACATTTAAAATGTCCGTTTTCAAAGATTATCTTATCGCCACCACAATTTGGACATTTTCGTTCGTACATACGCTTATCCCTCCTGGACTCCTTTTGTATGAACTTCTTTTGATATGAATTTTTCCGACTGATCAAATTTCTCCATCATGATCCGCATGCTGTTATTCAGTGAGTAGATATTGCTTTTCAGAATAGAAAAGGAATTTGTATAGTCCGGATAATAGTTCTTACAATAGGATGCCATAGGCAAGAGAAAATCATTCGTCTCTTTTATATACTTTCGCATCCGGTCGAAGCTAAAAGTATACAGACTGGTACTGTTATGCAGACGATCACTGAGTTTGATTAATGCAGCCTGGCAGTTACGTTCAATTTTTTTGAAATACACACTCAGCTCATAGTCATCCAATCCTGACTCCTTTGTAAGAAGTGTGATAATATCCAAAACCTCCTGTGAAAGATGATATTCGGTAATCAGCTCTCGTCCTTTTAATGGAAGTTTGTCACTGCAGTCTTCTAGCAAATCATGTAGCAGGGCGGCAGCAAGGGTAACGTCATCATCAATGCCATAGTTCATTAAAGTTGTGCAGACTTTCAGTGGATGTACAATGTACGGCATTCCATCTTTACGGTACTGCCCATTATGGAAGTGTCTCGCAACAGCCAACGCGATCAGGGTCTGCTTCAGATTCTTGGCCACAGCAAATCCTTTAATAAACATATAGGATTTGATATACTTGCTTGTGTCCACTTCATTATAAGTTTCATTCAATGAAATAATGTTTCTTTTCTTCTGCATATTGATTTCCTCCTCTTTTTGCAGTGTACGGTAACTTGTATCTATTCTTATACCATATAATCTAATTTCTGAAAATCCAGCCTTTCGTACTTCGTTGACACCCGTTTTTCTCCTACTTTTCGTACTGCATTGACATTGATGTCTGAGTAAGGCTGTGCTATACTCATATCATCAAATTATCGGTAAGGCTTTTAAGCAGGGGCTGTACCGAAATAACAAACTCAGGAGGAAACTACCATGAAATATGTTGTTATTGATCTTGAAATGAATCCTATCGCCGCTGTACATACAGCAGAACGTGAGCTTTGTAAACTCGAAGTGATTGAGATCGGAGCTGTTTTACTGGATGAAAAATACCAGGAAATTGGAAGTTTTGTAACTCTTGTAAAGCCTCGTTGCCCGCGCTGCCCGCCCGGATGTGGGCATCATCACCTGCATCGGCGTGTCCCACATCGGCAATCTGGGCAGTCAGGA
>ENA-USUG01001537-USUG01001537.1-human-gut-metagenome-genome-assembly--contig:-NODE-1537-length-38613-cov-7.506721_pt1 | contig 38613 bp, 40 predicted proteins | sample MGYA00250059_ERZ773394 | MGnify/ENA primary metagenome ERZ773394 (study PRJEB29103, sample SAMN06111957) | human gut metagenome | biome: human gut; feature: ankylosing spondylitis patient; material... | reverse complement strand
ATGTAACCATCTGCCGCAGCCCCCTTTCTATAAGTCAGGGGGCAACAAAAAGAGGTGAGCCCCCTGCTGACGCGAGGGGAGCCGCCCGCTTGCCGTTTATCGGTAGCACCGATATGGCAATACCATATTTTGTCGCAAAAAGCAACCCCGCTTCCAAATTGGAGGCGGGGTTCAACTTATATGCCGGTTCTTACGTAGTGCTCTTCCTTTTTCTTCTCGACGCGCGCTTCGATCTCGGCCGGGATTTTGGTGCTCAAGTAGCGCCAGCCGGACCTGATTTCACGGATGATGAGAATGATGAGGGATACGATCGGGCAAAGGCTGAACAGGACCAGCAGCACGAAGTCGAGCGCTGCGTGGTCTTCTGTGAACCTTGCCGCGTTCTCCCAATAGGGGAAGATCACGCCCGCCGTGTTCATCGAGCGCTCACCGAACTGTGAGAGGATGGTAAGAAGACTTTTAAGACTGTACCGGTTTGTATTCTGGACGAAAACGCTCTCGTCTTTTGTCGGGAAGCTCTCGCGCAGAACGCTCAGGCCGTAACCCCTGATAGGCTCTGCCATGACCAGCTCATAGCAGGAAATACCGGGCTCTTTTGCCTCCTCGCCGCCGGTGATATGCGTGAGGGCGGAATAGGTGACAAACATGCCCGCGCCGTCGGTGTAGGCCTTGGAGCTTGCCTTGTCTTTTTCGCGCGAGACAACGCCGGCTACCACATACGGTTCGTTGGAAATCCAGACCGTCTGCCCCGCCACGTCGTAGCTGCCAAACAGCGCCCAGGAGAGCTCCTCGTCGAGCACGACGCGGTCATAGGTAAAGTCGCGGTTCGAGATATAGCTGCCCGAACGAAGCGGCAACGGATGGAACAGGAAAAAGTCCCCGCCGACCCCGATGGTCTTGGCCGTGTAGGTGACGGAATTTGTGGAGACGGTGATGTCCTGCGCTGTGGTTGACCATGCGTCCTGATATAAGCTGCCGTTTTCCGGTGTCTCTAAGGATGCGTCGACGAATTTCTGCTCGAGCGTCTGGTGGAAGGTTTCGATCTGCGACTCCGTGAGCTCCTTGCCGACCGGCTGGAACGCGGAGACCTGCACAAAATTCTCTTCGCTCTGTCCCTTCCAGACGTCAGCCGCCGACTGCGTGATGAGCAAATTCGTCACGTGATGGAGCTTGACCGCAAACACGACGGCCAGCACGACAAGCGCCACATTTAACAGTAATAGCGCGAGAAACCGGAGCGGAAGCGGCTTTCGTTTGCGCCTCCGCGCGAATTTGCCGCCGCTCATCCGTTCTCCGCCAGGCGTACCTGTGTGCCTGCCTCAATGGGTTTTGTAGAGGTTGTGATCACGAACTCGCCCGAGCCGATGCCGGAGACGGCAGAGCTCTTGTCATCGCTGGCCAGCACCTGCACATCGACGCGCGTTGCGGTGTAGCGCGTGGAAAGGGGTGTGGATTTGGAGACGATGGCAAGGACGAACGAGCCGTTGTTGTCCGTGCGGATCGCAGACGTGGGGACGATCGCGTCGTAGCTCGCGCTCTTCTGGCCAATGGCAAGCGTAATATTGCTGTCCGGCTGAATGTCGCTGCCGGTGAGTCTAAAGGTCAGCTGGCGGTTTTTCTGCGGGTTCTGCGGATCGTTTCCGATCGTCTCGAGTGTTGCGGTCGCGTCTCCCCAGTAGTTGACGAGCTCGGCAGTGTCGCCGACCTTTACCTTCTTCGCCTGCTCGTTCGTGATGGAAATTTTCACGGTGAAGCCGCGGTCGGTCTGGTTGATGGTCGCGAGGGGGTTATCGGCGCTTGCGGTATCGCCGGCCGTGACGTTCACAGACGCGATCGTGCCGCCGACCTTCGCCGTGACCTCCTGCGCGTCCGCGTCCTTCGTCAGCTTCTCGATGTCGGCCTTCTTGTCCTCAATGGCCTTCTTTGCCGCCTGCATATCAAGTGCCGCCGTGTCGCCCTTGTTCGTTTCGAAAATCTTGTCCTCGAGCGCAGTCTTTGCCGACTTCACAGCTGCTGCGTTATCCGCTGCTTTTCCAAGATCGGAAACCTTTTCTGTCTGGTCGTCTACAGCATCTTTCGCGTTTTCTACGTTGATCTTCAGACGCTCAATCGCCGCTTTCAGCGCGTTATACCGGCTGCGGAGGGTTTCCGTGTTGCTGTCCGCCTCATCATAGGCCTCCCGCGCCTCTGCATATGTCAGCTGCGCCTTGTATTTTGCAAGCTCAGCCTGCAAGTCAGAAACCTCCTCGTAGTAGCCTTTCAAGCTCGCATAGGCCTCTTGCAGTCGCTCGGCAGTTGTTCTTGCAGAAGACTCGTCTTTCTCCTTCCCAGAACTAACCAGCTTATCAATCAAAAGGTCGATGTTCTGATAATATGCCTCCATGATATCCGCGCGGGAACCGGAAATCTCCTGCAAAAGCAGATAATCAGCTTCATACTTTGCAACCAGTTCTGCGTATCTTCCGTCAGAGCCGTTGTTCCGTTTCAGAATCGTATCAATCTGATCCTGCGTATCTTTCACTCTCTGTTTCAGCGATTTGCTTGTTTCGCTTCTACCGGGTACATGCGCGCCCATATCTTCCAGCGCCTTTTCCGCTGTTTCCATTGCTGTTTTCAGCGGAGCCAGCGTCGCTTCCAACGAAGAGATTTCGCCGGAAATCTTGGTATATTCTTCGTCGTTCTGCGCGTCGGTCAGCTCCTTTTGGGCTCGTTCGCTTTCCTTGGTTAACTCGTTGAGCCGTTTTTCTGCCTTCGCCTTTTCGATGGAAATCTGGCTCGCGTCCATGGTGCTGTATTGGCTGTAGATGGCGAGCGCTTCGTTATACGCGTCCCGGAGCTTCTGCACATCGCGGTTTTCCTGCGCGGTGCCGTTGGAAGCTTCGATGAGGCTCTTCTGGTAGTTGAGCTCCAGCGTTTCCAGATCGGTCTTCGCCTGCTTCAGCTCGTCCGATTCCTGCGCTTCGAGCACAAACAGCACATCTCCGGCATTGACCTCCTGGCCGACCTTGCACTTGACGCTCTCGATCTTTCTCGTCTGCGTAAGCTTGACGTTGTACGTCTCGTTCGCGGCGATCGTACCCGAGGCGCGGATTTTCGCGTTGATCGTGCCCTGCGTCACCTGCTGTGTCGCGACCTCCGGAAGGGAAGCGTTCATGATGGTGTTGGAGAAGAAGGTCAGCACCAGCAAAACTGCCAGAAATATAATGGCCACGGTTTTGACCCATTCGCGTCTTTTTACGTTCGTATCCATAGTTCCCTATCCTTTCACGGAGCCCGCGTATGTGATGCCTTCCACGAGGTAAGCCTCGCCGTGCAGGAACATCAGAAGTCCCGGCACCATGTAAACCACCGCCGCGGCAAAGGCGATGCCGATCTCGCCCGCGTTGATCTGCGAGAGATACACGGAAAGCGGCTGCTGCGACGCGTCGGGCAGCAAAATGAGCGGCTGCTCGACCATGTTCCAGTAGTCGATGAACACGAGAATCGCGATGGAATACAGCGCGCTGCGGCACTGCGGAAGGCAGATGTTCCAGAAAATGTGCCACTCGCCCGCGCCATCGAGCTTCGCCGACTCAATCAGCGAAACCGGGATGCGGCGCATGGACTTCGTGAGCAGAAACACCGAAAACGGTGCGAACGCGCCGGGCAGGATGATCGCCCACCGCGTGTTGAGTAGTCCCAGAAAATCGGACACCAGATAGTTTGGCACCAGCGTCACCTGATACGGCATGAGCATCAGAATGACGTAGGCAAAAAAGATCGTGTCCCGGACTTTGCCGCGCCACCTCGTAAAGCCGTAGGCCGCGACGGACGCGACCATCAGCTGCGCGAGGACGATCGGCGCAACGAGAATGACCGAGTTCCAGAATTTATAGAGGAAATCCGGGCTTTTCAGCAGCACGGTAAAATACTGGCTGAAGCTGACCTTGTCCGGGATAAATTTCAGATTGATGGTATTTTTGATGTAGCTCTTGCCGTTGGCAGCGTTCTGAAAGACCTGACCGTAGTTGGCGGTGATCTCGCTCTGCGTCATGAACGAGTTCGTGATCGTGAGCACCGTCGGCATGAGGAACATAAAAGCAAACACAGCGGCCAGAACCGTCAGCGCGCCGCGCGAAAAATAGCGTTTTTTTCGTCTCATCCTTCCACGTCCTTTCCAAAGTAGTTTTCAATGGCGAACAGGAGGGCGATGAGCGCGATGATAACGACAGCCAGCATGATGGCCGCGGCAGAAAGGCGCTGATAGTCTAGATTTTTGTTATACATGTTGTTCATGAAGTGCTGGAGCATGTACAGTCCTTCATAGGGATAGTCGCCGGAGAGTAAGTATATTTCGCGGAAGACCTTAAAAGAATTGATGATCGACAGAATCGTGACGAACAAAACCGTCGGCGAGAGATAGCGCAGCTTAATATGGAAGAACTGGTATGCCTTCGACGCGCCCTCGACCTCCGCGACCTCCAGAAGCTCTTTGGGAATGTTGTTGAGCGCGGCCATGAATAAAATCATGTTGTAGCCGAGGTTCTTCCAGAGAAACAGCAGCACGATGACCACCATGCAGTAGTCGGACTTTAACCAGTCGATGGCCTTCACGCCGAAGACCGAGAGAAACTCGTTGACCACGCCGTTCGAGTGGAACAGCACCTGCCACACGAGGATGATGGACGCGACCGGGACCATCATGGGGCTCAGGAAAAACGTCCGGAACTGGCTTTTAAACGGGATCCGGCACTCGAGCATGAGGGCCAGCACCAACGCCAGCACGACCGCCAGCGGCACGGAGAGCCCGGAAAACACGGCGGTATTTTTGACCGCGATCTGAAATGCGCCGTTATTCCAGACTGCAATGTAATTTTTCAGGCCGACAAAGCTGTGATCCAGCGCACCGGCGATGAACGAATAGTAGATGACCACGCAGAACGGCGCGACGAAGAAGATGAGCATGCCGAGAAAGCTCGGCCCCGAGAAGCACAGGGAGGCCAGAAAGTCCCGGATTTTCACGTTTGCGCCGTTCCATATTTTTTTTGCCTGCTTCACGCTTCGGTCCTTTCTGTTTCCTGAGAAATTTACGTGTCCGGAAGGACAGCGCAAGCTGCCCTTCCGGATTGGGTTTCTTACAAATTACGACTGCTCGGCGACGTAGAGGTTGACTCTGGACTGAATCATGTTCGCCGTGTCGTCGAGGCTCTTTTCGCCCGCGAAGTATGCCGCTGCCTCGTCGGAGATGATGTTCAGGATGCTCTCGTCATAGCCGTAGACCGCAGTGGTGGCGTTGATGAGATCGAGAATCTGGTCTACCTGCTCCTGCGTCATCGCGTAGATGCTGATCGAGCCGTCGTCATTGACTACCGTGCCGCCGATCACGACCGTGCTGGCTGCCGGCACCGTGGCTGCGCCGAACGTTACGCCGCTGCCCGTGTCAGTGGTATAATAGGTCATCTTCGGGATGCGGATGGGGTTGCCGTTTTCATCCTTCACGACGTTGCCGTTCTCGTCGGTCTGGTATTCCTCCGTCATGGCGTCTTTCAGCTTCTGGTCAAACGCTTTCTGGTTGATCGGGAAGTTCCAGACGTTGCTGCCCAACTGATAGTCCTCGGTGAGGAACTGCTTCATGAAGTTCCACGCCGCGGTCTTGTCCGCGCAGGTCGAGGAGATGGCAATCGCGCCGTCAATCTGGAAGGCGTGGTTCGATGTGCCGTCTTCGGACGGATAGCCGACAAACTTCACGCCGCCGTTGAAGCCGGTCAGCTGATAGAGCATATCCTCGAAGCTCGAAACGTACATGTCGGTCATGAGCTGCTTGCCGGAGTTGATGCGGTTCTGCGCCGAGTCGTTTTCCTCGTCGGTGGCGTTCTCCCAGTCATAGGTGTCAGGGAACTGGTTGGCAAACTCGAGAAGCGCCTTGAATTCGTCCGAGTCAAAGTGCGCGCTGCCGTTCTCCCAGTCGACAAAGGCGTCGATGTTGCGGGAGATGCAGGTCTGAAGAATGTCGGACTTCGTGCGGTACACGTCGAAGACCGACGCGCCGTCCTGGAGCTTCGTCATCGCGTCCTTGACCGCTGCAAGGTTCCAGGTGTCGTAGTCGCCCGCGACCTTATCCAGCGCGATTGCCGTGCTGACTGCGAACGTGTTCGGCAGCTGATAGAGCTTGCCGTCCGCGCTTTCCAGCGCCTTAAGCACCGGCTGGACGAAGCTTTCACGGCTCAGGTCAGCGTCTGCGTCAATCAGCTCGTAGAGATCCGTCAGGAAGCCCTTCGCCGCGTACTGCTCAATGGGCATGCTGTAGGTGTTGATGTCGATCATGTCCGGGAGCTTGCCCGAGAGCATCTCGGTGTTGAGCTTCTGGATGCCGGCTTTGTAATCGTCGTCCGTATTATACTCGGAATAGTCGCGCACGACGATGCGGTGGGTGTTGCTGGCACGGTTGAACTTGACGATCGCGTCGCGCATGTTCCAGTCGAGGTACATGCAGGCGAAGGTCAGAACGGTCTTATTGACCACGCTCGCCGCATCGACGCGCGTCATAACGATCAGTTGCATGGTGTTCGTCTGCGTCTGGTCGTCGTAGGTGTTTTCAAACGCAATCACGCGGCCGTCGGGCAGGATAGAGTAGGAATTGAGGTTGTTGGAGTTGATGTCGCACTCGATCCAGTCGATCACCTTCTCCTTCGTGTCGGTGTCGAATTTATAGCCGTAGATGTTGCCGTTGTAATCGTAGTAAATATCGTACACATCGTCACCGGGGAAGAAATTGTAGGCGGAGTCGGGCAGCTTGACGGTGTCGCCCGTGAGCTTGCCGGCGGCAGGGTCGATTTCCTGGAAGACGCGGCCGCTTTCTTCCGGCTTTGCCTCGTCATTTTTGTAATAGCATACGCCCACAACGCCGGCTTTCAGCTCACACAGCTCGCCGCCGTTTTCGCTCAGGTCAACGGTCGTCTTCTGGTTGCCGTCCTGGTCATAGATGTACACGTTCTGCCAGTCGCTGAGATAGACGTTGCCGCTGTTATCGACAAAGAAGTTCGAAACATAGAAGCTGTTGCCGTCTTCGTCAGTCTGGCTGAACTCGATGCGCTTGAGCTCCTTGCCGTCGGCGTCGAGGTGCAGAAGCCCGGTCTTGTTTTCGCCCTGCTCATAGTAGTTATACATGCTGTCGTCCGCCGCCATATCCGCGGGCGGATTGTAGCGGTAGGTATAGCTGCCGTAGATTGCCCAAAGCGTGCCGTCGGCTCCGGCCTGAATGGTATTGAGATCCGTGCTTCCCATCCAGCCCTCCGGGACCTCGGGCAGCTGGAATTCGGTCAGTTCGGTGCAGTCGCCGGTTTCGATGTCCATCTTGAACAGCGCCGAGCGGTAGTTGTCATACTCGATTTCCTCACCGTTTTCGTCGGTGTAGGTCTGCTTGCCGTCGATGATACTGCCGGTGAAGTAGAGGTTCGCACCCGAGATCGTCGAGGTGTTCACATACTGAATGTTGTCGGGGATCGGAAGATATTCCGCCTGATAGGCGTACTTGCTGGTGCTGGCCGCCTTTTCGTCGTTCGTTTCGGTTTTTGTTCCGGTACTGGAACCGGGATTGGCAGGGTCTGTTGTATTGTCGCTGTTTTTGCTGCAGCCGGCAAACATGCCCAGCAGCATCACAATTGCGAGCAGCGCCGCAATCATACGATACGTTTTCATAAATACTCCTTTCCGCGTGGGGAGCCTTCCCCCACATGTTGTGTACAGATTTCGGTTTTCCCCTATCATAGCAGGCTTTCTTTCAAGTGAAAACCCCCTATGGACATTTTTAAGAAAATTTTAAGAGGTTTGTATTTCCGTGTTTTCCGGATTATGCGCCGGAAGGGTGAGGGTGGCAGTGAAGGTATCGTCCGTCAGATTCTTTTCGAAGGTCCCTCCCAGCTGGCGCATGATTTTTTCGCAGATGCGAAGGCCGATGCGGTTGCTTTCAACTTGGCCGGGGTCCTTCAGGACCGCGTTCGTCTGGCAGATCGTGAGCGTTCCCTCCTCCTGCGCAACAAGGACATGCACAGGCTTTTGGGGATCCGCATATTTGCAGATGTTGTCCGCCAGGTTATCGAGTACGCGCTTAAAATACGACGCGTCGACCTCGATCTCGCACGAGACCGGCTGCACTGCGCGTAAGACCGTAAAGCCCTTCTGCTCGAGCATCACGATCCCCTCGCCTACCATCTGGTCCAGAAATGCCGCCGCGTCGAAGCGCTCGAGCTTTACCGGAAGCTCCTGCGTGCCGAAGACGAGCGAGTACCGGAAGAGCTCGTCGGTGAGCGTTTTGAGCTGCATGGCTCTGCTGTAGGCGGCGGAAATATAGCTCTGATAGGCCTCCTGCGAGCTGTACTGCCCGCTCTGGGCAAGGTCGAGATAGCCGAGCAGCGCCGTCAGTGGGTTTCGGATATCGTGGCTCATGGCGGAGATGAGCTCCTGATTCTGCTTTAAGGCCTGCTGCTGGTCGGCCGTTTTTTTGAGAATGGATCTGCGCATCTCCTCGACGCTCTCGGTCAGCCGCGCCAGCTCGTCATCGCCGCTCGCCACAAGCTGCAATTGCAGGTTCCCGTCTCCGATCTGCCGCACCTCGTTTGAAATTTCCACGATTGCGCGCGTAATGCGCCGGTTATAAAACAGCATGAAAATTGCAAACGTCACGCAGGCGATCGCGATGGCGCCGATCTGCACGCCGTCATAGAGCTTCGTCTCGGAAAAATCGTACACAACGGCCTGAAACACGCCGTCTCGCAGGTACACAGGATAGCTCGTCACATTATAGAGATCGTCCAGATTTTCCGTGCCCGCGCTCTGCTCGTCAATGCCCCACCAGCCGGCCTCTAACGCAAGCCTCCGGTCCTTATATAATAAGATGTAGGTGTCGTCCTGCGAAATCGCCCAGCGGGAAATATACTCCGTGTCGTAGGAAGCCAGGTTGAACTCCCGCGCGTAGGTCTGAAACGACGAGACCGTTGCAAGATTTCTCTGGTTCTGCGCGCTCTCGCTCATGTAAATGTTCTCAACGAGCGCCTGCCCGACCGTGTCCGTCAGTAAATACATGCCGATGGCGGCGAGTAAGGCGGCCAGCATCGTGACAAGCAGCTTTCGGTGGAGCGTCCGGAACCGCGGCTTTTTCGGCTTAATCAATCTGATACCCCTTTCCCCAGATTGTCCGGATGAGGCGGGGATTCGCCGGGTCGTCTTCGAGCTTTTTGCGCAGGTTCACGATATGTACCATGACGGTGTTGTTGGACGCAGGCATATACTTTTCATGCCACACACCCTCGTAGATCTGCGCAACCGAAACGACGCTTCCCCGATGGTCGGCCAGGAACTGCAAGATCGAATACTCCGTCTCCGTCAGCTCTAACGCCTCGCCGCCGCGCAGGATCCTCCGGTTCTCTTCGTCGAGCACCACGTCGCTTTTGAGCTGCTTTCCCGTGACCTTGCCCTTATAGACGCGGTAGCGCCGGAGGAGCGAATCGACCTTCATCAGAAGCTCCCCATGGGAAAACGGCTTTGCCAGATAGTCATCGCCGCCCGATGAATACGCCTCCAGCTTATCCTGCTCCTGCGTTCTGGCCGTCAGAAACAGGATCGGCGCACTGCTTATGCTCCGGATCTCCCGGCTGGCCTCAATGCCGGAGAGCTCGGGCATCATGATATCGAGCAGGATCAGATCGATGTCCGGCTCTTTTCGTATCGTCTCGACCGCGAGCCGTCCGTTCGGCGCCTCGAGCACGCGGTAGCCCCGGCTCTCGAGCAGAATGCGGATGATGCGGCGGATGTCTGCCTCATCGTCCACCACTAAAATGCGGATAGAATCATCCATAACATCCTCCAAAAATAGTCAATAAAGCAGGCGCTTTGGGGCGCGCTGACGTCCCTGTCCCCTGTGTTTTCCCCATTGTATCACACGCGGGCGGTATTTTTGCGGTTTTTAAGAATTTTTAAGAACATGGACATTTGTGAAAATTCTGATATAATAAAAATGATATCCCCCTTAAAGGAGGCTTTCATGGACATTCTATACGAGGACAGCCGAATCCTTGTCTGCATCAAGCCCGCAGGCGTCCTTTCGGCGGGTGATGAGCCGGGCGGGATGGTCGATCTTCTGCGAAAGGAGCTCGGAGATGAGCACGCGTGCGTCCGCTCTGTCCACAGGCTCGACGCGCAGGTCTCGGGGCTCATGGTCTTTGCCCGCTCGCAGGCGGCCGCCGGAATTTTATCCGAACAGGTGCGAGAGCGTGTGTTTGAGAAAGAATATCTCGCCGTCGTGCACGGAAGGCTCAAGGATGCTTCCGGTCAGATGGAGGATCTGCTCTGGTACAACCGCTCGCTTCGAAAGTCGCGCGTCATGGACGCTCCCGGCAAAGATGTAAAGCGGGCACTGCTTTCCTACGACGTGCTCGGCTATGCGGAACGCGCGGACGCATCGCTGGTCAAGATCCGCCTGCACACAGGGCGGACGCATCAGATCCGCATCCAGTTTTCCTCCCGCGATCACGCGCTCTTCGGAGACCGGAAATACGGTGCGGGAGACGAGGATGGCTGTGCGTCCATTGCGCTCTGGTCGTGGCGACTCGCGTTTTTGCACCCGCAAAGTGAGACGCCTGTCTCATTTTCCAAGACCCCGCCGCCTGTTTTCCCGTGGAATCTGTTTGATTTCTCCGAATAGCAGAAAAATCGGTTTCTTTTCTCAACAAAACATTGCTTTTTGGGGGCCCACGCTCTATAATACCGCTTGCGCCCGCCTGATCCCGGGCGCATCAGATTTTGTATCCTGTAGAATAAGATAAGGAGAGAGGATATGGCGGCTACGATTGAACAGGTAAATATGACGGAGGGTGCGCTGCTCCCGAAGATCATCCGATTCTCGCTTCCGCTGGCGGCCACGGGCGTTTTGCAGCTGCTGTTCAATGCGGCGGATGTGATTGTCGTCGGAAAATTTGCCGGGGCGACGGCGCTGGCCGCGGTCGGCGCAACGACGGCGCTCATCAACCTCCTCGTCAACGCCTTCATGGGTATCTCCGTCGGCGTCAACATTCTCGTTGCGCGCTATCTCGGCTGCCGCGAAGATGAGCGTGTACGCGCCTGCGTCCACACGGCGTTCGCCCTGAGTTTGCTGCTGGGTCTGGTCGTGATGGCCGCGGGGCTGACGCTCTCGACGCCGATGCTGGAGCTGATGAAAACGCCCAAGGACGTGCTACCGCTGTCGAGTCTCTATCTTCGCATCTATTTTCTCGGCATTCCCGGCACCATCATGTATAACTTCGGCGCCGCACTTCTGCGTGCGTTCGGAGACACCAAGCGCCCGATGCTGTTTCTGACGATCTCCGGCATCGTCAACGCCTGCCTGAACCTCTTTTTCGTCATCGTGTGCAGCATGAGCGTCGACGGCGTTGCGACCGCAACGGTCATCTCGCAGTATATTTCACTTTTCCTCGTCGTGCGCTGCCTGCGCAGAAGCGAGGGACTGAGCCATTTGGAGCTGAAAAGCATCCGGCTGGACCGGGAAGAGTCTCTGCGCATGATTCAGATCGGTCTTCCTGCGGGTTTGCAGAGTACGCTGTTCAGCATCGCAAACGTGCTTGTGCAGAGCTCGGTCAACTCCTTCGGCGCAAGCGTCGTTGCGGCAAACACCGCAGCTGCCAGCATTGAGGGCTTTGTCTACACGGCAATGAATTCCGTCTTCCACGCTGCCATCACCTTCACCAGCCAGAATCTCGGCGCAGGCAGAATCGACCGCATCAAAAAGGTGCTCACCGCCTGCCTGACGACGGTTCTGATGATCGGGCTTCCGCTGTGCCTGACCTGTTTCCTGTTTGGAAGACAGCTGCTCAGCATCTACGTTTCGAGCGCTGATGCGACTTATGAAGACGTGATCCGCTACGGGCTCGTCCGTCTGCACCGGTTCGGCAGCCTCTATTTCCTGTGCGGGCTGATGGAGGTTATGTGCGGCATGGTGCGCGGGCTTGGAAAAACCTGGCTGCCGATGTTTGTTACGGGCGTCGGCGCATGTTTGAGCCGGATTGTCTGGATCTATACCATCTTCCAGATCCACCATACGCCGGAAATCCTCTACTGGTCCTATCCCATGAGCTGGATTCTGACGCTTGTGCTGCACAGCGTCTGCTTCTTTGTGATCTATCGCCAATATGAACGAAAACTGGCGGGGAATACGCCCGCCGCAACCTGAAAGGAAGGATTTTATGCGCGTTATCGACATGGCTGACATCATCCGCGCCATGCAGAACGAGACACAATTCGTTCTGCGCTGCGAAGAGGTGTTCCACGACAAAATCAGCTCCGCCGCCGCGTCCATTTTATCGGCGCAGCCCCAGAAGCCCTTCGTCTGCCTCACGGGTCCCTCCGGCTCGGGCAAAACGACAACCGCCATGCGCCTGAAGGCCTATCTTGAAAACCTCGGCGTAAAGGTCTGCCAAATCAGCATGGACAATTTCTTCCTGCCGCTCGACCAGCGCCCGCCCGAGGCCACCGACTGGGAGTCTCCCTACTGCGTGAACCGTGAGCTGCTGTTAGATACCGTCGACAAGCTCAGCCGGGGCGAGACGGCGCAGGTACCGTGGTACGATTTTAAAAATAACAAAACCGGCGGCTACACGCCCATGGAAGGAAGCCGGGAGGCCATCATCATCGCCGAGGGGATCCATATGCTGAACCCGCTCCTCTTTGATCCCATGCGCTCTCGCGCAACGGGCGTATATGTCGCGCCGCGCACGAGAATCATCACGCCCGACGACCGCATCGTCAAGCCCGAGCAGGTGCGTGTGGCCCGGCGCATGATCCGCGACTATCTCTCCCGCGGCCGGACGCTCCGGGAAACCATCGAGCGCGCGCAGTCGGTCGACCAGGGCGAGGTGCAGTACATTGCGCCGAACAAAAAGAACGCGTCCATTCACATCGACACCTTCCACGACTATGAGCCGTGCATCCTGACAAAATACCTGCGCGAAATTCCGAAATTCTCCGAGGAGCTGACCCCGGAGTTCATGCGCGCGCATAATCTGGATATCCTCATGGACGTCGTGAAGGAGCTCCCGCCGCTCACAACGAACTACGTCCCGAAGGATTCCATCGTAAGAGAATTCGTCGGCGGCAGCATTTTCAAATACTGACCCCTGCGCCCGATCCAGAAAGAAACGAGGAAGCGTTATGGACGAAATTCGCATCAGCCATGTCTCCAAGAGCTATACGACGCTCTCTACAGACCTTGTCATCGGAAACGCCAAGCGCCCAAGCCGGACGCGGAAGGTGCTGGAGGATGTGAACCTCGCCTTCCCCGCCGGGCAGCTTTCGGTGCTGGTGGGACGAAGCGGGTGCGGCAAGAGTACGCTTTTAAAGATGCTCGCGGGAAAAGAGTCGCCGGATTCCGGCGAAATTTCGCTCCCCCATGGCTGGCTCGCGGCGCTTCTCAGCCCCGAGCCCTACGTCATCACGTGGACCAATGTGCGGCAGAATGTGGCGATGGCCTCCGGCGTGGGAAAAACGCCCGAGGAGCGCTATGAGCACGCGCTGGAATACGTCCGGCTCGTGGGGCTGGAGGACTACGCCGACCTTTCACCGGTGGAGCTATCGACCGGCATGAAGCAGCGGCTCGGCCTCGCTCGCGTATTGGCAAGTCAGGCGGAGCTTCTTCTCATGGACGAACCGTTCGCGTCGCTGGACTTCATCACCCGCGCGGAATTGCAGAACCAGGTCCTGCAGCTGCAAAAAAACATGCCGCGCACGATCGTTCTCGTCACGCACCAGTTAGACGAAGCGCTGCTTCTTGGGCAGTCCGTTACGGTCATGCACGAGCTGGGGAAAACCGAGACATTCGATCTGTCCCATATTCCGTATCCGCGCGGTTTGTCAAGCCCTGAGCTTCTTCGTCTGCGCGAGGCTGTCACCGAGGCCTGCCGCCGGTAAAGGAAGTTTGCCATCAGGATTTTTTGCAGGGCGCACGGAAAAAAGTATTTGCAAAACCGTGCGCCCTGTGCTAGAATAAAGCCAACGAAATAAGAGGATAGCGCGCGCGCCGTTTTGGCGCAGGCTGAATGGGGTGAGATGCCCCGCGAGTCGGTCACTGTGATGCTCTTTGAGCTAAGTCAGGTCTGCTGAGCGCTGTCCCGTACCTGCGCCGGAACCGGGGTCGAACGTGTATTTCTCTCAAAGGCAGAGAGTGTATCCGTGCGGCCAGTGGGTTTGGCTGTGCGGATTTTTTGTTTGTATTTGCCGTCTTTATGGGAGAAGGCGGTGATTGCAATAGATGTCTCTCTTTTCTCCGGCAGTTAAGACCGCTTACGCTCCCCCTGCGTGAGTCCTGCCATAAAAAACCGGGCGCCTGCTGACTGGGAACCAGCGGGCGCCCGATTTTTTGCGAAGTCGGAAGCACCGGCGCGTCCGGCCGCCGCCATCGCCGGATCCTTTGCTTCGACAGATTTAACGTGACATTTATGGAACACATGGGTATAATACGCATGCGTGCGCCGATTTTGCGCGGCAATGCGGAATGTCCCCAAATTTGCGTAGGGGTCGATGCCCACATCGACCCAAGGGCAGTACGAATTCGCCGGAGATTTCCGTAAAATCGGCGCATCGTGCCGGGGCGATGTAGGCTTCGCCCCCTACGCAATGTTTGAAACATTACCGAAACCCGTAAGGACGGGCGGTTTTAATTTGTATTTCTTTTTCTTTGGAGGTTTTTATGCGCGGTATTCCTTCGCTGATTACGGACATTCGCAAGCAGGTTTTCGCCGAGGTGGCGCGGATGGCGTATTCGGGCGACTACACACAGATGGAAGACATTCCGTTCCGGATCGTCCCGGGCACGAACCCTTTGCACCGGGAATCGGTATTTCTCGAGCGTGCGATTGCGGGCGAGCGCGTGCGCCTTGCAATGGGATTATCGCTTCAGCCCGTGCAGACCCGGACGCTTCTCACCGAGGGCATGGACCAGGCGGCGATTGCCGAGCAGTACTATGAAGCGCCGCTTGTAAACATCATCCCCTACGCCTGCCACGCATGCCCGACGAAGCAGTACCGCGTGACCGAGCTGTGTCAGGGATGTCTCGCCGCTTCGTGCCAGCGGGTGTGCCCGAAGGGCGCGGTGAAATTTGTAAACGGCAAGAGCCGGATCGATCAGAAGCTCTGCATCAAGTGCGGCAAATGCGCCAAATCCTGCCCTTATCACGCCATTACCTATCTTGAGCGCCCGTGTCAGGCGGCGTGCGGGATGGACGCGATCGGCGTGGATGAATACGGCAAGGCGAAAATCGACTACGACCTCTGCGTCTCGTGCGGCCAGTGTCTGGTCAACTGCCCGTTTGGCGCGATTGTCGATAAGAGCCAGATCTATCAGGTTATCCGCTCGATTCTGGAGGGAAATGACGTCGTCGCGATTGTTGCGCCGTCGTTTGCCGGGCAGTTCGGCAAGGACGTAACGGCGGCGAAATTTGTCGCGGCAATGAAGGCACTCGGCTTTTCTGATGTGGTCGAGGTCGCGGCGGGCGCGGACATCTGCGCGATTGAGGAAGCGCGCGATTTTCTCGAGAAGGTGCCGACCGAGCAGCGCTTCATGGCGACCTCGTGCTGCCCGTCGTGGCGGATGATGGCAAGAAGACTGTTTCCGAATGAGTCCGGCAATATTTCCATGACCTACACACCGATGGTCTATACGGCGCGGCTTGTCAAGCGCGAAAAGCCGGAGGCAAAGGTCGTCTTTGTCGGCCCGTGCGCGGCCAAAAAGCTGGAGGCCATGCAGGAAGAGCTCCGGCAGGACGTGGATTTTGTCCTGACCTATGAAGAACTCATGGGCATCTTTGAAGCGAAGGAAATTGACTTCTCGAGCCTCCCGGCAAGTGAGCCCCTCGCACAGGCGACAAGCGCGGGCCGCGGCTTTGCGCAGGCTGGCGGTGTAGCCGCGGCGGTCGAGGAGATCATCCGGCGCGAGCACCCGGATTTCGAGGTAAAGACCCAGCGCGCGGACGGCCTTCGCGAATGCCGGAAACTTTTGATGCTTGCCAAGGCAGGCAAGTTTGACGGATACCTGCTCGAGGGCATGGCCTGCCCCGGCGGGTGCATCGCGGGCGCGGGCACGGTCATCTCCAGCGACGCGGCGGCAAAAAAGCTTCAGCAGCACATGTCTGAGGCGGAGATCCAGTCCAGCGCGGACAGCCCGTATGCCGATCTTGCCGACCAGCTGAACGAGCCGTGATGCGCAAAAGCGCCAAAAATCAGAGACAGATTTTGTTCAAAATTGCCTTTGCAAACGGCGTTTCCTCCCGGTAAAATAAATAGGACAACGTGTGGCACTTTGCGTAATTCCGGTTGCAAAGTGCCCGCGTTATTTTTTTGCGCATTTTTAGGAGGAACAACATGGAACAAAACAACGCATTTCTCGGGAGCGCGCCGATCGGAAAGCTTATGCGCGGCTACGCGCTGCCGTGCATCATATCCTTACTTGTCGGCGCGCTTTATAACATCGTCGACCAGATTTTCATCGCGAACGCCAGCTACCTCGGCTCCTACGGAAACGCGGCCAATACGGTCGTCTTCCCGCTCACGGTCGTGGCGCTCGCCATCGCGGTCATGGTGGGAGACGGCTGCTGCGCGTTCGTCTCGATCAGTCTCGGGCGGCAGGAGGGAAAGAAGGCGAGCCGAAGCGTCGGCAATGCAGTCCTTCTCTGCGTAGCGGCCAGCCTGATCCTCACCGCCGTCTATCTGATTTTCGCTGACCAGATCATCGCCATGTTCGGCGGCACGGTCAACGAGGAGACCTTCCTTCATTCATAGGAATATTTCTTCTATATCACCATCGGTATCCCGCTTTACATGTTCGGCCAGGCGATGAACCCCGTCATCCGCGCTGACGGCAGCCCGCGCTTTGCGTTGGTCTCGACGCTTGCCGGCGCGATTGCAAACATCATCTTAGACCCCATTTTCATCTTCTGCTTCCGCTGGGGCATGATGGGAGCCGCCGTCGCAACTGTCATCGGACAGGCCATCACAGCAGTGCTTGCGGTGTGGTATTTGTGTCACATGAAGATCGTATATCTCTCCAAGCAGGATTTCCGGCTGGATGGCGCGGTTTGCGGCCGGACGCTGGGGCTCGGCATAACGAGCTTTCTCTCGCAGATCTCCCTCGTTGCGGCAATGGCGGCAATCAACAACATGCTTCGCAAATACGGCGCGCTGGATGAAATTTTCTCGCAGGCGCAATACGCGCAGATCCCAATGGCAGTCGTCGGGATCGTGATGAAGTTCTTCCAGATTGTGATTTCCATCGTCGTCGGCATGGCGGCGGGCTGCATCCCGATCGTGGGCTTCAACATGGGAGCCGGGTTGAAACCGCGCGTGAAGGCGCTTTTTACGAAGCTTCTTACCTGGGAGGCGCTCGTGGGCTTTGCGGCGCTCATTCTGGTGGAGTTCTTCCCCCGGCAGCTCATTGGCATTTTCGGCGCGGCCAATGAAAGCGCGTACTATACGGACTTTGCCATCCGCGCCTTCCGTATCTATCTTTGCCTGCTGCCGCTCGCATGCGTCAACAAAGCCTGCTTCATCTTCTTGCAGGCGATGGGCAAAGCCGCTTCGTCGACGGCGCTTTCCATGATCCGTGAGGTTGTCTTCGGCGTGGGCTTTGCAATTTTGCTTCCCAAGTTTTTCGCCCTCAGCGGCGTTCTGTACTCCATGCCCGTCTCGGACGTTCTGACGTTTGCGGTCGCGGCGATTCTGATTACAAAAACCTACCGCGAGCTGGGCGCGGCAGAATAATTTACAAATCCGCGGTGGATTGGACGCTACCCTTTGTGGTATGCTATGTACTACAATACGCATAAGGAGGCGCGTGCCATGTGTACAGCGGCGACATATCAGACAAAGGACCTTTATTTTGGACGAAACCTGGACTATGAATTTCCCTACGGCGAAGAAGTCTGCATCGTGCCGCGGAATTTCCCGGTTCCGCTGCGGCACCTGCCGGAGCTCACGCAGCACCACGCCATCATCGGCATGGCGCACGTGGCGGACAATTACCCGCTGTTTTACGATGCGGTGAACGAGACTGGGCTCTGCATTGCGGGGCTCAATTTCGTCGGAAATGCGGCGTACGCAGAACCTGTGGACGGAAAGACGAATGTTGCGCAGTTCGAGTTCATTCTGTGGCTGCTCGGCACGTGCCGGGACCTTAGGCAGGCGCGCGAGGCCATTGCAAACCTCAACCTCGTCGGAACGCCGTTTTCCGCCAAGCTCCCCTCGGCGCAGCTGCACTGGATGCTTGCCGACAAGACGGGCTGTATCGTGCTGGAATCGATGGCGGACGGGCTTCACGTCTATGAAAACCCCGCAGGCGTTCTGACGAACAATCCCCCCTTCCCGACGCAGCTGTTCGCCCTCAACAATTACGCCCAGCTCTCGCCGAAGCCGCCCGAGAACCGGTTCTCCGAGAACCTTCCGCTGCAAACATATTCCCGCGGCATGGGCGCGATCGGCCTTCCGGGCGATCTGTCATCGACGTCCCGCTTTGTCCGCGCGGCCTTTACCAGGCTGAACGCAAAATCGGAAGACGGCGAGATGGCATCTGTCAGTCAGTTTTTCCATATTCTGACTTCCGTCGAGCAGACACGCGGCTGCTGCGAGCTGGAAAACGGGAAGTTCGAGATCACGCTCTATTCGAGCTGCTGCAACGCAGACAAAGGCATTTACTACTACACGACCTATGAAAACCGGCAGATTACGGCGGTCTCGCTCTTCGAAGAGGATTTAGACGCGCGCGGGCTTGTGCGCTTTCCATTGGTGAATACCCAGTCCGTCCAGTACCTGAACGGGAAACACGCATAACGCTCCGGCGGTGCATCTCTCATGCGCCGCCGGTTCCTGTTCCCCGGGAAGGATACCGCTCAAACTCGCGGAAAGCACCGGGCTGACGCGGCGGAAAAAGATTTGACAGGCAGCAAAAAAGTGGATATGATATACGCGATCCGGCGGGCGCTTTTCTTCTCTTTGAAATCACCGCTTGCCCGCCCGCAGCCCAGAGATATGGAGGAATCCTGATGAAAGAATCCATTCACAAATATTTTAAGCTTGGAACGCTGCAGTGGATGAGCTTCCCGAACAGCGCTCCCTTAGATGCATTGACGGCGATTGCGCGCGACGACTTCTTTGACGCAGTCGAGATCAAGTCCTACGGTGCAGAAAAGGAGCAGGCCAAGGCCATTCTGGACCAGAGCCACCTGACGGTCTGCTTCGGCGCGCACCCGATGCAGCTCAAAGACAAGCTGAACCCGAATGCGCTGGACGAAAGTAAGCGGCAGAAAGCCGAGGATGCGCTCAAGGGCGCAATCGACGAGGCGGCATATCTTGGTGCGACGGCCATGGCCTTCCTCGCCGGTCACTGGGAAGAGGCGACGAAGGAGCAGGCATACGCACAGCTTGTAAAGACTACGAACGCGCTTTGCGATTACGCGGCGGAAAAAGGGCTCGGTGTGGAGCTCGAGGTGTTTGACTACGACGTCGATAAGGCCGCGCTCATCGGTCCGGCTCCCTTGGCTGCGCGCTTTGCCGCCGATGTGTGCTCGAGGCACAAGAACTTCGGCCTCATCGTCGACCTCAGCCACATTCCCATCACGCACGAGAACACCCGCTTTGTCATCCGTACGCTCCGGCCGTATATCACGCATTTCCACTACGGAAATGCGGTCGCGGACCCCAACTGCGACGGCTACGGCGACAAGCACCCGCGCTTCGGCTATCCTAACAGTGCCAACGACACGAAGGAGCTTCTGGACTTCTTGCGCATCTTGAGGGAAGAGGGCTTCTTCAACGCCGAAAATCCCTATATCCTCTCCGCCGAGGTCACGCTTCGCCCGGGCGAGGACGAGCAAATCGTTCTTGCCAACACCAAGCGCGTCCTGAACCGCGCCTGGGCCCTTCTGGAGGACTGAGTCCGAACCTATATCGCGGCGCAATTGCGTCAGAAATTCACGGTTCTTTGACATCTTCCGGGCTGCTCATAAGGGGCGATTGAACGCATCGACTTGCTCTCTTTTCGTAGGGGTCGATGCCCACATCGCCCCATGGGCACCAACGAATTCGCCGAAATTTCTCGTAAAATCGGTTCTCTTTGCCGGGTCGATGTGGACATCGACCCCTACGGCATTATAGAAAACGTCGCCAAAGCATAGAAAAAGGCCACGACCGATTGGTCGTGGCCTTTAGGTTTTGAAATTAGATTGCTTTCTTCGCGGTCTCGACGAGAACCTTGAAAGCTTCTGCGTCAGTGATGGCCAGCTCGGACAGAGCCTTGCGGTTCATCTCGATGCCGGACTTCTTGAGGCCGTTCATGAAGCGGGAATAGTTGATGCCGTAGGGAGCGACGGCCGCGGAAATACGGGAAATCCACAGCTGACGGAACTCTCTCTTCTTCAGCTTACGGCCAACGTAAGCGTAAACGCCGGACTTCGCAACGGCCTGCTTGGCCATCTTAAAGTGACGGGACTTGGAACCCCAGTAGGACTTTGCGAGCTTCAGGGTCTTATTTCTTCTCTTGCGCGTCATCATTGCGCCTTTAACTCTTGCCATTCTTGTATCCTCCTATGTGTCGTCAATCCTTACCGATTATTTGTAAGGAATCATCTTTTTCACGATATCTTCCACGGTCACGTCGGCATAGCCGTTCTTGCGAAGGTTACGGGTCCGCTTCGTGGGCTTCTTGGTGAGGATATGGCTCTTGAATGCGTGCGCTCTTTTGACCTTACCGGTCTTGGTCAGATTGAATCTTTTCTTTGCGCCGCTATGGGTCTTCAGCTTAGGCATAGTGGTTCTCCTTCCGTGTTTTGCTTTTTCGCAGGTTATTTGGAATTCTTGGGGCTGAGGAACATGGACATGTTGCGTCCCTCGAGCTTTGCGCCCTTGGCCACAGTGGCAATTTCATCGCAGTCAGCGCCGAACTGCTTGAGCAGCTGCTCGCCGAGCGAGGTGTGCGCCATTTCGCGGCCGCGGAAACGAACGGTAACTTTGACCCGGTTGCCATCTTTCAGGAACTTCTGGGCATTTTTGACCTTGGTATTGAAGTCGTTGGTGTCGATGCTCGGGGACATGCGAATCTCCTTGACCTCGACGACCTTCTGGTTCTTTCTGGCTTCCTTTTCCTTCTTGAGCTGCTCGAACCGGAACTTGCCGTAGTCCATGATCTTGCAGACCGGGGGAACGGCGTTCGGCGCAATCTTGACCAGATCGAGATTTTTTTCTTCGGCCAGCGCCAAAGCAGCGGCGGACGTCATAATACCAAGCTGATCGCCTTCAGCTCCGATCACGCGGAGTTCCTTGTCCCGGATTTCCTCGTTGATCTGATGTTCTAATTTACCGATGGGAAAGCACCTCCAAATGCAAAGTGCGGATGCCGACAAGCACCCGCACAAAAACCCCCGAATGGGGACGTCTTCGTATCAACCTCTTCGCGAAGCTGGAGGTGAGTTGCGGTGCTTACCGCTCCTTCTTTGTTTTCTCCAGCTATTATACTGGCAAAGCGGCCGGATGTCAACATAAATTTGCGGAAAATGCAAGCTTTTTTCGCTCAATCCAGAAAAATCGGAAGCGCCGGGGGCGCCATTGTGAATAAAATCAGCGCCGCCCCGTAGAGCCCGGCAGCAATCACCAGCACCCCGCAGAGCCACGAGAGCCCGCCCGTTTTCGTAAGCCTCGCCATGAGCCAGAACCCCAGCGCAAGCGAGAGCACATAGAGCGCGATGTTGAGCCAGCCTGCCGTGAACGCAAAGCCGGACTCTAATGTGTAGTAAATCCCGAGCAGAAACGCGGGCATGACCAGCAGCGCTGCCAGCGTACCGCTCCATGCCGCCTGCGCGTCCTGCGCCTTCCGGTTCAGGAGGAAGCCCGAAGCCAAAAACGGCCAGTAGAGCAGCTTCAGATGCTCCCACACGCTCTCCGACACCGGACAGATAAGCCCAACAAGCGGCGACGGACAAAGATCGTAGCCGAAATGCAGCGCGCTGCCGACCAGCGCCGTAAGGACAAACGCCAGAAAAAAGCGGCCCTTCATAAAAATCCCCTCCCGCCAATACAATACTGGCAGGAGGGTGAAATTATACCCGAAGATTTTTCTCCCGGCTTATTGGAAGAACTGCGCGTGGACGGCCCGCATCGCGCGCTCGGAGTCCTCTTTATCGATGAGTACGGATAGCTTGATCTCGCTCGTCGAGATCATGTGGATGTTGATGTGCGCGGCGTAGAGCGCCTCGAACATCTTGGCGGCCACGCCGGGATTGCCCTGCATGCCCGCGCCGACGACGGAGACCTTCGCAACGTCGGTGTTGACGTCGATATGGTCAAATTTCAGGGTATCGCGGTTCGCGTTCAGAACCTCTTCGCAGCGGGGAACATCCTTGTCCGCGACGGTGAAGACGATGTCCTTGCACTCGTCGTGGCCGTAGGACTGTAAAATCATGTCGACGTTGATCTTTTCCTTGGCGAGCAGACTGAATACTTTATAAGCCACACCCGGCACGTCCGGCATCGCGGCCAGCGCGATCCGGGCAATCTTCTTATCCTGCGCCACACCGGCAATATAAGTCTTTTCCACGTTCTTGACTACCTCCTTGACAATCGTACCGGGATTTCCGGAAAAGCTGGACAGAACCTCCAGCTGCACGCCGTAGCTCTTGGCAAGCTCTACCGAGCGGTTGTTGAGCACCTGCGCGCCGAGCGACGCGAGCTCCAGCATTTCGTTATACGTAATTTCGGGAAGCTTCTTCGCCTCCGGGACAATGCGCGGGTCGCAGGTATAGACGCCGTCGACGTCCGTGAAGATCTGGCAGAGATCGGCCTGCAGGGCGACCGCCATCGCAACCGCCGTCGTATCCGAGCCGCCGCGGCCAAGCGTCGTCACATCGCCGTATTTGTCAACGCCCTGGAAACCTGCGACAAGGACGATGCGCTTTTTGTCGAGCTCTTCCTTGACGCGCTCGCACGTGACCTTTTTGATGCGGGCAAACGAATGCGTCGACGAGGTGTTCATACCGACCTGCCAGCCGCAAAGCGACACGACAGGATACCCGAGCTTTTCAATCGCCATCGCCATCAGCGCAATCGACATCTGCTCGCCGCAGGCCAGCAGCATATCCATCTCGCGCTTGGAGGCGTTGGGGTTGATCTCCTCGGCCTTGGCGATTAAGTCGTCCGTAGTGTCGCCCTGCGCCGAGAGAACGACGCACATTTCGTTCCCCTTGGCGTAAGCGTCTGTGATGATTTTTGCCACGCGGAAAATGCGCTCTGCGTTGGCAACGGAGCTTCCTCCGAATTTCTGTACAATACGTGCCATGTTTTCCCTCCTGGAGCTTATTCAAAAATCGGCCATGCGGACGCGGGTCTGGGGCTTGCGCCGATTGCGCGGCCCGCCGCGATGGGCGAGGTTACGCCGGCGAGATACCCTGCGCGCGCGGGAAGCCACGTGATCTTGCCGAGCTGCCGCTCCATCGCCTCTTTTTCGCTTTCCGGAACGCGGATGTAGAACCGCGCGTGGAACTGCGAAAAATCGGCGGGCTTTTCCGCGCAGGCCTCCCAACCGGCAGGCTGCACACGGCCGGGATTTTTAAAGATATCAATGATGTCGCCGACGACGGCGCTCGCCGTGGGATAGCGTCCCGCGCCGGGGCCCGCGAAGAGGACCTCGCCGACGGCGCTGCCTCTCACACAAACGGCGTTGAACACATCGTTCACACCCGCCAGAAGCGCCGAAGATTTTACAAGGTGCGGGCTCACGAAGCAAAAGCGCTTTCCGCTTTGCACAAGCGTCCTGCCGAGGAGCTTGATTTTCATGCCGCCGGCTTCGGCAAACTGCGCGTCAAGCGCGTCGACCTTCGAGATGCCTTCAATGTGAATCTCGTCTGGGCTCACGTTTTTGCCGAACGCGAGACCGGAGAGGATGCAGCTTTTTCTCGCCGCGTCGATACCCTCGACGTCCGCGGTCGGGTCCGCCTCGGCATAGCCCAGACGCTGGGCGTTTGCAAGCGCGTCGGCATAGCTCTCGCCGTTCTCTAACATCTGCGTAAGGATGTAGTTGGTCGTGCCGTTTAAAATGCCGGAGACCTCGGTAATTTCGTTCGCGCCGAGGCAGCGGGTCATGGGGTTCAGGACCGGAATGCCGCCCGCGACGGACGCTTCAAAGAGGAAGTTCACGCCGTTGGCCTTTGCGAGCGCAAAGAGCTCCAATCCATGCTCCGCGACGAGCTGCTTGTTTGCCGTCACGACGTGCTTGCCCGCCTTCAGTGCGCGCGTCACAACATCGAGCGCGACCGTGCAGCCGCCGATCGTCTCGACGACGAGGTCGATCTCGGGGTCTTTTTCAATCTCGGAAAAGTCCGACACGAAATAGGACGCGAACGGGCTGTCCGGCTTTTTTGTCCGGGTGAAGACGGCCTTGAGCCGAACCTCCTCGCCCGCGTTTTTTTCTATCACCGCGGCGTGATTCACCAGAAGATCGGCCACACCGCCGCCGACCACACCAAGGCCGGCAATTGCGATCTGCTTCATTGGATTCTCCTTTTAGTGGTTCGCCATCGCGAAAATCTCGCGCAGCGCTTCATGATCCAGGCTGACAAGCGTGCCGACGCGGCGTGTACCGTGGTAGCTGACTCTGGCGGCCAGGTCTTCGATCCCGGCCTCGTCCTGCACGCCGCAGGAGAGCTCGCCGATCGAAACCGGCATGCCGAGGCTCTTGAAATACGCCTCCGACGCGTCAATTCCGGCGTTCGCAGCCTTCTTCATGTCGGGCTCGGCAATGTCCCAGACATTCCGCGCAAAGCGGGCGAAGAGCTTGAAGTTGTCTTCGCTGACCTTGCAGACATAGCGCGCCCAGCTGCACCAGAGGGCGGAAAGCGCTTCGCCGTGAATAATATCGTACTTCTCGCTCAGCGCGAAGCTCACGGGATGGACCGACAAGCCCTTCGCTCCGCCAAGGCCGGTGAGCCCATTGTGAGACAGACTGCCGCACCACATGATCTCGCTCATCGCGTCCAGATTTCCTGCGTCCGCGATCACGGCGGGACCGTTTGCGATCACGACGCGAAGCACGGCTTCTGCCAGCTGCATGGTCGTTTCGTTCCCTTGAATCGGGTTAAAGTAGCGCTCAAGCGTGTGCATCATGATATCGGTCACGCCGCAGGCCACCTGCCGACGGGGAAGCGTCGCGGCAAGGGACGGGTCCATGATGGCAAAGGCCGGGCGGTTGAACTCTGTGTTCAGGCCGCGCTTCTGCAAAATGGTCTCGTCGGTCAGAACGGCGGAGTCGCTCGTCTCGCTGCCGGAGGCCGGGATCGTTAAGATGACGCCAACGGGCGTTGATTTCTCAACCTTTTTCTTGCCGAGCCAGAACTCCCAGATGTCAATCTCGGGGTTCGCCTTGCCATGGGCGATGGCCTTGGCCGTGTCAATGACGCTGCCGCCGCCAATGGCGAGGATCAGCTGCGCGTCCATGGCGATGGCCTTTTTCACGCCCTCGCGCGCAAGGCCCAGGTGCGGGTTCGGCTGCACGCCGCCAAGCTCCTGATGGGAAATGCCTGCGCCGTCCAGCAGCGCAAGGACCTTATCCAGAAGCCCGCTTTTCTTCGCGCTTTGCCCGCCGTAGACCACCAGCACGCGCAAAGCCTTGCTTTTTTCCAACTGCGCGGGAAGCTTTTCAAGGCTGTCCGTTCCGAAGACCACCCGTGTCGGAACGCAGTATTCAAATGACTTCATATTCTCTTCTCCTTTTTTATCCCGCGACCGCCTCGGCACGCACCACGCCGCGCGTTTCGGCCAACACGTGCGTAAGCTCCTCGATCGGACAGTTCAGCGCGCCCGTTTCGGCCGAAATCGTAACCATGGCCTTGCCGCCGGTCGGGATCGACTGGTTGATCGTCAGTATATTTGCGCCGCAATTGGCAAAAATAGATAATATCGAGGACAGAACGCCCGCCTTGTCCTTCAGAACCATCTGGAAGGTAATGATTCGTCCCGCCATCATGTTCTGGAACGGAGAAATGCAGTCGCGGTACTTATAAAACGCACTGCGGCTGATGCCGACGGCCTTTGTCGCGACATTGACCTTATCCGTCTCGCCCGTCTCGAGCATGCGCTTGGCCTCCGCGACCTTGCGGAAAATTTCAGGCAGAGCGGAGGAATCCACAATGAAGTATTTTGGAGCTTTTTCCATGCTGTTCACCTCGTTTGTCTTTGCTAAGAAATCATATGTCCGTTTGATGTGACCACTATACAACATACTTCACAAAAATGCAAGAGCATTTTCAGAAAAAATTACAAGAAAGGAGGCCTTCCGTATGCGCGCAAGAAAGCTTGGAACGATCGTCCTGATTGCCGTCTGCGCGGCGGGCGGGCTGTGGCTGTTTGCGGCGGTTCTGTTCCCGCTGCTGCTGCCGCTGTTCATTGGTCTCGCAGTGGCGGCGATGGCGCGGCGGCCGGTTCGCGCATTGGAGCGCAGGACGAAGCTTCCCCGGGGACTTGCTGCGTTTTTGTGCGTGCTGGGGATCTACGCGCTGGCGGGGACGGGGCTTTTCCTTTTGTGCCGGCTCCTTTGCCGGGAGGTCGGCGGTTTTCTCCATCAGCTGCCGGAGCTGGCCGGGCGGCTGGAAGGGCCCGCAAAGGCCTTGCAGGACAGACTCTACGCCATCGCGGACAAATTTCCGGACGGCGTGGGTTCCGGCCTTCGCGCGGGACTTACGAGCTTTTTTGAAAGCGGCGCAGGATTTGGCGCGAAGCTCTATGAACGGCTTTTTACGCTCGCATCCGGCTTTCTGGGAAAGCTTCCGGATCTGGTGCTCGGCGCGGTGACGGCGCTTTTGTCGAGCTTTATGCTCACGGCAGAACTGGACGATCTGACCAGAGCTTACCGCCGCCATGTGCCAAAGAGCTGGCAGGAAAAACTTTCGTTTGCAAGGACGCATCTGTCGTCCACGCTCGGTGCGTGGCTGCGGGCGCAGGGAAAGCTCATGGGCGTGACGTTTCTGATTCTGACGGCGGGCTTTTTGCTGCTGGGGGTCGACTATGCGCTGCTGCTTGCGCTTCTGACGACAGTTATTGACGCGCTGCCGGTCTTCGGGACGGGAACGGTGCTGCTTCCATGGAGTCTTCTGGAGTTCGTCCGGGGAAACGCGCGGCGCGGTGTGGGCTTTCTTCTTTTATACGCAGCGGCGGCGCTTACCCGGCAGGCTTTAGAGCCGCGGCTTCTTGGCGGGCAGATCGGGCTTCCGCCCGCGGTGACGCTGGCGGCGTTATACGTCGGCTACCGCGTGATGGGCGTGGCGGGGATGATCGTGTTTCCGCTGCTTTCCGTCTTCTGCTGCCAGATCTACCGGGCGCTCATGGAAAAAACGCCGGAGGGGCAAAACGCGTCCTCACGCGCCGGAAAGCCGGAACGCGCGAATTAGCTTGCAGCTTTGGCTTCTTTGCGGTATGATAGGGGAGAATTTCTGAGAGGAGGCGGGCGCGATGGTGCTTTCGCATAGAGCAGAGCGCGAGGGAAAGCTTTTGACGTTTCTGCGGGGCGAGCTGGCGCTCTCGTCCGGCCTTGTCAAGCGGCTCAAATGGCAGAATGCGTTTTACCTCGACGGCGTCCCTGTCCACACCGACGCGCGCGTGCGGCCGGGGCAGGAAATTACCGTGAAAATCGAAGAAGCGCCCGAGGGATTTCTCCCCCAGACGCTTCCGATCGATATTCTCTATGAAGACGAGAGTCTGATCGCGCTCGATAAGCCCGCCGGTCAGCTCGTCCATCCGTCGCCCAAAAAAAACGACGGGACGCTCGCAAACGCGCTGCTCGGCTACTACGCCGAGACGAACCAGCCCTGCGGCATTCATCCTGTGACGCGCCTCGACCGGGACACGTTCGGCGTGGTGCTGCTGGCCAAAAACGCGCATATCCACGCAAAGCTCTGCCAGATGATGAAGGACGGGCAAATCCACAAAGCATATCTGGCTGCCGTCTACGGCTGCCCGAACAAAAGCGCGGGCGAAATTTCGCTTCCTGTCTACAAAATCGGAAACGGAAGTTTGCTCCGCATTGTCGACCCGCGCGGAAAGCGCGCCGTGAGCCGCTACCGCACAATAGAATCGGACAAAATAACGAGCGTGCTCGCTCTGACGCCGGTGACCGGCCGGACACACCAGCTTCGGCTGCACTGCAAAATGGCGGGCTTTCCGATCTTGGGAGACCCGCAGTACACAACGCCTGCTTCCCTGCTGCTTTCCGGACAGCGCGGCCTGTTTACCCAGCAGCTCTGCGCAGCAAGGCTCGAACTTTTGCATCCGGTCACGGGCGAGCCTATCGTCATTGCAACGCGAAAGGCCGTCTCAACGGGCGACGAACAGCTCCATTTCGACCTGTGTATCTCCCAGCGTGACACGCGCGTCGTCTAAAATCTGCCCCACAAGGGCAAGCTCCGACGTGTCATCCGCCAGGTCTGCTCCGGCAAGCTCCCAGAAGGTTTCTGCCAAGGCCGGGTCGCGAATCTCAGGCTGGAGAAGCTTTCCCAGCCGCTCGAGCTTCGCCCGGTTGGCCGGAAGATAATCTCCCTGAACCAGAAGGCGCAGTCCTTCCGGTTCTTTTTTTAATCGGAGGGACACCTCCGTCGCGCCGCAGGCAAAGAGCGCGGCGCCGATTTCGTCAATGACCCGGCTCATCTTCTGCCGGGCCTGCGGATGTCGTTGTTTCATAGGTACTCCTTGTTACTCCTTCGAGCGGTTTTGGAAAGCTTCGATGATCGGCAGCAGCAGCACGCACACAAGGCCCGCCGCAAAGCCGTTATTGTAGAGGTTCATGCCGCCATGCAAAATGGAGGTGTTCTGGACGATGGTCATGTGCAGAAATCCCGCGACCATGCCCCAGAAAACACCAAATTGACCGGCGATCGGCGCAAGCCCCGTGCAAAACAGCACCGCAAGCAGCGACCCCGGCGCGGTCAGCGGCACGGCGACAAGCAGGCTCTTTGCCAGCACCGCGCCCGCCATCACGGGAAGCACATTCTTGGGATGCTTGCCGAACGCGGCAAAGCCCGTCATGCTCAGCACGCAGCAGACAAGCGGGCCATTGAGCCGCACACCAAACGGAGAAAGCGCCAACAGATATACATGCCCGATGAGCCCCGTGAGCGCCATGTTCACAAGCGTGGGCGCCACGCCGTCCATCAGGATAAAGTCCGCGACCGAACGGCCGGAATGGCGCAGCAGCGGCAGGTAGTCCTTTGGTTTCCTGCATCCGAGATACACGCCCGCAAGAAACAGTCCCAAAAGAATCACGCGCAGCAGCCACAAAAATACCACGTGGTCCTCTGTGCCCCACCGGAGCTCCGTGACGAATTCCACGCCCAGCCCCTTGCAGATGCTCGCAATGCCAAGGCCGATGAAGCCCGCAGCAAAGCCGACGTTGTATAAATCGAAGCCCTGATGAATCCGGACAGTGTACCCCGCGACAGGCGGGATCAAAAAGCCGATGGCCACGCCGCTTCCCAGCATCGCGGCAAAGCGCCACGCGCCCGGCAGATGCACGAGCCAGAAGCTCACAAGCGGCGACAGACACGTAGCAAACAGCGTCTGATAGACGTATTTGGAGAAAGGCTCGCCCTGAAACCGCGCGTACAGCCAGCCGCCGAGGAGCACGGGCAGAATGTTTAAAATGTTCTTTCCAAGCAGGCTAAAACCCGCCATCATAAAAAGACACGCGAACGTCAGGCCCGTCACAGGAAGATGCATCCCATAAACCAGCGCCGTGCTCAGCGCCAGCACCAAAGCAGCGTTCAAAAGCGCCGCGCCCGCGCCGCCGGTAACTGCGGGGTCCGTGATGAGTCCTGCGTCGGAGATGAGGATCTTCCAGAAGCCTCGGAACAGCTCCGCAGGCGGCTGCACGGCAAAGGCGAACACAGCCAGCACCACGCACAGCACAGGCAATACCCCACGCAGAACAGGGCTTTGTTTCTCCGATCGGGAAGAAGCGGTCTTGTCTTTCATACTAGCATCCTTTTCCAGAAAATTCGGTCCATCCGGCACGGGCTGAACGGTTCTTTACAACAGGTAGGTTTATTTTAACGGAAAACGGACGCTTTGACAAGATAAATTGTGCGGAAAATCCGAACAAAAAGCGGGCGAACACCGATCGTTCCGTGCCCGCCAGCGCTATTTGTGATATTTTGTCCCCGCCTGAATGGCCTCCGCGCGGTAGAGCTGCTCAAGCGCCATCACGCGCGCAAGATGGTGCGGAAACGTCATGCGGCTCATGGAGAGAAGAAGATCCGCCTGCCGTTTTAGCCCGGCGTCCACGCCGAAGGACGAGCCAATGAGAAAGCACACGCTCGATTTGCCGCTTTTTTTGAGCTCCGAGAGCTTCCCCGCCAATTCCTCGGAAGAGAGCTGCTTCCCCTCCGGGGCAAAAATGCAGAAAAAGCTTCCCTTCGGCACCTTCGCGCGGATGAGCTCGGCTTCTTTTGATAATCCCTGCAAGATCTGCGTCTCATTCGGATTCTCCGGCAGCCGGACCTCCGGCAATTCCAGCAGCGTAAAATCGCAAAACGCCCCCAGCCGCTTCTTATATTCCTCCGAAGCCTGTATATAAAACTTCTCCTTCAGTTTCCCCATACAAATGAGCGTCAAGGAAAACATACCGTACCTCCCAAAGCCTCGCAGAGTTTTGCGCCCGCAGGCGCAAAATAAAATGTAAATCCATTTTATCCGGCGGCTCTGCCGACCGGAAAAATACTTCTCGCCTTGCAAGTGTGAGATTTTCATGCAGCGCATGAAAAGCTTGCGCGCAGTCAAGGCGCAGCTCCTTCCGGGGAAAGCCCCGGTTTCCCCGGGATAAAAAAATTCCGTCCATCGGACGGAATTTTTTTATCTCTTATTCTGCTACGTACGGCAGCAGGGCGATGTGGCGGGCGCGCTTGATGGCGACCGTCAGCTGACGCTGATGCGCAGCGCAGGTACCAGTCGTACGGCGGGGCAGGATCTTGCCGCGCTCAGACAGGTAACGGCGGAGTTTCGCAGTGTCTTTGAAATCGATGTGGGCAACCTTGTCGACGCAGAACGAGCAAACCTTCTTGCGCTTGCGAGGATGGACACGATCATTAGCCATTGCCATAATTTATCCTCCTATCTTGTCTTGTGGAAACATTCGTTGGGAAAAACCCGATCAGAACGGGAGCTCGGAATCGTCGTCCTCGAGCATGGAGAAACCGGACGCACTGGGCGCGGGAGCAGCCGGAGCCTGATAGGCAGGTGCCTGCGGGTAAGACGGCGTCTGGTCGAAGCCGCCGGGAGCCGCGCCATCGCGCTTGGAGTCGCCGAAGTAGACATTGTCTGCCACGACCTCTGCCGAGCGACGCTTATTGCCCTCTTTGTCTGTCCAGTTGCGGATCTGGAGCCGGCCGGTCACCACAGCCATACGGCCCTTGGTGAAAAAGCGGCTGACAAATTCCGCCGTGTTGCGCCATGCGACGATATCGACAAAATCCGTTTCCTTTTCCGCGCCCTGGGCCGCAAAATCGCGGTCGACAGCGAGCGTAAAGGACGCGACCGCCACGCCGCTGCCGGTCCGGCGCAGCTCGGGGTCACGGGTAAGACGACCCATGAGAACGATTTGGTTCAGCATGAATAGCCTCCTTACTCTTCGACAGCCACGATGATCGAGCGCAGAATGCCGTCGGTGATCTTGAAGACACGATCGAGCTCTGCGGGCATGTCGGGCGTGACGTCACAGGTCATGTAGACGTAGTAGCCTTCGGTCAGGTCGTTGATGGGATAGGCCAGATGTCTCTTGCCCCACTCGTCAACACTGGTGAGCGTGCCGTGGTTTTCCACGATGCCCTTGAATTTTTCCACGAGAGCCGCGATACCCTCTTCACCCTGCGCGGGATCGATGATATAGAGGATCTCATACTTTGCGGAAAGCTTTGCCATGATGTTGCACCTCCTTTTGGACTTATGGCCGCAGAATCCCTCTGCGGCAAGGATTGCCTGCATTACGCAAGCTGGACTATTATACCGGGTTTTCAGAAGAATGTCAACCGGAAAAGCCGTATTTTTTCAGTCAATTTTTAAAAACAGGAAGCTTTCGCAGCGAAAGGAGCCGCGGGCAAAGCCCGCGGCTCCCGGTATATGCAAAATCAAAAAGCTCAGAAGAGATTCTTTTCCGTTTCCTTGTCGAAGAAGTGCATGAGGTCGGGACGGAAGGAATACTTGACCGCCTTGTGCCCGCCATGGACAGAGTCGATGTCAATGTCCGTGGTCGGGACGACGATGACAACGTCCTTTCCGGCGGAATTCACATGCAGGTGAAGTTCACTGCCCATAAGCTCGGACACGTCGACCGTCGCGTCGATGCCGTCGCTCGAAAGATGCACATGCACCGGACGCACGCCGACAATGACCTCGGACGGGACCTTGTCCATCGCCTTGAGCGCCGCCTGCTTTGCCTCGGGAAGCTCAAAGTCGCGGCCAAGGATCGTGGCAACGTACTTATCGCCCTTTTTCGAGAGCGCCGCGTCAAAGAGGTTCATCTGCGGCGTACCAATGAAGCCCGCGACAAAGAGGTTTGCCGGATGGTTGAAGACCTCCTGCGGCGTTCCGATCTGCTGGATGAAGCCGTCGCGCATGATGACGATGCGGTCGCCGAGCGTCATAGCTTCGACCTGGTCGTGCGTGACGTAGACAAACGTGGTGTCGATCTTCTCGCGCAGCTTGATGATCTCGGCGCGCATCTGGTTGCGGAGCTTCGCATCAAGGTTCGACAGCGGCTCGTCCATCAAAAAGACCTTCGGGCTTCTGACGATCGCGCGGCCGATGGCCACACGCTGCCGCTGGCCGCCGGAAAGCGCCTTCGGCTTACGATCGAGATACTGCGTGATATCAAGAATTTCCGCGGCTTCCTTCACCTTGCGGTCGATCTCTGCCTTCGGAACCTTCTTGAGCTTCAGCGAGAACGCCATGTTGTCGTACACCGTCATGTGCGGGTACAGCGCGTAGTTCTGGAAGACCATCGCGATATCGCGGTCCTTGGGCGCCACGTCGTTGACGAGCTTACCGTCGATGTAGAGCTCGCCCTCGGTGATCTCCTCGAGACCTGCGATCATACGCAGCGTCGTCGATTTGCCGCAGCCGGACGGGCCGACGAGAACGATAAACTCCTTGTCCGCGATGTCGAGGTTGAATTCCTGCACCGCGACAACGCCCTTGTCGGTAATCTGAAGGTTCGCTTTTTCCTTGACAGGCTCGTCGTCCTTCTTCTTTTTGTTCTTCTTTTTCTCTTCTCCGCTTACAAACGGATAGATTTTCTTGACGTTTACCAATCTGACTTCTGCCATAGTTTCTGACTCTGACTGCGCTGCCTCCGCAATGCGCACTCTCACGAACGCCGGGCTTGGCGAACGTATTACGGCATGTCTCCACAATGCCGCACCGGGAGTCTCCCGGAGTTTGGTTTTACCCTCCTTTTTTGTTGTCAAGCTGCCAAGAATGTGGATTTGGAATCAGCCCGACCAGAATATATGTATTGTACCACAGACACAGAGGAAAATGGAATGTGATTTCCGACAAAATCTCCTTTCTTTTTTGCAGCATTCCGCCGAAGACTTCCGCTTGCAAGTCGCCGCCGGGGCTGATAGAATAGACAAAAAGGAGGCGGGACGATGAAAAACACCTCGCTTTGCTACCTGGAGCGCGGGGGTCAGTATCTGATGCTGCACCGCGTCAAAAAAGAGAACGATGAAAATCATGACAAGTGGATCGGCGTGGGCGGAAAATTCGAGCCCGGCGAGAGCCCGGAGGACTGCGTCTGCCGCGAGGTGCGGGAGGAAACAGGACTCCGTCTGACAGATTATCGCTACTGCGGCATTGTCACGTTCGTAAACGGCGACTGGACCGAGTACATGCACCTGTTCCACGCGACGGGTTTTGAAGGACAGCTCCGCGAGTGTGACGAGGGCGTTCTGGAGTGGATCGACAAGAAAAAGCTTTTTGATCTTCAGCAGTGGGAGGGGGATAAAATCTTCCTGCGGCTGATGGATATGCGCGTGCCGTTTTTTTCTTTAAAGCTCGTCTACGAGGGCGATGCGCTCACTGCCGCCGTTTTGAACGGAGAAAGGATACGATAAATGGAACCGATTTTGATCAGCGCCTGCCTTCTTGGCGCGGCCTGCCGCTATGACGGCGGAAGCAAGCCCGTTTTGTCTGTCGAGGCGCTCATGGGGCGCTATCAGCTCGTGCCCGTCTGTCCCGAACAGCTGGGAGGCCTCCCCACCCCGCGCGAGCCATCCGAGCGGCAGGGAGACCTTGTCGTCATGAAGTCCGGCGCTGATGTGACCGCGCAGTACCAGAGGGGTGCGGAGCAGGCGCTGCACCTGGCGCGCGTGTTCGGCTGTAAAAAGGCCGTCTTGAAAGAGCGAAGCCCCAGCTGCGGCTCCGGCGAAATTTACGACGGAACCTTTTCCGGCAAGCTCACCCCCGGCGACGGCGTGACCGCGGCGCTTTTCAAGAAAAACGGCATCGAGGTCTTCGGCGAGAGCGACATCGAAACGCTTCTGGAGCAGGCCGAGGATACCGAATCGACCCTGTTTTGAAGCGCTTCCGTGAGGTTCGTAGGGAGCGGACGACCCTGTCCGCCCGGCAAAATGCACATTCGAAACGCGATACCCATCGGCAAATTCGAAACTTCCCAAGGGCGGGCAGAGTCGCCCGCCCCTACAAGCTTTTTTGGCGCCTCTGGGAGGTTCGTAGGGGTCGATGCCCACATCGACCCGGCAGAACGTACTGATTTTACGATAACCTTCGGCGAGTTCGTAATTGCCAAATGGGGCGATGTAGGCATCGCCCCTACGCAGATTTGGAACCCTTCCAGCGAAAAACGGACTGCTGTCCTTGTTAAACAGCAGTCCGTTTTTTTATTTGCCTTCCTCGATGCGGAAGAGCCTTCTTGCGTTTTCGCTCGTCGCCTTGCCGATATCTTCCGGGGCAAGTCCGCGCAGCTGCGCGATTTTTGCTGCGACAAAGGGCACGAGCGATGGGTCGTTGCGCCGGCCGCGGTAGGGCTCGGGCGCCATATACGGGCAGTCGGTCTCGATCAGGATCCGGTCCAAGGGGATATTCTCCGCCACCTCGACGGCCTTGCGCGCATTTTTGAACGTTACCACGCCGGTAAAGCCGATGTACCAGCCGCGCTTTACGAGCTCCTTTGCCATCTCGAGGCTTCCTGAGTAGCAGTGGAACACGCCCTTCACGTCCGGAAACTCGTCGATAATTTTCATGCCGTCCTCATGTGCCTCGCGCTCATGGACGACGACAGGAAGAGAAAGCTCCTGCGCCAGCGCCATCTGCATCCGGAACGCCGTCTTCTGCACGTCGCGCGGCACGTCCTCGTAGTGATAATCTAACCCGATCTCCCCGATCGCCTTCACACGGGGGTTTTTACACATCTCCCGGTAAACCGCAATGCGAGCCTCGTTCACATGGTCCGCATCGTCCGGGTGGCTGCCGACCGCCGCCCAGACCCACGGGTACGTTTCCGCCAGACGCACGGAGTTTTCAGACGACGGCAGATCGCAGCCGATGTTCATCATCGCCGTTACGCCATTTTCTTTCATGCGCGCGAGGATCTCATCAAAATCCGCTTCAAATCGCGCGTCATCCAGATGCGCGTGGGAATCAAAATACATGTCATTCTCCTTTTTCGTGCTGCGACAGCCAGATGAGAAGCACCGCGATATCGCTCGGCGACACGCCCGAGATCCGTCCGGCCTGCCCGATGGAAAGGGGGCGAATTTCGTCCAGCTTCTGCCGCGCCTCAACGCGAAGGCCGGTAATAGAAAGATAGTCGATCTCTTTTGAAAGCAGGCGGCTTTCCTCTCGCGCAAGCTCCGCGACCTGCCGCTGCTGGCGCTCGATATAGCCCGCATATTTCATCTGAATCTCCACGGCCTCGCGCACCGCATGAGAAAGCGCCGGGCGCTCGGGGTCAAATGGTGCAAGATCCTCATAGCCGATCTGCGGCCGCCTCAAAAGATCAGAGAGCCTTGCCGAGCCCTTGACGGGAGCGGTATCATGCGCAGTAAGCATCTCATTGAGCGCTTCGCTCTCGGAAACGCCCGTCGCCTCCAAGCGCTTGATTTCCCGCTCGACCGTCCGGTATTTTTCCAGGACCGCCTCGTATTGCGCATCCGAAATCAGACCGATCCGGTAGCCGATGGGGCAAAGGCGCTGGTCTGCATTGTCCTGCCGGTGTAAAAGCCGGTATTCCGAGCGCGAGGTCATGATCCGGTACGGCTCGTTCGTGCCCTTGGTGACGAGGTCGTCAATGAGCGTCCCAATATAGCCGTCCATGCGCCTTAAGATCATTGGCTCCTCGCCCTTGATTTTGAGCGCCGCGTTCACACCCGCAACAAAGCCCTGCACCGCCGCCTCCTCATAGCCCGAAGAGCCGTTGAACTGCCCCGCGCCGTATAGCCCGGGGACTTTTTTGCTTTCCAACGTCGGAAGAAGCTCCGTCGGGTCGATGCAGTCGTATTCAATCGCGTACGCCGGGCGCATGATCTCCGCGTGCTCGAGTCCCGCGATCGTGTGCACCATCGCGACCTGCACATCCTCGGGAAGACTCGAGGAAAGCCCCTGAATGTAGAGCTCGTCCGTCCCGAGCCCGCAGGGCTCGACAAAGAGCTGATGGCGCGTTTTTTCCGGAAAGCGGTCAATTTTCGTCTCAATGGACGGGCAGTACCGCGGGCCGATGGATTCGATCATGCCGTTAAAAAGCGGCGAGCGCGCGAAATTTTCCCGGATGATCCGGTGCGTTTCCTCGTTCGTATACGTTAAATAGCAGACCGCCTGATTCTGGACCTCACCCGTCGTAGAAAAGGAAAACGGCTCGGGGTGCGCGTCTCCCGGCTGAAGCTCCATTTTAGAAACATCCACCGAGCGGCGATTGACGCGCGGCGGCGTGCCGGTTTTAAAGCGCCGCATGCGAAGGCCGAAGGCTTTGAGACAGTCCGTGAGCAAAATGCCCGCCTGCATGCCGTCAGGGCCGGATGCATACGCGCAGTCGCCCGTGATGACCCGCGCGTCTAAGTATGTGCCGGAGGCGATCACAACGGCCTTCACGTCATACACCGCGCCGAGCCTTGTCGTGACAGACGAAACATGCCCGTCCGTCAGGCCGATGGAGACCACCATCGCCTGCTTGAGGTCTAAATTTTCCTGCCGCTCGAGTGTATGCTTCATGTCCTCCTGATATTTCCGCCGGTCGGCCTGCGCGCGCAGCGAGTGTACCGCCGGGCCCTTTCCAAGATTCAGCATCCGGTACTGGATGCAGCAGCGGTCCGCCGCTTTGGCCATTTCGCCGCCCAGCGCGTCGAGCTCACGCACCAAATGCCCCTTTCCCGTGCCGCCGATGGCGGGGTTGCAGGGCATGTTGCCGACCGCGTCGAGGTTGATCGTGAAGACGACAGTAGAAAGGCCCATCCGCGCGCAGGCAAGCCCCGCTTCAATTCCCGCGTGTCCCGCGCCGATGACGGCCACATCGTAGCTCCCGGCCGCGTAATTCATATGCATCGCCTCCATTTCATATAAGGTATTATTTTAGCAAGGGAAGGCCGTTTTTGCAAGGACGCGCGACGGTTTCCGCAGAAAAAAGGCCGGGCTCCCCCGGTTCTCGCTCTTTCGCGCGCGCCTTCGTGTAAAATAGGCCAAAAGGAGGCGAGGCGATGCAGATGTTTGACGCGCTTTTGCGCCAGGCGGTGTCAGGGCTTCTGGCAAGGAACCTGACGCTCACGGAGGAGGCCGCCGGGAAGGCCTCGCAGAATGCTTCCATACAGCTGCTGCGAAAAATCTGCGCACTCGCGCTCGACCCGTCTGTGGAGGACGCGCAGGCGCTGGTTGAGGTGCGCGCGCTTTGCACACAGGCGCAGATCTTCTTTCGCGAACAGGGCATGTAGGCAAGGCCAATCCGAATATTTTTTCCGCCCGACCCGTTTCGACGGACTTTCTCCTTCCCCCACGCTATACTGAGCGTACAGCTTATCCAATGCGAGCGCACTTCATATCCCAGGCCGGCGGCTCTGGCCGCCGCCAAATCCCACAACCCCATCTGCCTCCGGTCAGAGCATGACCGGAGGGCTTTTTTTGCGCGGCGGCACGGGGTGTTGACGAATGGGGCGTTTTCGGGTATGATGGGTAAATAATCCTGCCGTGGAGGTGTGTGAACGGTTTTGGATGAAAACATGATGCGCGAGGCTCTGCTTCTCGCGCAGGAGGCTGCCGCGGAGGGCGAGGTCCCAGTGGGGTGTGTGATTACACTGGATGACCGGATCGTCGGCCGCGGCCGCAATCGCCGGGAAACGAACAGGACCGCCCTGGCGCACGCGGAGATCGAGGCCATTGCCGAGGCCTGCCGGACGCTTGGCGGCTGGCGGCTGTGGCAGTGCACGCTCTACGTGACGCTCGAGCCGTGTCCCATGTGTGCGGGTGCGATCCTGAACGCGCATCTGCCGCGCGTCGTTTACGGCGCAAAGGACCCCAAATCCGGTGCGGCCGGGAGTCTGGTCGATGTGCTGCATCTGCCGGGCTGCTTTCAGCCGG
>ENA-USUG01001536-USUG01001536.1-human-gut-metagenome-genome-assembly--contig:-NODE-1536-length-38615-cov-7.049198_pt1 | contig 38615 bp, 30 predicted proteins | sample MGYA00250059_ERZ773394 | MGnify/ENA primary metagenome ERZ773394 (study PRJEB29103, sample SAMN06111957) | human gut metagenome | biome: human gut; feature: ankylosing spondylitis patient; material... | reverse complement strand
ACTCTTATAGCCCACTATAACTACACGCTTCGCTTCCGTAGTTGTGGGCTCTCCCGAGGGGATTAGGACTTTGCCCTAATAACCCACAAGGCTTTGCCCTTGACCCACTCAGGGCGTTCACCCCTGAGAACCCCGAGCAAAGAGTGACCCTCTCTTTGCAATCTCCGCTTATGGGTTACGCCCCTAAGAACCCTGTGCGGTTATGAGCGGAACAAATGAATTTAGTCAAACAACCCGAATCAAATTTTAAGAGAATGGCAACAAAATCAAGCATACATATCAAGTCCTGCAATGTAAAATCAAGTGGGGCTCATAACCGAAGAACTGCCGAGTATATGCGTAACATCGGCGAGTCCAAAATCTACATCGTTCCCGAACTCTCTGCCGACAACGAGCAGTGGATAAATCCCGGCTTCGGCAACCCTGACCTGCAAGCGCACTACGACTACATAAAGCAGATGGTCAAGGAAAAGACTGGTCGTGCCATGCAGGAGAAAGAGCGTGAGCGCAAAGGCAAGAACGGCAAAATCATCAAAGTGGCAGGATGCTCACCCATCCGTGAGGGTGTCCTGCTCATCAGACCGGACACCACACTGGCAGATGTGCGCAAGTTTGGTGAGGAATGCCAACAGCGTTGGGGCATCACTCCGCTTCAAATCTTCCTGCACAAGGACGAGGGGCATTGGCTGGGCGGACAGCCCGAAGCTGAGGACAAGGAGAGTTTCCAAATCAATGGCAAGTGGTTCAAACCGAATTACCATGCACACATCGTATTTGATTGGATGAATCACGACACAGGCAAGAGCCGAAAACTCAATGACGAGGATATGACAGAGATGCAGACCTTGGCAGCCGATTTGCTCTCCATGAAGCGTGGAAAATCCAAAGCCGAAACAGGCAAGGAGCATTTGGAGCGCAACGACTTCATCATCGAAAAGCAGAAAGAGGAGATGAACCGTCTTAATGCCACAAGGCTATACTGTGAGCATCAGTTGGAGATGGCGAATCAAAAGGTACAGGAGGCGGAAAGTGTTACCAACGCACTCATAGAACAAGCCCATCAAAAACAGCAACAGAGTGAAGACCTTGACAGGGCTATCAGCGAGAAACGCTCCAAACTCAACAAGGAGAAAGGGAGCGAGCTTCTGAGTGCTGCTGTCGGTTGGGCTACGGGTAAGTCTAAAGCCCTGAAAGGAAAAATCGAGGATTTGCGTGATGAGATTTCCACGCACGAGGAAACCATCGAGCGGTTGCAGGGTAAAATACAGACCATGCAGAGCGACCATCAACGAGAACTGATGAAGCTGGAGGGTAAGCACCAATCCGAATTGAACCGTAAGGAGGCAGAGCATGCCCAAGAGACAACAAGGCTCAAAAATCGGATAGCATGGCAGAATCATCTTATCGGTTGTCTCAGCTTCCTACTACTCAAAACAAGCGATATTTTCCGCAAGGCGGTAAACGGCATCATCCGTTTGGCAAAGGATTATTACAAGCCTCGTTTTGCCTCGGAGCAGGTATCGGACATCAAGGATGCGCTTAACCTGTTCGGAGACGACAGACAATCACACCGAGCAGCCGGAGATTTCCTGTATCTCACAGCCAAGCAAAAGGGCGATTTGGATAGTCGGGAGCAAATCAAAGCCAAACGGGAAGTAGAAAATGTGGTGGATGGGCATTACGACTACCAGCAAAAGAGAGGCTTCTCGGTGAGAAGATAATTCTCAACACACAATAGCCTGATGTGATGAATAGTATGAATGTACACAATTCATCACATCAGGTCATTGTTTTCTAGAACATACACAAATCACCTTTGATTATTTTTCCATTTTCTATCTTCACTCGATAAAATGCAATACTACCATTTTGATTAAGTCTAACTGCTCCGTCAACAATAGTAGCTTCTACAATGCAACCAGTTTCTCTTATTTTATTGAACTTTCCCGTTATATATGAGATATATCTTTCATAATCAAGAGACTCAAATACCCATTGGGAATCATAAATAAAAGACTTGTCTAAGTGTTTTATTATTAGTTGAGGATTTAACGTGTTCCAAGCTGTTTGAATATCTTGGAGGATTTGTATTGAGACTGAATCTTTCATTATGTCTTATTTTTGTTGTTTTTAATTGTTACAAGTACTATTTGCTTATAAAGAAGAGCATTAGCATAGTAACCCAGACAATCACGCTACATATAATGACATACATGAATTTTTTGTGAATTTTATCTATTTGTGAAGAAACTTTCCCATTTATATTCTCTACAGCATCGTTAATCTTCGAAATTAAAGAATTACACGATGTAGTGATTTCTTTACAATCTCTTTGGAACGAATCCGTGTTTTTTTCATAATCTGCTCCGATAGCGGTTATAAGCGCATGCAAATTGTTTTCTATGGAAGAAAGATTCTTTACATAATTTGCAGTTACAGCTTTGATTCCTTCGTATGAATTAACAGTACTTTCAACCTGCTTTCGAGCTGATTCTACATTCCGAAGATTAGCTTCCAATTCTGACAAAGTCTTGTTTATTTTTTCGTCTATCATATTACTTGTATTTAGATACGATGTTTTTTAAACTATTCAAATGTCTCTTCAATTGAATATAAGTGGACAATTTTTGAAGATAATCCTTTCTATGTTCATCTATTGCCGCATGACTTATAAGTAAGTCTGCATACTCATCTAGAACTTTTAGGTTATTTTTTGAAGTATAGTAATCAATGACTTCTTCGTAATCATTGCAGATTTCTTCTTCTAACATCTCATTATCTTGTTGTCCAAGAAATAATGTACAAAAAATGTTTAGCAGATTGAGAACAGGGTTCATCTCTGCTGCTGCCCTACGAATAAGTCGAACTGCACCTTGCAAGTGCTTAACGTTGTCTTTCTGAGCATCATTATTAACGATGTCCGCATCAACAACTCGCATATATTTCTTGACCAGTTCAAAACTTGTTGTTTCACTTTCTAAGTGAAAATCAGTATTGGTGTCATCTTTGAGAGAAAATGGCATTTCTTGCTTCACACTTGCATCATAAGTGACAAATCCCTCTCTTGCATATTTAGAGTTGAAGTAGTAATATATAAAATCTTTTAAATCTTCATTCGTTTCTTTCCAATCCTTGTTCGATGTAATTGCCATATTGCAGAATTGCTCCATATCCAAGATACCTCTGGCTCTTTTGTCCGCAATACTTCTATATATAAATGATGTAAGATGTTTGAGGCAGGCCATAATGACACCCTCAGTTTGTGCCATCAGTTTGACATCCTCAATCATTGACTCAACTCTATCTTCTGAATAGTATTTTCGATAATAGAAACTGAGATATTCATAATAACGTGAATCATCTTGACAAATCGTTGTGATGCGAAATTGTTTCTTTGCATAATCCTCTGTGAAATCGTCTATCAGTCCAATAATGCACATACGATAGATAGCCTTTTGTATAGCATCTTTGTAATTAGTCGAACCGAAATCACGTATATAACCAAATCCACGTTCATTTTTTAGATATTTTGCTTTTGGAGTATTGAATAATGGCATCTGCTTTTCTGCCAACCGTTCATTATACCTGTCAAGGATATAATCATCTTCAATATAAGAAACATAATAGGTAAGAGTAGTCCCTTTAGGATATCTATTGATAAATTGAAGTATTCCCGTACTTTTCCCGAAAATAGTTTCGTTTATACCTGCTATTTCTTCATTGCTTATTTGCAAAGGCAACCCATTCATCAGCAACTCCATTACATACAATTCGAAATCTTCTCCAAGGAAATTGCTATCATAGAAGAATTTATTGTTAGTGTAGTCTGCTGAATATTCTTTCCATTCATTCGTCCGAGCATTTCTGTCCCAGAATTTTTTAGGCGAATACATTATGGTAGCCAATGCCATTTTCTTGTCTCTTCCAGCACGTCCTGCTTCCTGTACAAAAGACTCCAAAGAGCCCGGATAATTCAAATGAAATGTAAGACGTACATTTGACTTATCTATACCCATACCAAAAGCTTTTGTTGCCACCATCAACTGTGTATTGCCATGCAAGAATTCTTCTTGACACAGCGTATCATCGCCCCCCTTATAAGTGGAGAAGCCACTGATATTACATGTTTTTAGTTTTTTGGCAACAGAAGGAACACTTAAATTGCTTTTCTCAGAGGCACGCAAACAGAACACGATACCAGCCATATCTGTATGACTTACACTATACCAATCTTTATCAATATGTGTATAGAGATCAACAGAATTAACGCTGGATATAATATCTTTGTCTGAAATGTTTTCTCTATCTAAAAAGTGTATTTTTATATCATTGACATTTTCATCAGTCTGTATCTCTTGTATCTTTTCTGTTGCATCATTGATTGCATCAATGAGACATTCCTCTTTAATGTCACCAACCTCCCATACTTTCTTTGCATTTGAGGTGTCAACTGGAAAAATATTGTATTGCAATTCCAATCTATTGGTGTTCTCATATCTGACAGTAGCATCCTCCTCCAATGAATACGAATTTCTGCCAGAAAGTTCGCGCTCTACATCTGCTAACACATCGAATGAGGCAGTTGCTGTTAGGCCAAAAAGGGAAATGTGATTATCTGTGCCTTCAACCTCTTTTGGCAGGACATAGTTGTACAGATTACGTCCTAAATGAAGATACGCCAATCGGAAATCATGACCCCATTCGGAGACACAATGCACTTCATCAATTACACCATACGAGAAATAAATTCCTGATTCTCTCATAGAACGCAGTACTTCTCTGAAACGATGAATGCTGAGACGTTCAGGAGATAGGAACATGATTTGTATCTGAGAACCAGTAAGTTCTTGCTCACGCTTGTATGCTTCTTCCTTGTTGGATGTAATATCACTATTGATATATGAAATACAATCAATTCCTGCGTTAATCAGTCCATTGTACTGGTCTTTCATTAAACCTTTCAATGGGTCAACAACTAATGTTACACCAGGTTGAAGCATTGCTGCTAACTGATAAGTCAGCGATTTACCTCCACCCGTTGGCAATAAACCAATCACGCTCTTCAAGCCTAAAGCCCTATTGAGTATAGGTAACTGCCCAGGGCGAAAATCTTCTTTTCGGAAAATAAGTCTCAGGAAATATCTAAGACAGGACGCTATTGTTTCGTTTACAATATACTTTCCACTTGATTCCTTTTCTACGAATGATTTATATTTAATACGTTCTGTTGTATAAAGTATGCGTGGCTCATAAACTGATTTAGAAGAGCGAACAATAAAATAGCAATCGTTCTTAGCCTTGTATTTCGAGAATACTATATGTTCAAAATCGGCATACTTGTTTACAGATACATCGATGACAATGTCAAAAATATCATCTGTTTTGACAGAAGAAGCCTTTACGATATTTATGTGTGGCAACAACATGTTGTTGTAGCCATCTGTCATTGCAATGACGTTATTGTACATTTCAACTAAATCTTTGACTGCTATATCGGTAATGTCTGTACCATCTTCTATAGTTAAGACATTCCATTCCGCAGATTGGATGTCAAGTCGCCCTGTTATCATTGCTTCAACAATAGTCTTTTGTATTTGGGCTATTGCTTTTAATGATGTTTCCCTTTCCATTTTATCTCGGTGTGAAAGAGCCGAAGTAATGTATTCACTTGCATATGTTGGGACACCTCTTGATATGAGATTGCTGACAAGTGCTAAGATGGGATTTAATCCTTTGTGGATAGTCATATCAAATGGAGCCATAATTTCAAAAGCCCCATCTTTTATGCTTCTTTTCTTTTGTTCTGGCATTGTCTCCGCATAACAAGCGAATAATTGTATGGGAGCAAAACATTTGTATTTGTGAAGAACACTTTCTGCAGAATCCAGCGAGAATGCGAAACTCTTGATTAGGCATCCATAATCTCTGCCGTTTGGATGTTTACCGAATTTCGTTTCTCGATAATCCGCAAATACTTGTATGTCATTGTCTTTAAAATAGTTCTTAAAGGCATTTATTCTACTTTCGTTAAGATTGGCAGGGCCGATACACAGTACAATATGCTTTACACCAGAAGATGTAATCAATTTGGAAACACCTTTAAGACTTACAGATTCAATATCAAGTACATTGGAGAATATATGAATGGCACAAGGTTGTTCTATAGTAATACTTTGAATAGTATTTTCAGTACTATAGTCTGATGGAAGATATTCGGAATATTGTTCAACAATTACATTAGAATCGGTACCAAGTGCGTGCTTTACGTGTTGCACAGCCCTTGCTCGTGCAACCTCTGATGGTTCTTCTAGGGTTATCTTCTTTAGGCAAGACAGCAATCCCTCTTTTCTTAAGTTTTCTATAACGGCCATCGAACCGATACCTTGCCCACACCCCCAATCAAAGAGTTCTATTCCGTTACGCAATTCCTGATAAGGGAAATTTCCTTTTTCTTTTGCCCCGTCCAATGCAAAATAAAGTTTTTTACGATGCATCCTACCATAAGCCGCAAGATAAGCAGAACACAGCTCTTCCGTCTCAAGTATGGCAGTCCCATGTTCCAAAGTTCTACCTTCGGCATCGCTATATGCCCATGGCATAGAGCGAAAGCGTTGAGGTATATCGGTTTCTGCTGTATGAATTATGTTGTCTATTGTGAGAGGAGCATATTCCCCAATCTTGTCTTGATACATATTATCTTCCGGTTATTGTATCATTGTCTTTATTTAACTGATGTCGCTTCCAATTTTGCACTGCCACTTCCTTGCTTGCATTGGCATAACAATATTCGCATAAATGTGGACATGTGTTGTATTCTCCTATATCTTTGCTTTTCATACAGCCGCAGGCCGTGCGCTGTCCTTTGTCCTTGTTGTTTTTCTGAATCACTGCATATTGATTATTATCCAGAAGGATTGCATCCACAGGCATTTCCAAAGGCTCTGATTCTGCAAACAAATCAAGTTGTTGCTTGGGCTTTATGATTTCGGCTCCTAGGAAATCCATCAATTCCTTAGATTTATAACCAAAGCGCACCATCAATCGGTCGTCCACGCAGTGATTGTGCTCTACACCATCCAAATCAGCAGACTCTCCACAGGTTGCGAGAACGTAGTTCCAGCCTTTAGTCATGTTCAGACAAACGAGTTTCTCGGCAAACTCTATCATTTGCTCTTTTGTCCAATCGACATAGTGGATATGATTGCGTTCAAGATTTGCCTTAACCTTGCGGTACGACAAGATATCTGCAAAGCTGAAAACAAGTTTCTCGGTAAAGCCACGAAGCTGGTCGCCAATATATTCTATCTTCCGCAAAAGCTTGTCCATGTCTATCTTATCAGTAAGAATCAGAGGGTCGAAGCGCCAAACTACTGCGCCCTTGCCAAGTTCGTTTACAAGCAATTTGAATGTCTCGATACGCTTTTCAAGTTTTGGCACGCCCAACTCCAATCCCTCCTCTTCGTAATCATTAAGGGTGTATTGGATATAGCAACCAATCCCTCTTTCCCTTAAATAGCCAAGGTGATTAAGCAGTGGCCGAGGATTTTTCGACCAAAAGACGATAAAACGAGTATCCTCGTAAGCGACATAGCTTTTTTTTCCATTAAATGGGTTAGTCCATGCCGAATAGCCTTTTTTCAGTCGTCCCAAAAACCAATCGGCATAGAATGCAGGTATATCCGTGCTTCGGCTTACAGAAATAACAATCGGGAAGGTTGCTTTGGCAATCTCCTCGTTGTCCAATTTGATTGTTCTGTCTTCTTGTTTTTTTGTCATAGCTAGAAATCAAGACACTCTTCTTCATAAACCTTTTCACGAAGATACGAGAGCACTTTTGAATGGTTAGTTTCACCTTGGGCTTTTATGGAGTCTGGGGTCTCATGACCACCAAAAAAGTCGTTGCTAATCTTCATCTCCAAATCGTTTAGCATTTCAGCAAAGTCAGGAAGATTCTTGAAAACAGGCGATAGTGTCAAATCCTTGTACAGCATTTTTAGAGCTGCATCCCTAGATTCAAACTGAGAGAATCCCATAAAATCAAAGGCGGCATTTGTACCTATGGCGGCAGAAACGGTATATTGGAATGCTTCACGATCTATCGTCATAGATAGAATACGGTTTTTAATCGTGTTCAAGCTATTGGGATTAATCTCTATTTCCTCGCTAAGCATTAAATATGATAGACTGATGATTTGCTGTCGGTCGTCAATGTCCCTTATTGTCCCATACGATAAGAATACCAGTAAGCCATTGCCTGCCTCTCTCTTGTTATGAATCTTTTTTATACATGCAGGATCTGCTTGCATTGCTCTCCACGCTTTATATAAAGGATGGTACACACTATCACCATCCTTCCCCATTTTAATTTGCGTAAAGGCTTCTTCTACATATTTTTCTGCAATTGATTTTTCTTGACTAGCGGAAGCTGGCGAATTTGTGCTCGCAGATTCTTTTCTGTACTCCAAATCCACGCCACGATCATACATGTGCAGCACGCATTTGCAGACATTGCTATTTTTATAGTAAATGGTGAGGCCATAATCGCTGTAGTCAATCTCTTGCCACCCAAATGGAGTTTGTGCTTCTATTGGGAAACCTCGAAATTCTGCCATTTCGTTTGTTTTCCGAATAAGTTTCATTGGCTTGTCAGACATATTAGGTTTGCCCAAGTCGTCATTATATATTTTTACAATATAGCCAACACCAGCCTCAAGCCGATACCCAGGGCATCCATTCGTATTACTGATTACACTGACAGTTCGTCCACATTGCTGAAGCCCTTGAACGGGGATGTTTGATTCGTAACGTTGATGACAATCGGACTTGAACGTAAAAGGATAAAATGAGTTTCTGTTCTCAATTTCAACCTTACGTTGTTCTTCTTTTTTTCGATTCTCTTCCAAACGTCTTTCACGTTCTCGGACAATACGTTCCTGTTCCAGTTTTTGCAAATGAGCATTTTCTTCCTCTCGTCTGCGCATTTGTTCTTCTTTTTCTCGTTTCTTCTTGAAATAACCAAATGGCCACATAATTGTTATTTTTATAGTTATTGAAAACGAGAAGCGTGGTACTGCCAATAACCACGTCTTTAAGTGCAGGCCGTGAGAAAACCTTAATCAACAGATATGGTTAAGCAGCCCACGCTATAACGTGGGAACTGCCATGCCAATTCTTGTTGATTTCGTGTTTTAGTTTCTCAGGCTTCGCACTTACAAGAGTAGCATAACGCTCCTTTATTTCAAATGTCTGGAAATGGTTACCCAAATCCGACTACAAAAGTACTCAAATTATCTGAGATTCACGGTAGTCAAAGAAAAAAGTTCGCATATATTTCGCAACATTCTTGTGGATTTAAAAATAAAGCATTACCTTTGCAGTAACAAATCCCGCCCGCTTCCCGTAAGATTAGCGTACCCAGCGGGACATTTTTATTTATGGGAGTCAGATATACAAACCAAGCCATAACCACAGAGCAGCAAATTGATATTCTCAGGGAGAGAGGCTTGCTCATTGATAATGTTGAACAAGCGATTGAAATCCTAGACAACATCAGTTACTTTCGTCTTGCTGGTTATTGGCGACATTTTGAAGCAAATCGCATTACGCACCAATTTAGAGTAGGTAGCCACTTTGCGGACATCATAGACCTTTATTCTTTTGATAAGGAACTTAGAGCATTGTTGTTTACTGCAATCCAAATGATAGAAGTTTCTGTGCGCACTAAAATAATCAAGCATTTCGCGTTGGAGTTTGGAGCATTTTGGTTTATGGACGAAAGTTATGCGACCAATAGAACTCGTTTTGATGCAAACTTGTCCGTAATCCGTAAGGAGGTTTCTCGCTCTCACGATGATTTTATCACTGAGCATTTCCGTAAATATAGTGAACCTGACTTGCCTCCTGTGTGGAAAACATTGGAAGTCATCTCAATGGGTACACTATCAAAACTCTATTCTAATTTCTCGAATGCTACCGCAAAACATGCTGTGGCGAGAGAGTTCGGCTTAAATCACCACAAATTTCTGAGAAGCTGGTTAGAGTGCCTTGCCGTACTTCGCAACTGCTGCGCCCATCATTCAAGACTATCAAACCGAGTGTTCCCTGTAAAGCCTATGATGCCGGAACGTATGCCTCATACTTGGATTACTGACTTCTCGTTTCGAGAGCAAGTCTTATATCCTCAACTTTGTTATGTTGTATATTGGCTAAACTCTGTTGCTCCTTATAATACCTTCGTTCCCGACTTTAAACAACTATTGGCAAAGCATCCATCTGTCAAGACTCAATTATTAGGCTTTCCTCATAACTGGGAGCAAGAACCTTTATGGCGATGAATCTTTACTCCACATATAGCCGTTTATCCCCTTATGTCGGATGCAAAGGTAGCTAGCCTCATTGAATATGGAAAGGTCAAGCCGTAAACCGTTTGGCGTAGTTTCTTCCTCCTTCGGAGAGTAAACAGCCCCAAAACCTTTCCCCATTCATCGGCTTGGCTTAATCCTGCATCCGGCAACGGAGACAAACGACTGACGAAATAGTAGAAAAATCAACTCAAACAAGAGTTTTTTGATTTGAGAGCCTATTATTTTATTTCAGAGAGGATATTATTTAGTAGGAATAAATTGGGCAAGCGGAAGACTGCACTCCCTCCAAAATAATAGATTCCTCTTTTCCATTCCCTCGCCTCCTTTTGCGTAGTTGAGTTATTGACACATCGCTGTGCAACACGTAACTGAATCTACAAATGATAATGGAGTGGGCGAATATCCAACAAAATATCGTACCTTTGTAGAGGCTTAGGAGTAAGCCAAAATAGAAGTGGAATAACAGAAAGCAAATTGCACCGAAAAGAGAAGAAAACGCCCAATTTAGCACTCCAGCCAAGTTAAGAAACAATAAAAGCGTTAAATCTTCACCCTTTAGAATGTACAGTTAAAGTTTACGACCATATTTCTGACTTATTACTCACAAACTATTGAGCAATAACTGGTTGCAAATACCATATTTGTAGTAGTTTGAAAGAATTTATAGTTGATGATTCAAATCGTTATTATACTTCTAAAGATGGTGTACTATTTTCTAAAGATATAACTACACTTATAACATATCCCAATGCAAAGGCTTCTGTTTATGAAATTCCGGAGAGTGTGACCTCAATTGTTGATTGGGCTTTCTCCGGTTGTAGTGATCTAACCTCAATAACTATACCGGAAAGTGTTACTTCGATTGGGAATTATGCTTTCTTGTATTGTAGCTATTTAAATGATATTTATTGTCGAATCCAAAATCCTTTAAAAATAGACGAATCGGTTTTCAGCAATGTAAATACAACGAGTTGTCACCTTTATGTGCCTTCCGGGTCCTACGAAAGCTACAAGCTGGCTAATGTCTGGAATGGATTCAATATTCAAAAAGAGTATAAAGTTTCAACGACATTTGATGATTCTAAAGGTATAGTCCTTATTAATAATGAGAACATTAACTCACTATATTTTACTGAGTCCGGTAAATCTGTAACGTTCACAATAACTCCTAAATCCGAATATCAGATAGATAGAATACTCTTAAATAATGAAGATGTGACTGATTTATTAGCAGATGGTATATTAACGGTTAATAATATTCAGGATGATAAATCTTTAGAGGTTATTTTCATGGATAAACTATTTGAAATAACAAGTTTATTTAATAACCAACAAGGTTGTGTTCTCATAAATAATGAAGATGTAGTTTCTACTTATATACCTATCGGAAAGACCGTTACATTCACAATAATTCCTAAATTGGGTTATCAGGTCGATAAAGTCCTTTTAAATAACGAGAATGTAACTGATCTATTGGTAGATGGAACACTAACAGTTAAAAGTACTTTGGATGATATCTCATTAGAGGTAATTTTCACAGAAAAACTATTTGAAGTAACAAGTTCATTTGATTTGACACAAGGTAGTGTTCTTATTAATGACGAAAATGTTACGTCTACTAACATCCAAGAAGGAAAAACTATTTTATTCACGATAACTGCTAAATTGGGTTATCAGATAGATAAAGTGATTTTAAATAATGAAGATGTAACTGATCTATTGGTAGATGGTATATTAACGGTTAATAATATTCAAGAAGATAAATCACTAGAAGTAATTTTCATAGAAAAACTATTTGAAGTAACAAGTTCATTTAATTCTACACAAGGTTATGTTCTCATAAATAATGAAAATATTACTTCTACTAATATTCAAGAAGGAAAATCTCTGATCATAAAAGTGTCAGCATCCTTGGGTTATCAACTTGATAAACTCCTTATTAATAATAATGAGGTAGAATTAACGGATGGAACTTTCATTATCGATAAAGTTCTAGAAAATATTATTATCAAAGCTACTTTCAAGGAAAAACTATTTGTCGTTACCACTATTATAGATGAAAAACAAGGCAGTATTCTTATAAATAATGAAAATGTTACGTCTGCTAACATTCAAGAAGGAAAGTCCGTTACATTCACGGTAACTGCTAAATTGGGATACCGACTTGATAAAGTACTTTTGAATGAGAAAGATGTCACCGAATCATTAGTTAATGGAGAATTGGTTGTTGAAAATGTGACAAAAGACCAGTTTCTTGAAGTGATCTTCATAAAAAAAACGTTCATAGTTACGACAACATTCAATTCTACACAAGGCTCTGTACTTATTAACGGAGAAAATATTACCTCCACTAATATCCAAGAAGGAAAATCTGTCACATTCACTATTCTTCCGGGTATAGGATACAGAATAGAAAAAATACTTCTGAATGATAAAGATGTTACTTCGTTACTGTCAAATAACGCATTGACTGTAGAAAGTATTGAAGGCAACCAATTCCTAAAAGTGATATTCAACCTGTCAATGTTTAATGTAACGACATCATTTAATAAAGAAGGAGGTTCTGTTCTTATAAATGGGAAAGATGTAACTTCCACTGCAATACAAGACGGTGGGATTGTAGAATTTACCATTACTCCGAAAGAGAATTACCTCATTGATAAGATTCTTTTCAATGGTGATGATATAACGGATGAATTGGTCAACGGTACGCTTATTGTTAAGACCATAACAGAAAATTCCACTCTGGAAGTTGTATTCCGGAAAAGAACGGATATATATGAGATAAATCTGTCTTATGATAAGACACAAGGTTCCGTACTTATAAACGGTTTGGAAATTTCTTCTACTGATATTCAGGAAGGCAAAAGTGTTGAGTTCTCAATAATCCCCAATGAGGGTTACATAATAGATATTGTCAAACTGAATGATAGGGATATTACCAAAGAAATCATAAACGGCAAATATACCATTGAAGCAATCCAAAACGATGTAAATATGGAAGTGACTTTCAAGGAAACGGTTAATTCTATCGGAGGCATTGATTATAATGATATAAAGGTCTATACTGAATATCATTCCATCTGTATTGACAGTAACGGGCAAAAGATCACTGCATATATCTTCAATTCAAACGGGTTATCAGTTTATTCCGGTGAGATTGTAGGAGAAGAAAAGGTTTCTGTTTTGGAAGGTGTCTATATGGTGAAGGTTGGTAATAAGACAACTAAAGTGATGGTGAGATAAGTAACATTTAGTTTTATATTAAGAAGCGAGGTATCATTAAATTGGTATCTCGTTTTTTTATTCCCTTTTAAAAAATGCCAAAACTCTCCTCAAAACCCTTCAAGTTCCTAATAATGAAATCAAATTAAATTTTAATAACTATGGATTCAACAACTATTTTATGGTATTCACTGAACAAAGATTGCGGTGAGATACCTAAAGCTCCGGTAGAATCAGGGAATAAAGAACCTGTACCCAAAGAGCTATTGATTGAGGAGTTTTCCGATGATATAAGAGCATTATCACAGAAATTTCCTTTACTGAACTCTGTATTGACGGCAGACAGGAATGAAGAAGGTATGACACTGGAAATAAGCCTGAAAGAAATCTTCGCCTTATGCCCCAGAAACAGACAGAGAATTGACAGGTATTCCAAGCTCCAAGAATACCTCAGAAACAAATTTGGAGTTAAACTGATTATTAAATTACAAAAAAATAGATTACTATGAAACTAAAAAGATTTTCTAGAGACAGAAAAGAAGAATTAAGAGAAACCGATAATGAAAGTTTTATTGATGAAAATGGAGTCTTGCATGCCAGAAGAGCCAAAATAAGTATGCAAGATTTCGCTATGATTGCCCATTTTGAGATGGACGTAATGAAGCGTTATTACACAGGGGATATAAAAGATGTGGATTATTCCATTGTCGAGGTTTTAATGGATGGATTATCGAATATTCCGGTTAGACATAGGGTAAGCAGCTTCGATAATGCACTTTTTATTGAAATAAAATATTCCCCCGACCAATTTTATGTGGATGATTATATACCGATAGAATTGGCGGCACATATTTTAAGCCTTACAACGGATGAAATCATAAGCTGGGCTACAGATGACAACAGATTATTCAGGGATGACAACGATTGCCTGTTTGTTGAGGTTAAATGGCTGATGGATATATATCAGGCTATGTTATGTGCCAGTGGAAATCAGGTAAAAGTAAGCTTCAGGACAGATAAGTCGGGAGAAATAGCAATCATAATCGAAAGGGAATTGAAATAATATGGAAAAGAAACTATTTGTAATGTCGAAGATATATGACTTATCGACAAAGACAGTCAGTGAAATTAAGGATGCGGTTCAGAAAGACTTGGATATATATTCCGGTGGCGGTATCCGGTTTGAATTAAAAGAAGTATCAGGGAGAACACTTGAAATAACATTCGAGAGGAAGTACAAGGACGGAGAAATTGATTGGCTGAATTATGACCCGAAAATGATTTATAATGTGGATACCAATATCATAACAGGACACGGATATAACGGTTTTAGAATTCCCGTCTATTGGGGAGGTGTGCCTTATGGTTATCCATATTTTATGCCAAAAAAGGAATTCATAAGGTGTTATAAGGAATCGGCTGTTCTACTTGGGATTGATAAACCGAAAAATGTGAAGGTTACGGTTTCAGAGGATAGGATTGTTATGGAGATGAAATTTTAGGGAAATGAAAGAGAAAGAAGGTAGCTGTAAAAGGCTATCTTTCTTTTATTTTTTGAGGTAATTAAGCCTCTGATTTACCGAGTATTGAAATGACTATCTAAATGTACAGATACTACTTAATTTACAAAAACAAAGTACTATTTATATTCCTACCGACAAAAGAACTATTATCTTCCCTCTGTTGATTATCATCGTTTTATAGTTTCTTCCATTTGGAAATCCACAGGATTTAGTACACAACTATGTTTTATCGTTTTGCTTGCTATAAGAACAATTCTTTATTAAAATATCTCGTTATTTATATATCGCCTAGGATTCTCCTAATAGAGTTACCATGCTGATATTAAAAACTTTATATTTTAGCTTCAAGCATATCCCATGATTTATCCCACTAAATTTCTACGTGCTTTTGCGGTAGTTTGCTCATGGAGAATACTGAGACCTTTTCTCCAAATATGCTACTATGTAATACATAAAAAACGCAGTCTTTTATTAGACTGCGTTAAAATAATCTCGCTCAAGATTGTTTTAAAGGTTCTGCAAGCAGAATAAGAATAAACTTGTGTGTGAAGTCATTTCGAGCGGGTTTATTCTATATTTTATGAGTACACCTCTTGACATATTTTAGCATTTAGCTCTTTTTCTAAATTAATCTTATCCCATTTTGTAAACCAATACTTCTGATTCTTTTGAAAACCTATGATGTCAGTTTGAATTGCATCATCTAGGATACCGTACAAAGATAGTAGATTTTTCTTATATGCACTTACTATATAAGGGCATGACAACAAATCAAATAGCAAAATTGTAAGTTCTGCACTCTTCCTTCGCTTTGCTTCATCTATATTTTCTATTTTTAATGTTGTGTATGAAAGCAATGCTTCTTTTATACGCTGATATTGAATGTCATTACCAACATAATAAAATAATACTAATATGGAAAAACAGTTTAAGTGATTCTTAAATAAAAAATCACTAGTTTTTTTGTCTTTGGCACAATTAAAATAATCACAAAGTACAGGTTCTGTAAGTTGATATTCTTTTCCAAGCTCTTTCAAGACAATCAATAGATACAACGTTTCTACTTGTACATGTTCAACAAATTTGTTTTTTTCTAAAATCAATCGAATTTCATCTTGAATCTTTTTCAAAACTAAGTCACGATTAACTCTTTGGAACCTCAAAACCTTTGATTTTTTAAAATTATAACTTCCTTTATAGTAGTTGATTATAGTTGTGAGTATTACTGTCAATTTAATCGTAGAATTTACTTTGGGGTAAACCGTATAAAGAAAGAAGATGAAATCTAAAACATTGAGAATAAACATTGTTAGCCGTTTTTCCAAGTTATATTTTTTGCGACATTCTTTTTCATCAAATTTCCCTTCTTTTTCCAACTCAGCATATTGCTTATACTTCAAATCAAACTTCTTGAAAACCCCTTCTATCTTTCTAGAAATAACAGCCAATGTATAATTCAGTACATCTTTGTATTCAACTTCTGTTTCTTTGAGAATAGTTTTAAATTTTGCTGATAGTTTATTGGGATTAAGGTAAATCGTAAATTTATCAGCAATTCTTTCGAATGGATTTTCTTCTTCGTACCCTTCTTCTAATTCTTCATCTTCTTTTTCTGCTTCATCTATTCTAAATTTTATATTATCATCAATTAAGTCAACTATCTTCAACTTCGCCATAGTTAACTCAGTGATAATAGGCTTATTGTACGATTTAGTCTTTGATTCACTAATCCACATCTTAAATTCACGAAGCTCCAGTTTAAAAGATTTTAGAATTTCATCTTTAATATTATCATCATTATAAAATAAAAAATAGTCATCAACATAACGATAACACTCATAATCTCTTCTAAGTACTAGCCCCTGTTTTAAAAGGTAGTCCTCAACGTTCTTATCTACCTGCTGTAAGATAAGTTCTGCGAATATTCTTGAAAATTCAGGACCAATCAAAATACCATTAGTTTCCCCATAATTTATGTTTTGCATGAACTCATCAAATTTTCCAGCAAAGGTACTTTCAGATAATGGAATATTGTCTTTCACCATTTCCTTATTTAATAAGCCCCAAGGAAGAGAATGTGTATAGATACTATCGAAACATTTGGAAATATCAAAACGTATTAATTTATCATATTTTTTTTCAGCTCTTTGGTAACGGTAGTCTTCATAAAAACGAAAAATATTTGTATATTTCTTATAGGTAAAAAAAGTTTTTAAATGTTCATACTCATTTATATTCACTTCTATACTATCATCTTTCAATCCTGATTTTTGCTTGTGTAACTTGTCATTAAAGAAGATGTATTTTGCAACGTCTGATGGTCGTCTAATGGAAAAACGGCTAATATTGCAATAATACAATATCAATTCTTTATACTTTTCATAAAATTCAATAATGTCAATCTGATTTTTAGGGTGAATAACTGCTAACTCTCGAAATTCTTTCTCTTTATGGGTGATCTTGTATATAAATGGTATCCTCCGCCGATTCTTATTCAAATCAAAACTACTATTTTGAATAGGTTCATTCGGTTTACAACCAAACAATAGTTTGATTATGTGAAGTAAAGTGTCTTTTTTCTTTTCTGTTAATCCTTTTTTATTATCATTCCAATAAATTTTATTATCTCGAATCTCTACCCCATAACAAACCAAGAATCGATAAAAATAACGGTTTGAAAAAATAATAGGAATTTCAAACGGAAGGACATCGGATAAAACAACTCTTTCCTTTTTGTATTTTAATCGTATTTTTCTTTTATATCGTTTCATCAGCCCAAATTTTTTTCAAGGTTTTCAACTCTTTAATTTTGAATTTATGGAATCTCTTATCTTCGAAGCCTTTTTGGAATGAAAAACTTTGCTTAATTTGGCTTCTAAGTTTTTCAATATCAAAGAGTAATTTTTTATAAGGAACTAAGTTACGATGTACCATTCCTGTTAAAAAGCCATCTAAAGATTTCAAATCTTTTAAGCCATCTTTTTTCTCTTTATCAAGTAAACTGTTTGAGAAATAAACGCCAACCTTAACGCCATTTTTGCTATTGATTAGGTTAGTATTCCCAGTGAGCATTCTTAGACAGTCAAATAATATTTTTCGTGCTCTACGCTCGTCATACTTACTCTCCTCATTATATGTATCAAATGATAATTTGATACGTGATTTATATTTGTCAATTTTGCTATCTGACAAATTTACAGATAATCGATAGTCAATAGGGTTTTCATCTGCTTTATGTTTAATCCCCTGCGTATTAAACTTATATCCAAGATAGTTTATGCTACTATTAAAACCCTCAATTTTGTTAAGCATATCGACTAATTGTGTTTTAGCATCTGTCTTAGGTTTTAATTCCAATCCTGAACTTGTTATAATTTTATCGACTTTCTCAAAGTAGTTTGTACCACTACTCTTTGTGTTTGGAGTAAAGATGATAAATATATCATCAACATATCGGGCGTAAAAGGTTACATTTTCAAGTGATTTGATTTTATTATCAATATCACGCATATAAAGTTCTGTAAGATATGCGCTTATTCCGATACCTCTTGGTACTCCTTTTTTTGCTTCAAATTCTCTTGAGTCTTTTTTAGCCTCATACTCTTCAATAATTTCTGCAATAAATTTCTTTGACTGATAATTCAGTAATGTGTTTTGTTCTATCTTTTCTAAAAGTCCTACTTGTGGAATACTCTCGTAAAAACTTTTAATATCAGTTCTAATTATGTATTTTGGGAAATTATCGCTTAACAATAGTTTGATTTGCTTTAAAATGCTGTATCTGTCTGCTTGTTTTACTTTAAAAGTTTTTCTGATATTATATTGTAATTGTTTAATGGCATAAAACACTTCTAAACTATCTCCTAATTTATATACAGGTTTTCCTTCACGCTTTTCAACGTTTATAGCAAATCTAAAGTTATCATTATTAACATTTGTACTAATATCTTTAACCTGTTCATACAGAATATCATCTTTCTTTTTCTTACAATCTTTTATTTTGTTATTTTTTTCATCCTTAAATGATTGATATTCTTCCTTTGTTATTGTGCCATCCTTTCGTTCTTTTGATTTCTCCTTGATTTCAGTCTTTAAAGATTTAATATCCTTTATTAAATCAATATATTGCGCAGGAAACATCGCCTTTTGGAGATTTCCTTTACGATTCTCAATATGGAATATATTACGAAAATTTTCAGCTGAGAATGATTGGTCAAGCATAATAGTAAATTATTTTAGAGTTGAAACAAGCAAATTTTTCATATCCATATTCAACATTTTGGCAATAACAAATAATGTTTTAACGATGGTTGAGATGCGTTTGCACACCAATGGGAAACAGTAACTTCGTTGTTCTCAAAAGTTTCTGTGAGCCATTTGCCTATTTTCATCCTCTCCACAAGTACTACTTTCAATTTGTTTAACTCCATTCGCTAATCATTGATGTATTATACAAAGATATTGATTTAAGTTGATTTTCCTAATATATGTTATCTTTTTAGTTTTCAGCAGAGATAGGCTTTCAGGATGTTATTAAACTCTTATTATCTTTTTCTCCTCTTCAAACGACTGAGAAACTATGAGCGCAAAATAACAGAAAAGCCTGGAAAACATTTTTTTGTATATTAGTTTTTATCAAAATTTCTAATGCTATGACTCATGCCCTTTATGAACCGAATGACAGGAATCGGCAATACTAAAAGCTTTGCGTTATCATCCATAGAACAAATATCGTCAATAAGCATCACCGTCGTCATTATTGCTAAGCGTGTTAATGGATCTGTATATTCTTTGGATAACGTTTTTCCTCTAATTTTGTCAAATTCTTCTATTGCATAATAATTAGAATGTGTATGAATTGATGTGTATTTGTACATGTTAATAAATGCTCTTGTATTGAATACATGCGAAATTAATGCAGTAATACTCAACGGTGTGATTTCTTTGTTTGAAAAAAGAAACCTCCAACGATAATGTTTCTTTGCTGGATTATATATCTTATTTAGTTGATTTTTCTCAATAGACTTATAAAACTTACATGATTCAAATTCCGATATCGTATTATTGAGAATATGTTTATCACTTTCTATAATTGTTTTTGCTCTCGCAAAATCATCTTCATTAACAATGAACCTACTTTTCTCCGTTAATCCATCTATTTTCCAAAGTAAAAAACGAAATTCTTTTTCCTCATGGATGGAAGGTTCCACGAAAAGATGATGAAAAGTTGCATATGTTTCCATTATAGCTCTAAAAGTCGTGTTTACTGTAAATAAATCATAACCATTCATTCTAATTTGTTCTCCTGATTTACGATGTTCAATTATACCACTCGACAAATGAAAAAATGATGATGAATGAATTGCAAATTTGTCTATCAAAAGGCTTGAATAGCTCGTCCATCCCTCTTTATATGTTTTCTTTAGCTCCGTATAAACTTCTGTTAGAGTACCTCTTAATAAATAGTCGTATAATTCTAATGGGCATTCTGTAAAAAGAGTTTCCACTAATTTCGCTGGGTCGATATTCTTATAATCCATAACATATTCTATTTTGCACACAAAGATACATAGATATGTCTGTAACCTTTTTGAGTATCTAAAATTATTTATAAGATTTTTGTATTCTCTTTTTTTCTTAGGTTTCAGCTATTGCTGATGATTTGCAGGATTATTATCTGTGCCGATAGGAGCATGGGAAATAAAGAGGATAACCCGCCTTCACTTATTTGTTGTTATGTTTACATACTGATTTGATGTTGTATTGAAGTATCAAAAGCTACTTTAAATTGGTATTTGTAGTCTATCTGTTACAAGAGTTATAAGTACATACCCAATAAAACTCAAATTTAATCAAAATCTCAAACTGGGTGGAGTAAAAACGGCTATATTTGTACATTAAAAAGATTATAAAATAAAATTTATACAATTTTCTAGACAATAGAAAGACAATACTAATCATGTTAACAGATAAAGATTTAGAAATAAGTAATATTAAAGGCATGTCAGAGGCTTTCAATCGGCGTATATATAAATACATTGGATATGAGGACGCAATGAAATATATATTAATTAACAAAAACACATTAAAATTCTCTTCTCCTGATGATTTTAATGACCCCTTTGATTGCTATGAAGGCTTTGTAAACTTTTCAAATGTGCCGCCCTATGCAATATTTGATGATACTGCAAATAGATTGTTGGATAAATCTATTGCAAAGGAAATTTCTTTAAGGACAAAGCAAATTCTGAATAACAAGAAAGCAAGAGCAAATTTCTTTAAAGAACAAAAGAAAGATTATAGGGTTTCTTGTTTTTCTAAAACTTATGATGAAGTATTAATGTGGTCACATTACGCAAGTAAGCATACAGGAGTTTGTATTGGATTTGAATTTCCAACAGAACCATTGCCAAAAGATTTTATAGTTTTCCCTGTCCTCTATAAGGATAATGTACAGCCTTTTGATGTTTATGCTAATCCTTATAGAATAATCCTACACTGGATAACTACAAAATCCCATCATTGGAAATACGAAGAAGAAGTGAGAGCTGTAATAAAAAGTAATTCGAAGAAACTACTTCATGATGGTACTAATTATTATTACGAAATTGAAAAAGATTGGATAAAAGAAATCGTTTTTGGGTGTAAAGTAAGTGATAAAGCTGTAGAAAAAACAATAAGGCTGATACGAAAAAATGGATTCAAGAACATGTTGATAAAAAGAATGTTTATTAACCCTGATAATTTTTCACTTGAAGAAACTATTATTGCAGATATTCAGAACTATAAAAACATAGTGAAGTGAAATATGTGATTCCTGCTTCCGTTCAACTGCCAAAAGTTCTTTTCGTTGGGCTTTCACCCATTTTGGTAACTGAGAAGCTGCGAGCAAAATATAACTGAAGTAGGACAAAAAATAATTATTAGCACAACATAAATAAAAAATTTATCAATTTGATCCTGGTCTTCGCTTCTTCTTTCTCTTGAGTTTTGGAGATTGTTGTTCGTCCATTGGATTAATATCCTAAGACGATGGCAGGATTGAAAATAGAGAAAATAATCCTAAATTGATCGGACTGGAATCATATCTGTTTTCAAAATTACTTAAAAGTTTTTTTATGTTTGTTTGCAATTATGTTGGTTGGCTTATCAGCGTATCTGTCTGTTTGCACATCAGCAGTTTTTTCTTTTCACTAGCAAAATTTTGTTCAGGAACAATCAATTCCCCTTCCCACATCTGCAATCTATTCTTTAGCAAATATATTGAAGTTGTTAGTATATCAGAATAAAAGCTTGTATCATAACATTGTTGCTATCTGATTTTCCAAAGCTTTCTTGATAAAGGCATTAATAGAAACTCCTGCCTGTTTAGCTAATGTGGCTACTTCCGGAGAAATACGGATATTAAGATCGGAGTTTATATAGGTTTATCTCTCTTTTCAGTAATGAAATATCCCAGATTATATCAAGAAGGTTGGCTGACTGATTAATTCCATTACTTTGTATAGTGGTATCTCATTGAGAATACATAAACTTCAATTGTGTCTTCATGGACAGAGTAGATTATCCTATGCTCTGAATTAATACGCCTAGACCATTTGCCGGACAGCTCATATTTCAAAGCTTCCGGTTTTCCGATACCTGTATAGGGGTGTTCTGAAATATCCTTAAGTAAAGCCGTTATTTTATTTATGACAGCCTTGTTTCCCGTCTTCTTCCAATACTCCAAATCTATCTTAGCCTGTTCAAGAAGTTTTATTTCCATAGATCATCAATCTCAATAGGAGTACCGCCACCATTCTTTATTTCTTCGTCACCTTTTCTGATAATATCCATCATGGCAGGAGATTTCATGATATATTCGGTTTCTTTAATGGAATTGTATTCTTCCAAAGAAATCACTACCACACTCTCGTTGCCGGATCGATGTACAATCAGAGGTTCACTATCATTTATAACCCCGTCCAAGTAGCTTTTGAGGTTATTTCTCAGTTCCGAATAATTTGTCGTTCTCATAATTCATTTATTTGGTAAGAACAAATATAGGTACTTAATATTGTACTTGCAAGTTATCGGGAAATAATTTAGAATATAAAAGAAGATTTGGCAATTATATAGGAGTGAATCCATGTTTTATTGCAGTTAATTTAAGTATATATGTTACCAATGGCAAACTCCGTAAATATGGAATCACGGTAAGGTTATCATAATTTTGTTACTGCTAACGTTTACCACGTATGTCTCTAAAGAAGTTCTGGCTATCCTTTTTCATTCGTTCCATCTGTTTTTCTAGGCTAACAATAAAAACACCAAATAAAAAGAAGATAGCACAAGCTACCTTCTCTTTTTGTTTAAATAACCTTTAAAAATCACCTACACCGGATTTCGGGATAAAGCCGGACCAATATTTATAAAGGCCCTATCCGGGATGATTGGATTGTTACAAAACAAATCATAATCTCCGGCTTATTCTCATTTCCCGGATTTATATTTCCTACGCTCACACCCGAATATATTATGGGAGTAGGCATATGCCATTATTTCCGTTACATCAAAGCCGGGAATCAGCTCCTCTATGAATCTTTTGGCCTTATCCTGTTCAACACCTGCTTTACACAATATACCTGCATAAGACATAGCCGTATTATTCCTGCCTTTAGCCAAAGACTTTCCATTCCAAATCTTCCTTAGCATGCGGATAATGCTGTCATCCGAAATAATCTGCTTATTTAACTGATTCAGAAAGCTCTCTGCCCAAGATTCATCCTGTACCAGAATGGGGCTTCCTTTTCCATCCCTTACAACAGTCTCTGTAACGGTACTTGGCATGGCAGGTTCCGGTGTTGACGGGATAAAGTGAAACGGTACAGGATTGGGATTCTTCCATAAGTCGGGATCATGGGACAGAAAATTTCCTCTTGCCAAATCTGTGGTGCTTTTATCTATCTCAGGACAAGCGAACAGTTCCAGCAATTGCCAGTACAGGTCGTAATGGTAAAGCGGCTCATAATTGTCATGCAGGACAATCGCCTTATAACCGCTTCCTCCCGGAGAGATGAAACAGGCATAGACACACGGAAAACTTTGCAGCCACTTAGCAAATTCCGGCATATTCTCCGGTTTGATATGGTCGAAGTCGAGGGCTGTAAATGAAGAGTAGAGTACGCCTTCATTTTTATTTTTGGATTTAAAAGTCCCGTTCCACGTAACTGCGGGAAGGGCAGCTTTGTTCTTATCCTTCTCTTTCTTAGTCTTTGCGTTCCTGACAGCTTCAACTTTGGTTTTAAGATGAAAGTATGTATCATCCCGGATCATGTCCAGCAGCTTGTCGATATCATATTCTTGCGGATTGTTTACATCCGTGATTTTTGTGAATAGAGATACCGCTTTTCTGAAATGAGACTCTATCTTGAGTACGGCTGTTAATTTTCCCTTTACTCTTGCGGTTTTATTCTTACAGGTCATATAGTTGAAAATATCAGAAGCACTTGGTTTACCGTGTATGCCTAAGTCCTTATAGACATTTTGTAGGATACCTTTCACCTGCGCTTTCGTATATTCTTTATTCACATCCAACTCCTTCATTAGTCTTCCGGCTATTTCATTCTTTGGCAACTTATCGAATGGAACCGGAGCAAGAGCCCGTTTTATATTATCCTCCCGCCAGTATAATGCTTCGAATCCTTCCTTACCCAAAGCATCGTGATATTCCCTGAACTTGTTTTCTATGAAGTTGCATTCCTCCAGCAGTTCCGGTATATTATCATACAGGGCACAGTACATCCTTGCTTTTCTTGAGAACAGGTTGTCCTTAGTCCATTCCGTAAATAATTTCTGTATGTCGGGATTGTCACTGTCCGCCGCTTTTGTTACATTCACACCTGCCTTCAACGCCCGGTACATGGAGAAGTCACTGTTATAAATCTGGTCTGATACTTCCCATGCCCTCCTGTCGGCTATTTCCAATATATCATTCTTTACGACATGTACATTATTATCCGCATCCTTGATGATACAGCAATAGTGTTCCTTGTGCCCGTTTTTCCTGATATCGTCTTCCATCAGCCGTAACTGGTCGTCTTTATTGGGTACGGCATTGTAGTTCTCAATCCTTCGTAAGGTCTTTTCACCCTTCTCTTTTACGGAATTCTCCAAATCCTCCTTTGTGGCCTTCGCTGCCTTTGTATTGAAATAAAGCGTAGCAGAATTTCTGAAGGGATTCTCCTCCAACCTTTGCCTTCCTATTATTTGTTGGAGATCCACTGAAACATCGACAGTCATACAACTGACTTGTGGATTGGCAAAGATATAAGAGTAGGCATTGGTGGAATAAAAGTCTGCTCCGACATATACAGTGGCGGTACAAAAGGTGAACATTTTATGCACTTCGCCCCTTCCGGGAATTTCATCAATCCTGAACGCCATTCCGGTATCCTTTGACAGGATGTCCAACTTCTTGAGATTCTCTGCCTTGGCCGAACATATTATAGTGGTTTCTTCCGGTGTGAGGTCATTCTTTTCAATGATCTTCTTTATTTCGGAAACGCTATTAATATAAAAGACGGCTTCCTCTGCCATAAAACTTTGACCATTTACGACAGTAGACTTTCCGTTGCCGGAACGATATTTCTTAATCAGGGAGGAGCATAGTTCCAATACGGACTTCTTTGACTTTATGACTTCCACATTGGGTAACTGTGTCATTGTTTCCGGCCAGAGAAGTTCATATACAGGCAAATCCTTGAATTGCTCTGTCATATCCAGGTATGATTCCAGAAATGGTGTGGCCGACAGATAAACGACAGTAGAGAATTTTTGGAGTACCCGGCATAATTCATACTCTGTAACCGCCTTGTATTGACAATCATAAAAAATAGCCTGAAACTCATCAACCACTACCGTCCATTGCGACAGGTCTTCACCAATATTATTCATCCCTTCCATGATTTTACGGAGAGAGTCATACGTGGTAAGTATCTTGCTTCCTCCATTTTTAATGTATCCGGTAAGGTTGTCATTGAAAGCAAGCATATCGGCAGGTGCAGTAGTTCTGCTTTCAAAATATTTCTTTTTATCACCCGTGAACCGATAGAGATGAAGATTGTCTTTCAGGTGTTGGGAATACTTGTTATAGAGGAGGTGCTTTCTGGGGCTAGCCAATATAACTTTCTTATCGGATCTAATATAAGCTTCTGTTGCTCCACATCCGCATATCCTTTTATTCAGGATGTAATGTTGATTGCTCGGCAAGGTATTCCATAGTTCTTGCCATTCCGACAGGTGTTCGATCCCATCGGGTACGTTTAATGTTTTCTTTTTCATATATTTGAATTTATAAGGTAATAGGGTTAGTCAGAGACAGGAGAGCATACGGAAGTAGGAGTATGACATAACCGTAGGATATATGTAAATATTTTATTTTTCAAAAAAACTTGTTCTTTAAGCAAATTCACTCCTTTTGCAAACTTTTTTATTTACACTTTTACTTCCTTTGGAAGTTATGTATACCACTACACTCCCGTTCCATGACTTTCTGCCTTCTGCTAACCCCATCATATCATTTTAAAATTTCATTAAAGGATTGGGATGACCGGGATTCCCTTTGATGGTCAGTGCATCCATATCCTCCCTTTTCTTCTTCATATAGTCTTGATACTCCTGACTGTCTTCTTCTACCCATTTGAGATTGGAGGAGTTAAAGTTCAGATAATTCTGATCCTTATGTAACACCTTCGGTCTTCTCAACATGGATTTATCTCCTTCAACGAACTCAGCCTCTGCCATAAGATTATCCATCATTGAATGCCGTTCTTCCATACTTTTGTACATGTTTTTTCTGTCATAACAGACATAAGGTTCTACGGCTACACAAGAACGGTCTGTATCGGCATCGCCAACGCTCGTAACAACCCTGAGCTTTTTCCTCATATTATATACGGTACCATCGACTCTTACTTTCAGACCATTATCAAGTTTTCTCTTAGTGTCAGTCGGTGAAAACTTTGGAACTTGTTTCCATTCAAGGTTAGCGGCATGACAGTTCCCCAAGTTGCCGTCCTTATGGATCAGGATGTATTTCTTCCCGTCTTGTGGCATCGGCTTAAAACAGATTGCTACTGTTTCGTCCAACGGAATTTCTCCATGACTTTTCGTATTCAGATATTTGAATCCGTCTGTTCTGGTATGGATATTCAATGGACCATTGAAATTTGGATTATCATACTCTTTATACGCATAAGTTCCTTCCCTGTTAACCCTAACATTATACTTTATACAGTACCGCATTCTTCTGCCATTGATCTCTTTCTCGAATGGTTGTTTTTTACTAATGTTTTTCATTTTCTATTTATTTTTTGTTATTACTACATTCTTATCCTCTTGTATCCGCGCTGTCTTTTGTGAGTAGATATATAGAGTAACCCCAAAAGTACGCAGGAGGAAATTCTTTAATCCGCGGTATGATTCAATTTTGGGATAATCCCTTTCACATATCTTCCCAAGCTCTTTTAGAGAAATATTAATCATCGGACCAACACGCAGATTATATCTCTCCTGTAATCCCTTTATATCATCCCGGTATTTCTTTGGTATCTTCAAGACTGTTTTTTCGATAACATCAGGACAGTCTTTCCCCTGACGGTCAAGTACAGAACTATCGTTCCTACCTGACTGTTTTATTTTTTGTTGCATACATATATCAAGCTTTGAAGGGATTTAAACGGCAAAATCGATGTTTTTTATCAGAAGAAAATCATGGAGAAGTCTTTTCATATAAACGTATTGGGACTTTTCTACTTTTTTGCCTTATTTCCCGGTTCTCCAACTACAATTGTATCCATCACTTTGTCGATGAATTCAGAAGGAATATCCTTTATAAAAAATATAATCTAAGCCGTGATATTTTTGGGTAAAGGTGGGTATGTGACAGGAGAATGATGATCTCCTGTCTGTTTAAAATATAATTTGTACATAAGATATTATTTTATAAAGAGAAATCTATGCTTGCTAATCTTCGTTTTCATGCCAGATTAAAAAGTATATCTTTCGGTTATATAGTCCTATGTTTTGTATGTTAGTAATCAGGATTTTCTGTAAACATATCCGTTAATTTATCCATTTGTTCACCGATACACTTATCTATTAGTTTTGCGTAATGGATTGTCATTTTTCTTCAAAAACATACTTCACTACCCTAGTATTAGCATCATTCTCTATCTTGAAATCCCTTTCAATATAGATGTCAGTGATTCTCATGGTTTCATCTATATGATTAAGTGCTGCATGAACTGTATATTTATCTATACCGGCCTTATTAACAGCTATGGTAGCCCATGAGTGGCGCGCTGCATAATATTCTAAATCATCAATCTTTAACTGTTTTCCAATCACCTTTAAGCCATGATTAATAGCCTTATTAAAGTTATCGGCAGTGGAGTAATTATGATAGAAATTGAATATTCGTTTTTTAGTATAATCTTGATACTTTTTGATAATAGGAATAATTATTTGTGGTATTATTACTACCATTTTAGCATTATCAAGCCTTCTATCTGTTGTTTTCGTCCGATAATAAGTAATTGCATTATCTTGTAATTCCGTGCAATTATATAAATCGACAGAATTCATACCTATTAAACAAAATGATAAAATAAAACAATCTTTTGCCAAGTTATAAGGACAATTTTTCTCTCTACCATTTACATTATATATATATGGTAATTCCCATATTTTTTTTATTAATTCTGCTGACAAAGCTCTTTTTCGTGTAGCTTCCTGCTTAGGTACTTTAAAGTTTTCAAAAGGGGAATTCGAAATAAGAAGAATGTTTCTGTCATAGTCATTGTATTTCTTCTTTGCTTCATTAAAAAGATGTCTAATGCTTCCTAAATATAGTGAAGACGCTCTGTTTGAAGGAATACATTTTTTTTCTCTTTGCAATATTGAAATTTTACTAGATCTTCTTTTATTAAGATATTCCGTAAATTCATTGAGAAATGAAGAATTGATTTTATTTATATCAAGAGATTCTTTTCCCACAAACGAAATTAACACATTGATAGCCGTTTTGTAGTTCTTAGCCCCTTTAATAGTTGTATTTTCAATCCACTCTTTTGAAAATTGAATAAAATCTATAGTTTTAGTTTTCTCTTTTTCGCCGTTTAAAAAGGCTACTATATTATCAAGAGTATAATGATTAATTTCTACCTGTAGCTTTCCACATTGCTCTCGATAGGAATATACAAGCTCATCAATCTGTCTTTTAATAACAGTCCCTTCTTTAAAAGTGAAAGATTTGGTGAGGTCTTGAGGAGTCACAAATATACTTGTTGATACTCTTTTTACCTTTCTGTCCTGAGTGAATCTAATCTTAACATTATAAGTTCCATCACTTCTTAACTCATTTCTTTTAATTTCAGCTCTGATTGTTAGCATTTTAATTATAATTTAATTAGTCAACAATAAGTCAACAACAAAATAATTTTAGTCGTTTTTTACTAATTTTCAGTACTACAATCACAAACTCTATTACAAAAAAAATCCTCATAAGTATTTAACTTACAAGGATTTACTTTGTGACCCCGGTGGGACTCAAACCCACGACCTTCAGAACCGGAATCTGACGCTCTATTCACTAAGCTACGGAGCCTTTTCAATTTTAGCGAATGCAAAAGTACGAAATTTAATGTACCTTTTACAATAAAACAAGAAATTAATTTCAATTGGATAGAGTTATTCTTATTCAAATCCGGCAAAACAAAATTATCATTTTGAAAACACTATAAATATATAATCAATCATTTTGCATATATTTCATATATAATAATAGCAAATATATAAATAATACCTATATTTGCAAGAAATAATAAAACGATCAATTTATGAGTTATCTTATAAAGCCAAAAGGCTATAAACCTTTGCTTGATTTGAAGCAAACCGAACGAGGTATAAAACAAATAAAAGATTTTTTCCAATTAAATCTATCCTCCGAATTAAAGTTGCGCCGTGTCACAGCTCCTCTTTTTGTACTCAAAGGAATGGGAATCAACGATGATTTAAGCGGCAAAGAGCGTGCCGTCTCATTTCCAATCAAAGACTTAGGCGATGCACAGGCAGAAGTGGTGCATTCATTGGCTAAATGGAAACGGTTGACATTAGCCGATTATAAAATAGAACCGGGATACGGAATATACACCGACATGAACGCCATACGTTCTGACGAGGAACTGGGCAATTTGCATTCTCTCTATGTAGACCAATGGGATTGGGAACGCGTTATCAATCCGGAAAACCGGACTGTAGACTTTTTAAAAGAAATAGTAAACCGTATTTATGCCGCCATGATTCGCACCGAATATATGGTATATGAAACGTATGCACAGATAAAACCTTGTCTGCCGGAAAAAATACATTTCATACATGCGGAAGAGTTAAGACAGCAATATCCGAACCTTGATGCAAAGGATCGTGAGCATGCCATTACAAAAAAATATGGTGCCGTATTCGTTATCGGTATCGGTTGTAAACTAGGTGATGGAAAAGAACATGACTTGCGTGCACCGGACTATGACGACTACTCTACGCCGGGTCTGAACGGTTTACCGGGGTTAAACGGCGATTTACTACTTTGGGATCATGTTTTGGAACGTTCCATAGAATTATCATCTATGGGAATCCGGGTAGACAAAGAAGCTCTGTTGAGACAGCTCAAAGAGTCCGGTAATGAAAACAGAAAAGAGCTTTACTTCCATAAAAGATTACTAAATGACACATTACCACTCAGTATAGGAGGAGGTATCGGACAATCACGCCTTTGTATGTATTATCTCCGCAAAGCGCATATCGGAGAAATCCAAGCAAGCATTTGGCCTGAAGAAATGAGAAAAGAATGCGAACAACTTAATATGCCCTTAATTTAACTTTATATATCCGTAACATTTGTACTTTCAACAAAATCTTTTAACTTTGAAACATAATTTCAAGACCTATGAATGTACAAATAGAAGAAAGCTGGAAAAAGCATCTGGCTCCGGAATTTGAGAAAGATTATTTCAAGCAGCTTACGGATTTCGTAAGAAGCGAGTACAGTCAATATAGTATTTATCCACCGGGAAAACTGATATTCAATGCTTTTAATCTTTGCCCGTTTGATAAAGCAAAAGTTGTAATCATCGGTCAGGACCCTTATCACGGACCGGGACAGGCACACGGACTCTGTTTTTCTGTTAATGACGGAGTCCCGTTTCCCCCTTCTTTAATCAATATCTTCAAAGAAATCCAGGACGACCTTGGCACTCCTGCTCCAACTTCCGGCAATCTGACCCGTTGGGCGGACCAAGGAGTTCTCTTACTAAATGCTACCCTCACGGTTAGAGCGCATCAGGCAGGTTCCCACCAACGTAGAGGTTGGGAAGAGTTCACCGATGCTGCAATCCGCTACTTAGCCGAAGAGCATGAAAACTTAGTGTTCATTTTATGGGGGTCTTACGCCCAGAAAAAGGGAGCATTCATTGATCGCAACAAACATCTGGTACTAACATCTGCACATCCGTCTCCATTGTCCGCATACAATGGCTTTTTCGGAAACAAACATTTCAGCAAAACAAACACTTACCTTACTGCACACGGAAAAGAACCGATTGTATGGTAATTAAGAATAGAGTGAAGTGATATATATATATTAATACCACTTCACGTTACTGTTATTCGAGTTATTACGCTTATCCCATTTCAAAGCATCCGCAAGCATACTTGAGTTGGCACGGATACTGAAGTTATACGATTTCCATATACCAAACGGACACACGCTACATGACATAGTGAAACAATGCAGGTCACGAGTTATCGTCATCGTAGTTTGCGCTATCTTATGCGCATTAAAGTCATAAGAAGTAGAGAAACTCATGTTCCAGCGATTGGCAATCTTTATATTACCGGATCCACTCAAAGTATGAACAACCTGATACGGATAACGCATCGTTTTCTTATTTATTTTATTAGGATCCATTCCGAAAGTATTTTCCCTGATATTGAATGAATAGGATACGCTGAAAGACCATGGCATCTTAAACGCCATATAACCATCCGGATCTATTTCCGCTTTTTTCTCTTTCTTCTTCGTCACGCCACTATTATCTACATCCTTATCCTCATCATCCGTTTTTTGATCTTTCTGTTCCTGCTCTTTATCTTCTTTCGGTCCGAACAGTTTCTTCCAGGTATCATTATTGAAAGTATATGAGAATGAACTTCCTAATCCCTGAAAACGCCCAAAACGTCCGTAAGACCATTCCGTACGGTCACCAACTACAACTTGTCCCGCATCATTAAACTGATAGGCATAAGTGGCAAAAGAAGTATTCAGATTCAAAGTATAACTCTTGGTCAATTTTAAACGAAGATTCATAGACAAATCACTCCACGGACGGGTTGCCGCCGCAAAGTTATAAGACATACTTGCGGATAAATCATCAATAAGACTAATCTTACGTACACCTGTAGAATCTTTATCGGACTTTACCTTCATTTCTATGTTGTTAGATAAGCTGAAAGAGACACTTCCCTGCCTTCCTTTACCCGGGATTCCATATAAAGCCGTTCCATCATAAGGAGAATACTCCTTAGTATAGACTTCGCCCTCCTCATCCGTATATTGTACTGTCTGATAATATCCATACCGTGATCTCCCAAAATCCGGAGCGGCACTGAAACTGACCGAAGGCGTCGCCACATGACGAATCATTTGTATCTTGTCACCAAACAATTTCTTCCACGGTTTATAAAAACCGTACAGTTTAGTATTGATACCGACACTCATATTATAATCGTAGACACGGTAAAAACCATAGACCGTATCCGTCGTCACCAAATCATTTTTCTCTTGACTATAATCTTTGTGAATCTTCCTTGTATACCAACGGGAAGTATAATTGAAACTCGGTACAATATTTATATACTTGAACAACTGGAAAGTAGCACTGACAGGAATATTATGCTTCATTCCATTTTTCCAATCCCTCACTAAATTCGACTTGAATAAAAGATTATCTTTCGTATCAAGGCTATTATCCAACTGCCCGGTGTAGCCAATCGAAATTTTCTCATACCAACGTTCTTTGCCAACTGCCTTTTTACGTCTGAATGGAAATTTCTTTGATAAAGAAATATTTAAACTAGGTAATGTAACAGAAACCGCAGAATCTTGCATTCGTTGAGACATATTGAATGTTCCGGAGAGTGTCAATCCGGCATCCGGAAAAGTTCTGGAGTAATTGATGCTGGAAGTTTTTGTATTTTGTGCAGCGACAGTAGGATCATAATAATTATCCAGATTAGATCTTTCATAACTGCTTGTTGCAAAATTCACACTGGCAGAGAAAGTACTGTTCGGGCTGGCTTTCGTATCCTGACGATGTGTCCATGCTATTTTAAAATCTTTAGAAACGGAATAATCCGGCATATTTTTATCGCCGGTCTTTGTTACCAGATAACTGATATTCACATTACCGGAGAATTTATAGCGTTTATTATAGTTGGATTCTCCACTTAATCCCCATGATCCTTTCGTGAAAATTTCACCACGAAGAGCTAAATCCATTTTATCGCTGATAGCAAAATAATATCCTCCGTCTCGAAGATAAAAGCCACGATTCATTTCATCTCCATAGGTCGGCATAATGAAACCGGAAGAGTATTTACTGTTGAAAGGGAAAAAGCCGAAAGGAATGGCAAGAGGCAATGCTACATCCTCTACTACCAGATAGGCAGGTCCGAACACCACATTCTTCTTCGGGCGTACTTTCGCTTTGGTAAGAGCAAGATAAAAATGGGGATGATCGTGATGATCACAAGTCGTATATTTACCATTCTGCAAATAAAGATTATCATCCGCCCCTTTTTTTGCATCATTACTGGTCACATACCCTTCTCCTTGCTGAGTAACCACATTATTTATAAAACCCTTCTTAGTCTTAAAGTTATATCGCATAATCTTGGACTCATAAGGAGTTTCGCCATCTTTGAAAACCGGTGCTCCCTTCATCATACCCAACGTATCCAACACTCCGGTAGCATGAACCGTACTGCTGTCCATATTCATCGTAATGACATCCGCTGTCAATTCTATCTTTTCGTAGTTGACCTTGCCTTGACCATATAAAAACGCATATCCTCCTTGGGTAAACACAATGGAATCAGTAGCCTCATAGACTACCGGAGCATCCAAAGGCTGTTTCTTTTGGGGTTGAATAGTTACCGTGGAGTCTACTACCAGCGTATCTCTGAATACTGTATCAACAGGAGCCATATCCGCCCCTCTTCTCCTCCTCTGAGCCATAGTGCTGTCAGGAAGCAACAGGAATACGATTAGCAGTAAGAACGATATTATAATTTTTAATTTCAATGGCGTCATTAACAATGCATTTACGCTTGAACGGGCAAAAGTAAACATTCTCTGCCAAATACAGATGAAATTCGACTAATATTAATTATTTTTTATAGCTATAAAAAACGCTCGCACCAAGTATTAAAACGCTTAATGCCATCTTCTCCATATTTCGAAATACTTTTTAAAGCTCCTTCCACACTTTTTTCCTTTTCCAAACGCGTTTTTGAAAAGAATTTATCCGCAAAACAAATCACTTGTTCTTCCATGCTTACAGGCAACATTTCACGGTGAGGAATGGGTAAATCCTGTTTGATAATGCTTTCCGCAGAAATACCGGCTCCCGTATGCCTCTCACAGACCAAAGCATGACGTGGGAAACCCTCTTCCCGAAGCAAGTCTGCTCCTAAATATCCATGACAGATATAGGGTTTATCACCAAAACAAAAAATACCCGGAGCATCCGTCAGAAAGATACCGATATCATGCAACATGGCAGCTTCTTCCAAAAAAGCCTTGTCCAAGTTAAGCTCCGGATGCTTATCGGCTATCCATAAAGCCTTATCGGCAACAGAACGACTGTGGGTCAACAAGATACGCTTCAATTCGTTCTCCTCCGGATAATATTTATCGATGATGTTCAACGCATTCATTTTCTTTCTTAATTCTTGCTATAATAGAAGTTTATCAATATTTTTGTGCAAAAATACTAAAAATAGCTCTTATACAACTATGCAGAGATTAATGTTAACCTTTTATTGCTTTATTCTGTCATTTTTCATGTATGCGGAGCCGTCCATCATGGTAGGCGCGGAATGTACGAACGAATATCTGCCGCTATTACGGGGAAAAAGGGTCGCACTCATCGTAAACCAGACTTCTTTGGCAGGAGGGAAACATCTGCCGGATGTAATGGTTCAAAACGATATAACCGTAAAAAAAGTATTCGCTCCCGAACACGGTTTTCGGGGAAATGCCGATGCCGGAGAGAGCGTGACAGACGGAAAAGACAGTAAGACCGGTATCCCAATCATTTCGCTTTACGGAAAGAATAAAAAGCCGACAGCAGAACAAATGAAGGATATTGATGTCATTGTATTCGATATACAAGACGTAGGCGCACGTTTCTACACTTACATCAGCACCATGCATTATGCAATGGAAGCCTGTGCTGAAAATGGAAAGGAGATGATTATCCTTGACCGTCCCAATCCATGTGATTACATAGACGGACCGATATTGCAAAAAAGTTTCAAGAGTTTTGTCGGCATAGATCCCATTCCGCTGCTTCATGGCTGCACCGTAGGCGAACTCGCCCGTATGATAAACGGTGAAGGATGGCTATCATCACAACCACGTACCTGTAAATTAACTGTTGTCAGCGTAAAGAACTGGAAACACAAGCAACCGTATTCGTTGCCTGTGAAACCCTCTCCTAACCTCCCCAATGACCGTTCTATTGCCCTATATCCATCTCTCTGCCTGTTTGAAGCAACAGATGTCAGTGTAGGGAGAGGCACGCACTACCCATTTCAAATACTTGGTGCCCCCGACAAGAAATACGGCACATTCACCTTTACTCCAAAATCTCTTCCCGGATTTGACAAGAATCCGATGCACAAGAACAAGCCATGCTTTGGAACTGATTTGAGAGAAACGAATCTCCCAAAAGGCTTCACACTTAGTTACTTTCTTGACTTCTACAAAAAATCCGGGGCAGGAGCAGCCTTTTTCACCCGTCCCCGTTGGTTCGATTTACTGATGGGAAACAGCAAAGTCAGGGAAGACATACTGAAAGGCAAAAACGAACAGGAAATCAAAGCCGGATGGAAAGACGAACTTGACAAGTACAAGGAGATACGAAAGAAGTATTTACTGTACAAATAATATACTTCCAATAATAGAATTAACTCTATAAATTTACCCATATATATTTATATAAATATATATGGGTAAAATAACAATAAAATTATATCCTACTTATCTGTATTTAATACTATAATCATTAAATACAATCTCCCTGTCGATTGAATCGTTTAGGCATGGTCAACCTTGCGTTTAAGCAGGGGAAACTTATCGTTTGAGCAGGGTGAAACGAAACAGAAAAACTATTCAATCAATATACCTTCTTGTTTCATAAAGCTAAGCTTATCCCAATATCCTCTCTGAAAAACAATCTTTCCATTAATAACATGGAAAAAGCCACACCCTCTTAATCCTTTCGGATCCTTCCACTCCATGATAGCCCACTCTCCGTCCTCGAACATATTTTCTACAATACAAACCATTTTTGCAGTGGCAAACTCTTTTAAAAACATCTCATAAATTGCCGTTTTTCCTTCAACCGGACTATTCGCTACCTGATAATTTATAGCATCTTCCGTATATAAATCAGCCAAAGCAGTGGCATCAGAAGAATTAAAGAGTTCTACCCATTTCTGTAAAGTTTCTTTCGGTGTCATTCTTACTTGTTTTTACGGTACAAAATTCAATATATGTAAGTATCATTATATCAATCAAGACTTGACTTTAATCAGTCAGTTTCTTTGCCATCCAAAAATTAGTAAGGGAAAGTTGATTAGCCTTGCGCTTTTGTTCTTCCTCTACTATATAGCCTCTTTTTTCAAAGAAAGGACGGGCTGTTAAGCTCACTTCAGATGTAATCCGCATAATCCCGGTTATGATTGCATACCGTTCTATTTCTTCCAAAAGCATCGTAGCAATACCTTTACCTTGAAAATCCTGATGAACAAACATAGAGTGTAAATAGCCTTTTGGAGTAATAGATGAAAAACCAACAATTTCCGACTGTTGATTAACCGCTACAATAAAATAGTGAGTATTTATCATCTCTTCTATTTCAGAGAGATTGTCTCCGCACGATGCCCAGTCTTCAACTTCTGCCTGTGAGTAATCACGTCTGTTTATCACAAGAACAGTATTTTGAAACAAATCTTTCAGCGCAACAGCATCCGATTGCCGAGCTGTTCTGATCTTAAAGTCCGCTTCCATATTATACTTCGAATTAATCATATCAAATAGTTAAATACTTTCTCCAAGCAATGCTAAAACGTATATCTGTTTATCCGAATTATCATTAAATGCATCTTCTTTAAAACTTCCAAATTTGTGAACAATGTTAAATCCTTCCCATTCAAGATATGAATCTAATTCTTGAGGGAAAAACAATCTCATATCCATATTTTGAGTTGAATGAAACTCACCATTTATAAAATAATGCCATTTTATACGATTAATTTGAGTTGCGCTTTCATAACGCATTGTTTGTTTTATCAAGACCTCTCTTCCATCACTAGTTGCATATTCAGCAATCACTTTTTGTTCTTTTTCACTTTCAACAATATATCGGATACTAGGATTAAAACAATCCAACAGGAATAAACCTCCTTTTTTGAGATGTTTCTTAACTCCCTCCAATGCCTTAAATAAATCTTCATTTTTATATAAATGATGGATTGAATTGAATGGAATAAAGATAAGGTCGAATTTCTCCTGCAAGTCTAATCTTCTAACATCTGCTTCAATGAAATTGATTTCTAATCCTGCATCGGAAGCCTTTACCTTTGCTTGTTCAAGCATTGATGAAGTGTAATCTACTCCACAAATGTTGTATCCATCCCTTGCAATTGGAAGTGTAAGTCTGCCTGTACCACAACAAAGTTCAAGTATTTTGGCATTCTTATTCTTCGGCAACCACTTTTTGTAAAAGTACAAATCAGATAGGAAAGTATTTAATCCATCATAAATATTTGCATCATAAATCAAATCACCAACCTTGTAATCTGTATTTATTTTATTTTTCATATTGTACAATCTCATTTAAGTATACTTACAACTGTTTCTCTCAATGTTACCCCATCAAAACCTTTTATCCTTTTACTTTTGAAAACAATAAAATACTATATATCAGTGTTATATATTTATTATTTTTGTTCCCTCTTTCTCTTCTTCCACAACTGCCACGAATTGATAATATTCTGCCATATATTATATATCACCCAGCATATCAATCTGATTATCAGATAAAAAGCCCACCTATTACTAACAGTGGGTAACAAAATAGTAACAAAAAAAACGAAGAAATCGCTTTGCGGTGGGCTT
>ENA-USUG01001532-USUG01001532.1-human-gut-metagenome-genome-assembly--contig:-NODE-1532-length-38668-cov-40.559535_pt1 | contig 38668 bp, 28 predicted proteins | sample MGYA00250059_ERZ773394 | MGnify/ENA primary metagenome ERZ773394 (study PRJEB29103, sample SAMN06111957) | human gut metagenome | biome: human gut; feature: ankylosing spondylitis patient; material... | reverse complement strand
CTGCACAGGGTGTTGCCGATGGTCACGTCCGGCAGACCGGAGAATGCCACGATATCACCTGCGGTGATGTTGTCGCACGGCTGACGGCCGTTGGCCTGGAAGTCGTACAGCTTGGTCAGACGGCCGCGCATCTTCAGGTCAGGGTTGTGCCAGTCGCACACGACCACTTCCTCGCCCACCTTGGCAACACCGTTCTGGATGCGGCCGATGCCGATGCGGCCCACGAAGTCGTTGTAGTCCACAGAGGACACCAGCATCTGGAAGGGAGCCTCAGGGTCGCCCTCGGGCGGCTTGATGGTGCTCAGCAGGGTGTCGAACAGGGGAATCAGGTCGGTGCCCGGCACATCCGGGTCCAGGCTGGCGGTGCCGTCGCGGCCGCAGCAGAACAGCATGGGGCAGTCCAGCTGTTCGTCGGTAGCGCCCAGGTCCATCAGCAGGTACAGCACCTCGTCGATGACTTCCTTGATGCGGGCGTCAGGGCGGTCGATCTTGTTGATGGCCACCACCAGGCTCAGGTTCTGCTGCAGAGCCTTCTGCAGCACGAAGCGGGTCTGGGGCATGCAGCCCTCAGCAGCGTCCACCAGCAGCAGCACGCCGTTGACCATCTTCAGCACGCGCTCCACCTCGCCGCCGAAGTCGGCATGGCCCGGGGTATCGACAATGTTGATCTTCACGCCCTTGTAGGTGCAGGAGCAGTTTTTGGCCAGAATGGTGATGCCGCGCTCACGCTCGATATCGCCGCTGTCCATCACGCGCTCGGCCACGGCCTGATTGTCGCGGAAAGCGCCGCTCTGACGCAGCAGGGCATCCACCAGCGTGGTCTTGCCGTGGTCAACGTGAGCGATAATGGCAACGTTGCGCAAATCGTTACGAACCATAAAAATTCAACCTCTCTATTATTTCAAACTCATAAAATACGAACGAACGTCATACAAATCTAAGTTTATAACAGAATGGGGCAGTTTGTCAAGATTGTATAAAAATTTTTTGCTCCTTTCGGCAGATTGCCCGCAAAAATCCCGCCGATTTGTGCGGCGTGTACCTTTAAAATATGCTATACTGTAAGCACAGAATAAAAAGGCGCGGCTTTTGATGGCTGGCCGGCAGTTTCCAAAGCAAATGATCCGCTGGGGAGGGCGATGGAATGCAACAGCAGCAACCGCCACCTGCGGTGGAAACAGGGCGCTGCTGTTGGGGCAGTGGCCGACAAGACGCGAACGCCGTTCAGGCGTGAAGCGGATGTCGGGTGCCACAACCCGTGTACATTTTGCGTGGAAACCGCCGGACGGCCGGAGAAGTTGGCCTGAATAACCGGAGGTGTTTTGGGATGAAAATCACGTTTCTGGGCGCGAACCATGAGGTCACCGGCAGCTGTACGCTGCTGGAAGCCGCGGGCCGTCGGTTCCTGATCGACTGCGGCATGGAGCAAGGCAAGAATGTCTACGAGAACCAGCCCATCCCGGTGGCACCCGGCGAGATCGACTGGGTGCTGGCTACCCATGCGCACATCGACCACACCGGTATGCTGCCGCTGCTGGTGCGCAACGGCTTCCGGGGCAAAATCTATGCGACCAACCCCACGGTGGAGCTGTGCGGTATCATGCTGCGGGACTCCGCCCACATCCAGGAATTCGAGGCCGAGTGGAAGAACCGCAAGGCCCAGCGCTCCGGTGCCGAGCCGGTGGAGCCCATGTATACCGTGCAGGATGCCGAGGCGGCCATGAAGCTGTTCGTGGGTGTGGACTACGAAAAGCGCATTGAGCTGGCTCCGGGCATTGAGGTGCGGTTCGTGGATGTGGGCCACCTGCTGGGCTCCGCCAGCATCGAGCTGTGGATCACCGAGGGCGACACTACCACCAAGCTGGTGTTTTCCGGCGATATCGGCAACCTGGACCAGCCCATCATCAAGGACCCCGCCTATATCAGCGAGGCGGACTATGTGTTCATGGAGTCCACCTACGGCGACCGGCTGCACGGCCCGCGCCCGGATTATGTGAACGAGCTGGCTAAAATCTTGCAGCGCACCTTTGACCGGGGCGGCAATGTGGTCGTGCCCAGTTTTGCGGTGGGCCGCACCCAGGAGATGCTGTATTTTCTGCGTGAGATCAAGGAAAAAGGGCTGGTCAAAGGGCACGGTAACTTCCCAGTCTACATCGACAGCCCGCTGGCCATCGAGGCCACCCGCATCTTCAAGGACACCGACTCGGACTGCTTCGACGAGCAGACCCGCGCCCTGCTGGAACAGGGCATCGACCCCATCGGGGTGCCGGGGCTGCGGGTCACCGTGACCAGTGACGAGTCCCGCATGATCAACACTGACCGCACGCCTAAGGTCATCCTGTCGGCCAGCGGCATGTGCGAGGCAGGCCGCATCCGCCATCACCTCAAGCACAACCTGTGGCGGCCGGAGTGCACCATCCTGTTCGTAGGCTATCAGGCAGTGGGCACCCTGGGCCGCACCCTCATCGAGGGCGCCACCACGGTCAAGCTGTTCGGCGAGCCCATTGAGGTGCAGGCGGAGATCTGCCAGCTCACCGGCATGTCCGGCCACGCAGACCGGGACGGACTGCTGCGCTGGGTGAACGCTTTCACCGAGAAGCCCAAGCGGGTGTTCGTGATGCACGGCGAAGATGAGGTGGAAAACATCTTCGTCGACACCCTCACCGGGCAGGGCTTCACCGCCTGCGCGCCTTATAATGGCGCCCAGTGGGCCATCGGTGCCGAGGGGGCCGTCTGCCTGCAGGAGGGCACGAAGGTACGCATTGAGCACAAGGTATCGGAGGGCCAGAACCGCGCCGCCACGGTGTTCCAGCGTCTGGTCAGCGCCGGCAAGCGCCTGCTGCGGGTCATCGAGCACAACGAGGGCGGTGCCAACAAGGATCTGGCCAAGTTCGCCGATCAGATCAACGCCCTGTGCGATAAGTGGGACAACTGAACGGCTGAACAACTGTACAGGAAAGCAAAACAGAAAAACAGGCAGTCCTGTGGTTTCATGGAATCACAGGGCTGCCTGTTTGCATGTTGAGAAAATGGAAAATGTTACAGATAGGAGACCGTTTCGGACAGGGGCTTGCGTGCAAAGTGGTTGGGGGATGGCCTTGGCACCTTCGGCGGCATAACCAAAGCCCCACGGGGGCTTTGGTTGCGGCAAGCCGCCGCCCTGCCGGAATCCCTCCGGGTCCGGATGCGGCAGCATCCCCGTTAGACATTCCTGGAGGTTGGGACCCGCGCACGAATCAACAGCCCACCGGGCTGTTGATTGCCCTGCCTGCGGCAGTGCCGTGCTGTTCGAATCCCTCCGGGTCCTGAATAAAAAGAAAACTCCGTGTCAGCAGACACGGAGTTTTGCTTTTTATGGACCTGGAGGGATTTGAACCCTTGACCTCTCGGATGCGAACCGAACGCTCTCCCAACTGAGCTACAGGCCCATACCAGATGACCCTGTAAGTGTAACTCGAATCAGGAGATTTGTCAAGCGGATTGTGTCAGGTACGGCCCAGCTGCCAGAAGGCGACGGCACTGGCAGCGGCTACGTTCAGCGAGTCTACCCCATGGGACATGGGGATCTTCACGGTATAGTCGCAGGCGGCGATGGTGCTGTGGGCCAGGCCGTCGCCCTCGGTGCCCAGCACAATGGCCAGTTTGGGCTCAGCGGCAAGGGCGTTGTCGTCGATGCTCACCGAACGGTCGCTCAGGGCCATGGCAGCGGTCTTGAAGCCCAGAGCGTGCAGCTGTGCCATGCCGTGTTCCGGCCAGTCGGCGGGGGTGGTGCCGATCTGCGCCCAGGGCACTTGGAACACCGTACCCATGCTCACGCGCACCGCCCGGCGGCACAGCGGGTCGCAGCAGGAGGGCGTGATGAGCATCGCATCCATGTTCAATGCGGCAGCACTGCGGAAGATGGCACCCACGTTGGTGGAATCCACGATGCCCTCCAGCACAGCCACCCGGCGGGCATCCCGGCATACCTGCTCTACTGTGCGGGGCGCGGGGCGGCGGAAGGCGCACAGCACGCCGCGGGTCAGTTCGTAGCCGGTCAGGCGGGCCAGCATCTCGCGGTCAGCCGTGTATACCGGGGCGTCCCCGCAGCGGGTCAGGATGTCCTGGGCCGGGCCGGTGATCTGTTTGCGTTCCATGAGCAGGGACAGCGGCTGGTAGCCGGCATCCAGCGCCCGCGCGATCACCTTGGGGCTCTCGGCAATAAAAACGCCCTTTTCCGGCTCCAGTCGATTGCGCAGCTGGGCCTGGGTCAGGCGGGCGTAGACGTCCAGCTCCGGCGCGGAAAAATCAGTGATCTCAATGATGTTGGGCATGGAAAAAGGCTCCTTTGTGTTTTTTCTTATTTTAGCACAAGATGCGCCGCAATGCAAAAAGCGGGCGGCTGCCCGACCGGGGAACCGTCCGCTTGTGTTTTGTCTGCCGGGAATCACTCCGAGCGCAGGGCCTTGACGGGATCGCACTTGGAGGCGCTCTTGGCGGGGATCAGGCCGCCCAGAATGGTGAGCAGTGTGGCCAGTGCGATCAGCACCAGTGCAGCCTGCAGCGGCAGGGCTGCCGTGACCGAGGCACTGTCGGCAATGGAGTGGATGAGCATGTTGCCGGGGATCAGCAGAATCAGGCTCAGGCCCACGCCCATACAGCCGGAGCACAGACCGATGATGAAGGTCTCGGCGTTGAATACCTCCGAGATGTTGCGCTTGGACGCGCCGATGGCACGCAGGATGCCGATCTCCTTGCGGCGCTCCAGCACGCTGATATAGGTGATGACGCCGATCATGATGGAGGACACCACCAGCGAGATGGACACAAAGGCCACCAGCATGTTGCTGATCATGTTGATGATCTTGGTCACCGAGGTCATCAGGGTGCCCACCACATCGGTGTAACGCACCACCTTGTCATCCTCGCCATTTGCCTCGGCGGAGGCATTGTAGGCGTCCAGTGCATCCACGATCAGGGCCTTGCAGTCAAAGTCCTTCGGGTAGATGGAAATGGTGCTGGGGTCATCGAGGTCGGCGTAGCCCAGGCTCTGCAGGTTGCCGTCGTAGGTGGAGGTGGAGGACAGCATGGAGGACTTCATCAGTTCGGCCAGCTCTTCCTGCGTCATGTTCATGTGGATGGCATTCTGGAAGGCGCTGGCGTCGATCTTCAGGGCATTTTCCATCTGGCTGCCCAGTTGGGCAATGTTCTTCTGGATGGCGCTTTCCATCTGCTGGCTGATCCGGGTGCCCATCTGCTGCATGGCCGTATTCATGGCGGTGCTCAGCTGGCTCTGCAGGGCCTGGCTGATCTGGGCAGAGTAGCTCTCCATCACGGTCTGCATGGCGGCGGAGAACTGCTCCTGCAGGTTGGCGTCGGCCAGCAGTTCACTCATGGAGCTGGCCAGCAGCTGCTGGAACTGCTCGGTCTGCATATAGGCAGAGAAGCTGATCTTGTCCAGATTCAGGATGCCGTTGCCCACCACATAGTCCTTGTAGCCGTTCAGGATCTTCTGCATCATATTCTGCAGGGCCTCCGGGGAGATGGACAGATCCATGTTCTCAAACACGCTGCTCATGTCCATGTCCAGCTGCGGCAGGTCGCCCAGGTCCAGTGAGAAGCTGTCCGGGTCCAGCAGGGAAGAGAGGTCGAAGGAACCGGCGCTCAGATCAAAGGCGCCGCTCAGGTCAAACTTCAGGGCGCTGGTGTCAAACTGGAAAGCGTTCTTCAGCGTATCGGTGTCCACCGAGAACATGGAGGACATATCGAAGGAAGTGCTGTTGTCGGCACCGAACTCCTCGCCGGTGAACACATTGATCTGGGGGTCGGCCATCTGCTGCTGCACGATGGCGCTGGATTTGGCCTGCTCGATGACGTGCAGGGTGAGGTCGTGGGTGTAGCCGATGCCGGAGGACAGCATGGCAGCAGAAGAATCCTCGGCGGGCTGCACCACGCCCACGATGGTCAGGTCGGTGCCGTTGACCACCACCTGCTTCATATAGTCGGTGTCATCCGATTTATCGCGCCACAAGCTGTAGGTCTCGTCGTAGACATAGCGGTCGGAGCTGTTGATGAGCTTGAACTGCTTGCCTAGAAAATCGGAATAGGAATAGGTCTTGAAGTCATCCGGCACGTCTACGTTCTGGTTCTGGGCAAACTGCTGGATCATCTTGTCCAGCTCGGCGTTGTCCCGCATGCCCAGCGCGTACAGGGCGTAGTCGGTCACGCTGCCGGTGGCGTCCAGCACCAGCACGCATTCGTTGTAGGCTTCCGGCCAGCGGCCGGCCTTGACGTCGTACTGGGATGCATACAGCTCCGGGGTCTGGGGCAGTTCCGAGAACACACTGGTGTTCATCATGGAGGACATGATGTTGTTGGAAGAGGTCTCGGAGCTGATGCCCAGCGAGGACAGGGAGGAATCCGGGTTCACCTGCCGGATGCTGCCGTCGGGGTCCTGCCGGTAGATCTGGGGCGACACATTATAGGCATACTCCACGGCGGTGGCATTGTCGGCAACGGTGGTGTCGGTGGTCTCCAGATACTGCTTGAGGGACTTGAGGTCGTTGGTGGTGATGCCCGACACCATCTGCGAGAGCAGCTGGCGCACCGGCACCATGTCTTTTTCCTGAGTGGTGCTCTGGGAGCTGTCCGACGGAACGCGGGAAGAGAGCATGGAAGTAAAGTCCATGCCGCTGCTCATGATCTGCAGCGGGTACTCCGACAGGGTGGAGCGCTCCATGTCGTCAATGTAGTTGTTGACACCGGTGGACAGGGAGATGATCAGCGCAATGCCGATGATGCCGATGGAACCGGCAAAGGCAGTGAGCAGGGTGCGTGCTTTTTTGGTGCGCAGGTTGTTGAAGCTGAGGGTCAGCGAGGTGAGCACCGACATGGACGAGCGGCCCATGTTCTTGTGCACGGGGGCCGCAAGGGTCTGGGTGTCCGGCTCGTAGGGCATGGTGTCGGAGCGGATGACGCCGTCCTTCAGGGTCACGATGCGGGTGGCGTAGCGCTCGGCCAGCTCCGGGTTATGGGTGACCATGACCACCAGACGGTCCCGGGCCACCTCCTTGAGCAGCTCCATGACCTGGATGCTGGTTTCACTGTCCAGTGCACCGGTGGGCTCGTCGGCCAGCAGGATGTCGGGGTTGTTCACCAGTGCACGGGCAATGGCCACACGCTGCATCTGGCCGCCGGACATCTCGCTGGGATGCTTGTGCAGCTGGTTGCCCAGACCCACTTTCTCCAGTGCCTCGGTGGCGCGGCGGCGGCGCTCGGCCCCGGAAATGCCGGAGATGGTAAGGGCCAGCTCCACGTTGGCCAGCACGGTCTGGTGGGGGATGAGGTTGTAGCTCTGGAACACAAAGCCGATGGTGTGGTTGCGGTAGGAGTCCCAGTCGCGGTCGGTGTACTTTTTGGTGGAGATGCCGTTGATGATCAAATCGCCGCTGTCATACCGGTCCAGACCGCCGATAATGTTCAGCAGAGTGGTTTTGCCGGAGCCGCTGGGGCCGAGGATGGCGACGAATTCGTTATCACGCAGGTTCAGGCTGACATTGTTCAGCGCATTCTGCACGAGATCGCCGGTCTTGTACTGTTTGCAGATCTGTTTGATTTGTAGCATGTGTGTGCCTTTCTGGGGAAAAGGTTCCGGCCGGGGCCGGAGAGGTGAGGAACGGACAGCTGTGCCGCTGCGGGCCAAAAGGCGCGCAGACTGCACAGAAGAATCGATATGATTTTAGCAAATCTATATGAAAAAACTGTGTATGGAAAAGAAAGTGTTTCCGGAAGCGGAAGCAGAAATTCTCTGTTTTGGCCGGGTCAGAGAGGAAAAAATTCCCAACCCGGCGGCAGGGGTTGCAATCCTGCGGCGTTCGTGTTATTGTAAGGGTACTGAAAAAAGCCGCGCAAACCATCCAGAACGATGAAAATACGGTGCAGCACAGGCAACATGATTTGTAAAAACGTCGGAAAGCAAAACAACACGACGCAAAATCGAACAGAAAAACAGTCTGACACTTTTAGACACTTTTTCGGGGTTGAATGGTTCCTTCCTGCTCCATACAATAAAAAAGGAAAAACAAGGAAATGCACTAAAAACGTCGCAATGCCTTGTAGCAAGGAGGAATTTCTATGGAACGTACATTTTCACCCATGGTCCGGCAGTTTTCTGCCATCGCCGGGTTGCAGCAGGCATATACGCTGGTTTACTCCCTTGACCCGGACGGCGAAACCGGCTGTCGCCTGACGCTTTGCCGTACTGGCAGCAGCCAGCGCATGGACAGCAAGTATATGGCCGTTGCACCGGAGTTTGGCTACCGTGTTTTGCAATATCTGTGTGAGAATGGCGTTCAGCCGGAGATCTGGCAGGACGTGGTGGCAGAGCTGGATGCGGCACAGCAGACCGAACAGGAAGGCGGCGCGTGGCGTGGACAATGAGCGGACGGCAGATGTGCTGCAGGTCGCCCTTGCAAGCTATGACCGCAAGGAGCTTCGGGTACAGAAAAACTATCTGGAAGAACAGAACCCAGTGCTGGCCTGTACCTGCTTTCTGAACGGACACAAACTGCTGCAGGAGCTGCAGCAGGGCCACAATTTTGACATCGTGGTGCTGTGCAGCCAGATGGAGGATATGAGCAGCATCGAGTTCATGATGGAACTGCGCAAGCTGGAGCACAAGCCGCTGCTGATGCTGTTCGACGAGGGCCGGCGCAAGAACAGCTCGGCACTGCGCATGGAGGACTCCGGCAGCTGTTGCTGCGTGGAGCGCATGGAGCTCAAGAACCTGCTGCGGGAGCTGTACCGGATGCCGGGCCAGCAGTGGCAGCGCACCGAGCAGCAGTGCCAGCAGCTGTACCACAGCTGGGGCATCCGCATCCCGGACATCAATTGCAGCTATCTGACCAGTGCGGTGGGCGTGGTCTACGGCACCTCGCAGAAGCTGGCCATCCGCAAGGAGATCCTGCAGGCGGTCAGTGAGCAGTATGGTGTTTCGGTCTCGGCCGTGGACAGCGGCATCCGGCGCATGATCGACCAGCTGGAAGCAAAACCGGCCGAGGGCTGGACGCAGTTCAAGGCTGAAAGCGGCTTTGAAGCGGAAAAGCCCACTACGGGCAAGCTGATCTATGCAATCAAACGGTATCTCATCCAGCAGAAGAGCAGGGAATAACGCACACGGTCTTGGAGGCGGTAGCAATGGAGCAGGCACAGCAGAATACAGCGCAGGAGCTGACGGCGCAGGCCATCCCGCAGCAGGCGGTGGAGGATGCCTGCTTCCATTCGCTGGGGCTGATCGGGCGCAACTGCGAGTATCTGGAGCAGCATCTGGCCCGCGTGGGGGCAGACGCCCAGTCCCTGCAGGCAGTCAGCGACATCAGCGCGGCCACGGCCAAACTGGAACGGACCATCAACGAACTGCTGTCTGCGCTGGAATTTCTGCGTGCCGGGCAGCCGCCTAAGCTTTACCCGCTGGATCTGTGCGAGCTGCTGCAGCAGGTGGCGGCCCAGGCCGACATGGTGCGTGCGCAGCTGGGAGTCACCCTGGAGCTGGACTACGGCGGCTGGACGACCTGCCGTGTGCTGGCTGACCGGGATGATGTGGAGCTGCTGTGCCTGCATCTGCTGTCCAACGCGCTGCGTGCCTGCCGCGAGGGCGGCACGGTGAGGATCCTGCTGCGCCGCAGCGAGACCATGTGGCAGCTGACTGTGCGGGACAATGGCTGCGGTCTGCCGGAGGGCAGCCAGGAAGCCTGGCTGGAAAACCGGCGCAGCTTTCTGGGCGGGGCTCAGCTGGGGCTGCTGCTTTGCCGCGAGTGTTGCCGCCGCATGGGCTGGGGGCTGAGCGTGGAGTGTGCCCCGGAAAAGGGCACCCAGGCCGTGGTCACGGTGCCGCTGTACACGGACGATGGGCGGGCACCGGAGGTGGAGCTGCATGCCGGAGCCGACCTTGCGGCCGAGCAGCATCAGTACCAGCTGCGCGCCATGCTGGTGCGGGAGCTGCGCACCATGCCCGAGCGCGGCGACCCGGACGAATAAACCGAACAAAACCAAAAACCCGGAACTTCCTGTCCGACAGGAAGTTCCGGGTTTTGTTGTTTGTCTAGAGTTCCGGCACAGAGGCTCAGTAGTGCAGACGGTCAGCGGTCAGGGCTTCCAGAACCGGCAGCATGGCAGCAGCCTCGGCCTTGGCGGCAGGCAGATCCATGTCGCGGTAGTTGCCGCACTCCACTTCGCTGGCACCGGGCACGGCACCCTCAAAGGCGGCCATAAAGCGGAAGGACTCCACGGTCAGCTCCAAAGCCTGCGCAGGGGTCAGGCCGCGGGTCAGCAGGTAAAAGCCGGTGCGGCAGCCCATGGGGCCCACATAGATCACACCATCCTGGAAGGCACTATTGCGTGCGTAGGTGGCAAACAGGTGCTCCAGCGTGTGGGCAGCGGCCGTGGACAAGTAATCGCCCTGGTTGGGCTTCTTCATGCGGATGTCCCAAGTGAGCACGTCGCCGTCCTGACGGCTCAGGTACATGCCCCGGTCCAGCTTGGTATGGTCAACACAGAAGCTCGCAATGCGTTCCATTGTGTCGCCCTCTTTCTCAGGCCTGCAGGCTCTGCACGCTGCCGTGTGCGCAGTCCACAGCGATCATCAGGCCGTCACGGATGTGAGAGGTGGCACCCACGGCACCCACGACGGTGGGCTTGAGCAGAGCCTTGCCGGCAATGGCGGCATGGCTGTTCAGGCCGGGCTCCTCCACCACCAGAGCGGCGGCGTCGCGCACATAGTTCAGCATCTCGTTGCTGGTGGAAGGCACCACCAGCACCATGCCGGGCTTGAACTTGGCATGCACCTCGTCCAGGGTGCGGCACACGCAGGCCTTGCCAGTGGCGTTGGACACCTCGGCGTTCTCCGGGCCGACGCCCACACCGGTGGCCAGGCAGTTGCCCACCATGTGGATCTTGATCATGTTGGTGGTGCCGGAAATGCCCACGGGCACGCCGGCGGTCACCACGGCCAGCTCACCGTCGTGCAGGAAGCCGTTTTCCTTGGCCAGAGCGGTGGACATTTCGATCAGCTCGTCGGTGCTGTGCGCCAGAGGCATCATCAGGGAGGTGATGCCCCAGCTCAGGGACAGCTGACGCTGCACCTGCTCCTTCATGACGCAGGCGATGATGGGCTGCTGCGGGCGGTACTTGCTCAGCAGGCGGGCAGTGGTGCCGGACTCGGACACGGTGACGATGGCAGCGGCGTTCACGTCCTTGGCGGTCAGGCAGGCGGCGTGAGCGGTAGCGTCGGAAACGCTGATCTTGCCGGTGTTGGGCTCCATCAGACGGCCGCGCAGGTAGTGACCCTCCTGCTCGGTGCGCTCGGCGATGGCGGACATGGTCTTCAGTGCCTCCACGGGGTAAGCACCGGCAGCGGTCTCACCGGACAGCATAATAGCAGAGGTGCCGTCGTAGATGGCGTTTGCCACGTCCGAGATCTCAGCACGGGTGGGGCGGGGGTTCACCATCATGCTGTCCAGCATCTGGGTAGCGGTGACGATGGGCTTGCCGAAGGAGAAGGAGCGGTCGATGATGGTCTTCTGGATGCCGGGCAGCTCGGTAAAGTCGATCTCGACGCCCAGGTCGCCGCGGGCCACCATGACGGCGTCGGCGGCAGCCAGGATGCTGTCGATGTTGTTCACACCCTCACGGTTCTCGATCTTAGCGATGATGCGGATGTTGGAGTCGTACTCGTTCAGCAGGTTGCGGATCTCGTACACGTCCTGTGCGGTGCGCACAAAGGAAGCAGCGATGAAATCAAAGCCCTGCTCGATGCCGAAGATGATATCGTCCTTATCGCGCTGGCTCATATACGGCATGGACAGATGCACACCGGGCACGTTGACGCCCTTCTTGTTCTTGATCTTGCCGTTGTTCAGCACAGTGCAGACGATGTCGGTATCGTTCACGGTCTGGATCTGCAGTTTGATCAGGCCGTCATCCAGCATGATGGTGCCGCCGGGGGCCACGTCCTGAGGCAGATCCTTGTAGGTGATGGAGCAGATCTCCTTGGTGCCCTCCACATCGCGGGTGGTCAGGGTGAAGGTCTGGCCGGCTTCCAGCATCTCGGTGCCGTTCTTGAAGTCCTTCAGGCGGATCTCAGGGCCTTTGGTGTCCAGCAGAGCAGCCACGGGCTTGCCCAGCTCCTCGCGCAGGGACTTGAGCAGGTCCAGACGGCCCTTGTGCTCCTCGTGGGAGCCATGGGAGAAGTTGAAGCGGGCAACATTCATGCCGTTGGCAATCAGTTCACGCAGGACGCCGTCCTTGTCGGTGGAAGGGCCCAGGGTGCAGATAATTTTCGTTTTTCTCATTCAAAATACCTCCGTCTACGTTCTCACTCTCTCATTTATTTTGCAGCAGGCTGTCTGCTGTCATGCAGAACGGCCCGCGCACACGACCAACAGGGAAAACTCCCCGTGCTGTGGGTTGGAATGTACGGTAAAGTGAAAATCCAAAACTTTACCAACTACTATTATAATCGCTTTCTGACAAGAGAGCAAGTGAAATTTCAGGATGAATACAACTTTTTTGCATACCGGGAGGTTTGAACAGATGTTTGACGCAGGGACGCGGTAATTTTGCGGATTTTGCACAGAGAAATCGTTAAAGAATTGGCTAAGATCCTGCCCGTCAGGACAGCTGTGCAGCATGGAAAGGCAGCCCTTGCAAACGGGCCTGTTTTTGCTTATAATGGTGGCAGGTAAAAGTGTCACTTATCCGGGCTGACCCGGAAGAAATGGAGAAAACCAAGATGGAAAAACGTGTCTTTCTGATCGTGCTCGACAGCTTTGGCATCGGCGCCGAGCCGGATGCCGCCGCTTTTGGCGACGAGGGCACCAACACGCTGGGAGCCATTGCAAAGCATCCCAACTTCAACTGCCCCAACCTGCAAAAGCTGGGCCTGTTCAACATCGACGGCGTGACCGCCGGGGAAAAGACCGCCGCTCCCACCGGTTCCTTTGCCCGCCTGCAGGAGCAGAGCATGGGCAAGGACACCACCATCGGCCACTGGGAGATCGCCGGTGTGGTGAGCCCGAAGCCGCTGCCCACCTTCCCGGAGGGTTTCCCCGCAGAGCTCATCCACGAGTTTGAGGAAAAAACCGGCCACAAGGTGCTCTGCAATAAGCCCTATTCCGGCACCCAGGTGCTGAAGGACTACGGCGAGCAGGCCATGAAGGAAAACGCCCTCATCGTCTACACCAGTGCCGACAGCGTGTTCCAGGTGGCCGCCAACGAAGAGCTGGTGCCGGTGCACGAGCTGTACCGTTACTGCGAGATCGCCCGCGAGATGCTCAAAGGCGAGTATGGCGTGGGCCGTGTCATTGCCCGCCCCTTCCTGGGCCGCACCGCCGATACCTTCTACCGCACCACCAACCGCCACGACCTGAGCCTGAAGCCGCCCCGCGCCACCATGCTGGACCTGCTGAAGAACGCCGGCAAGGACGTCATCGCCGTGGGCAAGATCTTCGATATCTTTGATGGCGAGGGCGTGACCGAGAAGATCAAGACCACCGGCAACACCAACGGCATTGCCTTCACCAAGGCCCTGCAGACCCGCGACTTCGAGGGCCTGGCCTTTGTGAACCTGGTGGACTTTGACATGCTGTACGGCCACCGCCGCGACGTGGCGGGCTATGCTGCCGCCGCCACCGAGTTCGACCGCTTCCTGGCCGACTTCATCCCCGGCATGCGGGAGGGCGACCTGCTGATGGTCACCGCCGACCACGGCTGCGACCCCTCCTACACCAAGACCACCGACCATACCCGCGAGTATGTGCCGTACCTGGTCTGCGGCAAGGGCGTGAAGCCCGGTGTGGACCTGGGCACGAAGCTCTGCTTCGGCACCATTGCCCAGACCATCTGCGAGTATCTGGGCGTGGATGCCTCCAGCCTGGACGGCCACAGCGTGTGGAACGAGATCAAGGCATAAGATCCTGACAACGAAAAAACGAGGCCCCGGAGGTTCTGCCCTCCGGGGCCTCGTTGCGGTTGTGGGAACTCAGGCGGCGTCGTTCTGGGACGCTGCATTGTAGATGGCATCCAGAATGGTGGACGCTGCGTTGTACAGCGAGGATGCAGCCTGTTCCACCTCTTCCTGCGTGGGCAGGGAGATGGACGGAGCTTCGGTGCTGCCGTCACTGGTGCCGCTGTCGGCCGGAGTCTCCGGCTCCTGGGGCTGGGTGTCGGCAGGCTGTTCTGCAGGCTGCTCAACAGGCGTTTCGGCCGGGGGCTCTTCCGGCACGCTCTCGGCGGGCTCCTCCACGATGACGCTTTCCGCCGGTTCTTCCGGAATGGAAGCAGCGGCGTTCGGGTCGGTGGTGGGGGTAAAGATGTCGGTCTTTTCCGGGGTCTGGGTGGTGTCGCTCACAGTGCCCTCACCGCCCAGCACGACCGCGATCATCTCTTTGGCCTTGCTGACGGAGGCTTCATCCGGCTTCATGACGTAGAGCTTCTGGCCCTTGGCGGAATAGCACTGGGTGCTGGTGCCGGACGAGCCGGTAACGGTGTAGCTCTGGATGTCCCAGTTGGCAAAATCGCTCAGCTGCATGCGCACCAGCGCACTGATCTGATCCTGCGAAAAATCGGTGACAAAGCAGTCCGAAGCGGCGTCCATGATCTTGGAAAAGCCCATGAGCAGGGCAGGGGACTTGATCTTGTTCAGCATGGCGTCGATGACCTTCATCTGGTTGATGCCGCGCTGGATATCGCCGGAGGCAAAGGCGTGGCGCTCCCGGGCAAAGGCCAGGGCGGACTTACCGTCCAGATGGTTCCAGCCTTCGGCAAAGGTGGTGGGGTCGTAGTAGCCGGGGCTGCCCACTGAGGTGAAGGCCTGGTCGGAATACACGTCCACGCCGCCCAGGGCGTCCACGATATTGATGAAGCCCGCAAAGTTGATGCGGATGTAGTGGTCCACGTTGATGCCATAGAGGTTGCCCAGGGTGGCCATGCTGGTCTCCACGCCGTACAGACCGGCGTGGGTCAGCTTGTCCTTGCTGTTGGTGCCGGCCAGATCCACATAGTAGTCGCGGGGCGTGTTGATCAGCGCCACCTGCTTGGTCTGGGGGTTCACCACAGCCAGAATATTCACGTCGCTGCGGGCTTTTTCGGTCAGTTCACCACGGGTGTCCACGCCGCTGAGGTAGATGACGAAAGGCTCCTTGGTGATCTTGTTGGCCTCGGCACCGGTGAGCAGACCGTTGGTCATGTTGTCCAGCGCGGTCAGACCCTGCTGGGCCCAGACACAGCCCAGCGCCATGCAGGCGCACAGGAACACCGAGAACACCCGGGACACCTTTCCGGGCACATTGTACTCCTGACAGCGCTTGACCAGCAGCCAGAGCAGGAACAGCAGGGCGGCCAGAATGACCAGATACAGCACGGGCAGCATCTGGGTGCGCCACAGCTGCACCAGCGAAGCCACGCTGAGGATGCCCTGTACCGGCAGCAGGATCCTGCCGAAAGCGGAGGGCCGGGCGGCGGCAGCCTGTGCCGGGGCACCGCTGCGGCGCGGGGCAGAAGAACCGGGCTTTTTCCGGGGCGGCGGCGTGGGGGACGGGTCCTCCGCAAAAAAAGCGGAGCTGTCCACTTCCACGGTGCGGTCTGCCGCACTGCGGCTCTTGCGGTTCACACGCCGCAGGGAACGGTTGGAATCATCCTTCATAGGAAATCTCCTTTTGAGCGCAAGGCTCAGTCGGCCGGCACGATGGTCAGCACCGCGCGGGCGGGCAGGCAGGTGGCGGTCTGGTCTTCGTTGGACAGCCAGCCGAAGCTCTCACAGATGTGATCCGGGCAGGGGGAGTCCACAAAGCGGGCAGCACCGTCCTTGATCTCGATGTGCACCGTGTAGTACCCGGTGTCCACGTCATAGGTATCGTTCTTGTCCAGCGGAAGGTTCATGGTAGTGTTGTTGTCACCGTAGATCAGTTCGGCCCGCAGCTTGGAACCGCTGCTGTGTGCGCTGCGCACCAGCAGCAGAACGGCGGCAATGGCCAGAACGACGGCGGCAAACAGAAGATTGGTCAGCAGTTTTTTGTGTTTCATGTGTCAGTCCTTGATCGAAAGCTGTTCCAGTTCGGCGAGCCAGAGAGCGGCACAGGCATCGCTGGGCATGCGCCAGTCGCCGCGGGGCGAAAGGGTCACGCTGCCCACCTTGGGACCGTCCGGCAGGCAGCTGCGCTTGAACTGCTGGGCGAAGAACCGCCAGTAGAAGTTGCGCAGCCACTTGTACAGCACGTTGTCGGGGTATTCGGGGCGGCCTGCAAAGGCGGCCTTTGCCAGCCGGAAGATCTTGGCCGGGCCAAAGCCGAAGCGCAGCACCTGATAGAGGTAAAAGTCGTGCAGCTCATAGGGGCCCACCAGATCCTCGGTCTTTTGCGCGATCTCGCCGTCCTTGGCGGGCAGCAGCTCCGGGGAGACCGGAGTGTCCAGAATGTCCAGCAGCACGGTGCGCAGGGCGTCGGTGGCAGCAATGTCGGCTTCGTAATGCACCAGATGGCGCACCAGCGTTTTGGGCACCCCGGCGTTCACACCGTACATGCTCATGTGGTCGCCGTTGTAGGTGGCCCAGCCCAGTGCCAGCTCCGACAGGTCGCCGGTGCCTACCACAAGGCCGCCGGTGCGGTTGGCAGTGTCCATCAGCTCCAGCGTGCGCACACGGGCCTGCCCATTTTCAAAGCTCACGTCCAGCACGCTTTCGTCCTGGCCGATGTCCCGGAAGTGGCTGTGCACCGTCTCGGCAATGTCGATCTCTTTGAAGGAGACCTGCAGCTCATCGCACAGGATCTCGGCATTGCTGCGGGTGCGGTGGGTGGTGCCGAAGCAGGGCATGGTCACGGCCAGCACATCGCTGGCGGGGCGGCCCAGCTGCTTCATGGCGCGCACCGCCACCAGCAGGGCCAGACAGCTGTCCAACCCGCCGGAAATGCCGATGACCGCCGTTTTGGCGTGGGCGTGCTCCAGCCGCTTGGCCAGACCGTCGGCCTGCATCTTCAGGATCAGTTCGCAGCGCTCGGCGCGGCGCTTGGGGTCGCCGGGCACGAAGGGTGTCGGGTCGATCCAGCGGGTGAGGGGGGTCTCGGTGAGTTCCAGATCGAACTCCACCGTGGTGTAACCATCGCGGCTCAGCTCAAAGCTGGTGTTGCGGGCACGCTCGGCCTCCATGCGCTGGCAGTCGATCTCGGTCTCGGCAATGCCGCCCGCAAAGGGAGCTGTCTCGGCCAGCAGGGTGCCGTTTTCGGCGATCAGGTCGTGCCCGGCGAACACCATGTCCTGGGTGCTCTCGCCGTGCCCGGCCGAGGCGTACAGGTAGCCGCACAGCAGGCGGGCCGACTGGTTGGACACCAGTGCTCGGCGGTACTCGGCCTTGCCGACGGTCTCGTCGCTGGCCGAAAGGTTGGCGATGACCGTGGCCCCGGCCAGCGCGTGGAAGGTGGAGGGCGGCAGTGCGCTCCACAGGTCCTCGCACAGCTCTACGCCCAGCACAAAACTGGGCATGGACCGGCAGCGGAACAGCAGCGAAGTGCCAAAGGGCACCTGCTGGCCGCACACGGTGATCGTTTCCACCTCGGTGCTGCCAGGGGTAAACTGGCGCTTCTCGTAGAATTCACCGTAGTTGGGCAGGTAGGTCTTGGGCACAAGGCCCAGCAGCTGCCCGCGGCACAGCACGGCGGCGCAGTTGTACAGCTTGCCGTGTACCAGAAGCGGCAGGCCCACCAGCACGACGGTGTCCAGCGTCCGGGTGCCGTCCAGCACGGTCTGCAGGGCATCCAGCGCACCGGTCTGCAGCGTGTGCTGCAGGAACAGATCGCCGCAGGTGTAGCCGGTGAGGCAGAATTCCGGAAACACGGCCAGCTTGACCCCGCGCGCGGCGGCTGCCTGCACGTCGGCAAGGATCTGCTGGGCGTTATAGGTGCAGTCCGCCACCCGCAGGGCGGGGGAGAAGGCGGCTGCCTTTAAAAAACCATCTTTCATCGGAGGATTTCACATCCTGTCTTTCGTTTTAGCCTGCAGAGGGCCTGCAGTGCCCATAGTATACCACAAACTGCAGCAAACGGAAAGTGACAGCTTGGTAAAAGAAGTATGACAAAACAAAAAGCTGCCCGCACAAAGGCAGGCAGCAGAGCGCTTGAAAATGGAAAACGAGATGGACCGTAAGCCGGGTTCTGTATTAAACGACGATCTGTCTAGACCTGCCATTGCTGACAGGTTCATGCCGCCTTCGGGACACGCGAGCAGCGCTGTACGTCCCATATAGGCGTTGCTTCCGGTAGGGTTTACAAAGCCGCATGGTCACCCATGCGCTGGTGAGCTCTTACCTCGCCCTTTCATCCTTACCGCATTGCTGCGGCGGTTTCCTTTCTGTTGCACTTTCCCTGAGGTCACCCTCGGCTGCCGTTAGCAGTTACCGTGCTCTGTGAGGCCCGGACTTTCCTCAGAGCGGTCAAAGCCGCCCCGCCGCCGTATGTTCCACTCGTTTTCCGTTCCTCATAATACCATAAAAAAACAAGATTTGCAAGCGAAAGCGTTTTTTGCTATACTATTTATATCTGTTTTTCGTGCAAAGGAGGGGTGCGCGTGCGTCTGTATTTCACGGTGCCGGACACCCTGCAGACCCAAAATGGAACGCTTGTGCGGAACTTTCTGCGCCAATGCGCCGTTTCTACGGAGCTTGCCCGGGCAGTCAAATTTCAGGGCGGCGGCTTTTTTGCCGACGGTGCGCCCGTGCTGGCCAACCGCCGGGTGTACCCGGGGCAGGTGCTGAGCTTCGACCTCCCGCCGGAAGCGGGCGGCGTGGCCCCGCAGCCGGACATTGCCGTGCAGGTGGTCTACGAGGATGCCTTTGCCGTGGTGCTGGAAAAGCCGCCCCATCTGGCGGTGCACCCCACTCTGAACTACCCCGGCGGCACGCTGGCCAACGGCTATGCGGCCTGGGCGTTGCAGCAGGGCCGCAGCCCGGTGTTCCGCCCGGTGAACCGCATCGACAAGGACACCAGCGGCCTTGTGCTGGCGGCCCGCAACACCTATGCTGCGCCGCTCCTGGCAGAAAACGTGCAGAAGCTCTATTACGCCATCGTGGAGGGCGAGCTGCCCTTGGGGCCGGGCGTGATCGACGCGCCCATCGGCCGCCGGGGTGACAGCATCATCGGGCGGTGTGTGACCCCGGAGGGCAAGCCCAGCCGCACCGAGTACACCATATTAAAGGTACAGAACGGCCTGAGCCTGGCCGCCTGCGTGCCGGTGACCGGCCGCACCCACCAGATCCGGGTGCACTTTGCGTCCATCGGCCACCCGCTGGCCGGGGATGACCTCTACGGCGGCCGCCGGGACCGCATCGGGCGGCAGGCACTGCACTGCGCAAAGCAGACCTTCCGGGTGCCGGAGTACACCGAGGTGCCGGACGGCATCTGCATCCGCACCCCGGTGAGCGCCGGAACAGGCCGCACGGTGACCGTGGAAAGCCCGCTGCCGCAGGATATGGCCGACCTGCTTTCGTGAAAAGTGCGTGAAAGAACTGCCCAAATTTTATGCAGGTGCTTGTTTCATTCCGTGCAGAGTGTATAATAAAATGAGCATAGATCGTCTGTGCGCTGACATTCAGCCGCACAGGATGTGGAAACCACCGCCGCGCTGGATGCAGAGCAGCTTTGCCGCGCGGCAAGGAAGGAGAAACCCGTTTGATCGAAGATAAGACAAAGGAACCGCAGACCGCAGAGCCTGCGCAGCAGCCGCCGAAAAAACGCGGCCAGAAGCTGCGCTCCCTGTGGGCACAGTTCCAATGCATGCAGCTCCTGCGTCGGCACCGCTTCCGCCGCAGGACCCAGCATCACGTCAATCATTTTTCTCAGAAGCTGCTGCAGAACCGCCTCGTTCTCATCGTAGGTGAGGCCCTGTACGCTCTGGGATTTTCGGCCGAATATGCATTTGTCCGTGTCGGACGCACGGTGTGCCGGGGCGTGTCCGGTGCACTGCTCTGGGGGCGCAGCCTGCTGCACACCATCGTGTCCATGGCGTTCCCCGGTGCAGCCCAGATGGTGCGCGACCTGTTCGGGCCCATCGTGCTGTTCTTCCGGGGCATGGGCTCGCTGCTGGTACATGCGCACCGCGTCCGGAAGGAAAAGGGCTTTGGCGCAGCCGTAAAGGACAGCGTGCATTATCTGGTCGGCGGCGTGCGGCGCAATGTGCGCACCCTGCCGCGCATGGCCATGTACATCCTGCCGGTGCTGGCACTGGCCGGGATGGTCACGGTGGTGCAGAACACCATCCGTCAGCCCTATGCGCTGGAAGTGCAGGTGAACGGCCAGACCGTGGGCTATGTGGCCAACGAGGATGTGTTCAACTCTGCCAAGGAAGCCGTGCAGGAGCGTATCAACGATGCAGGCACGGACGAGAACACCAAGTGGACGGTGGAGCCCACCTATACCATTTCGGTGGCACACAGCGTGCTGGACGAAAACGAGATGGCCAACGCCATCCTGAAGTCCTCCAGCGACCAGATCAGTGAGGGCACCGCCCTGTATCTGGATGGAGAACTGACCGCCGTGTGCTCGGACGGCACTGCCCTGCAGAGTTACCTGAGCAGCCTGCTGGAGCCCTACGAGAACCCGGAAGATCCCAATGTGACCGTGGGCTTCAACAGAGAGGTCACCTTGGAGAATGGCATCTACTTCAATGAAAGCTTCCAGCAGGAAAACGATGTGGAGTCGATGCTTTCCGGCGTGCAGCAGCAGGAAAAGATCTATACCGTGCAGACCGGCGACACCCTGTGGAGCATTGCCCAGAAGAACGACCTGACCTTCCGGGAACTGTGCGAGCTGAATACGAACTTCAAGGGCGCGGCCCTGACCGAGACCTCCAACATCCAGGCCGGTGATGAGCTGATCGTGACCAAACAGGAAGCCACGCTGGAAGTGCGCATCACCAAGATCGAGACCTGGCAGGAGGAGATCCCCTATACCAGCGAGACGACCAAATCCAAAGAGTACAACGTGGGCACCAAAAAGACCACGCAGGCCGGTGAAAACGGCATCCGCAGTGTGACGGCCCAGCGTGTGTACGACACCAACGGCACCCAGCTCAGTCAGCAGATCCTCAGCACCGAAGTGATCAAGGAGCCTGTGACCGAAAAGATCGTGGTGGGCACCAAGAAGGTGACTACCAGCACTTCCTACATCACCGGCAGCGGACAGTTCATCTGGCCGGTGCCCGGCTACCGGAACTGCTCGCGCTGGTACGGCGGCAGCCACAAGGGCGTGGATATCTGCGCCGCCGCCGGTACGCCCATTTACGCTTCGGCAGGCGGCACCGTCACCAAGGCCGGTTACAACAAGGCTGGTGCAGGTACGGGCTATGGCTACTCCATCATCATCAACCATGGCAACGGCTACACCACCGTGTATGCACACTGCCTGTCGCTGGTGGTCCATGCAGGCCAGACCGTCAAGCAGGGCCAGCTGATCGGCTATGTGGGCAGCACCGGACGTTCCAGCGGCAACCACTGCCACTTTGAGATCCGCCGCAACGGCTCTTACATTGCCCCGCAGAACGTGTTCAACCGCAGAAAATACAGGTAAGCATGCAGAGCGGGCCTTTCCACCGGGAAGGGCCTGCCTGCCGATCATAAAGAAAAAGGAGAGATGTTCTATGTCTACCCCTCACAACAGCGCCGAAAAGGGCGATTTCGCCAAGACGGTCCTCATGCCCGGTGACCCTCTGCGCGCCAAGTTCATTGCCGACACCTTCCTGCAGGATGTGCGTCAGGTGACCGGTGTGCGCGGCATGCTGGGCTTTACCGGCACCTATCAGGGCCGCCCCATCAGCGTGATGGGCAGCGGCATGGGCATGCCGTCCATCGGCATCTATTCTTATGAGCTGTTCAAGTTCTACGATGTGGACAACATCATCCGCATCGGCTCCGCCGGCAGCTACACCGAAAAGGCCAAGCTGTTCGACGTGGTGCTGTCCACCGGTGCGGTGAGCGAGTCCAACTACGCCCGGGTACAGAGCGGCTTCGAGGGGGACATCACTCTGCCCAGCCAGAGCCTGAACGACAAGCTGCGCGCTTCTGCCGCCAAGCAGGGCATTCCCCTCATTGAGGGCAACATCCACTCCTCGGATGTGTTCTACCGCCAGCCCTCCGACGAAAAGCCCACCTACTGGGAAAAGCTGCGGGATGAGCGCGGCTGCCTGTGCGTGGAGATGGAGAGCTTTGCCCTGTTTGCCAACGCACAGGTGCTGGGCAAGCATGCGGCCTGCCTGCTGACCATTTCCGACAGCTTTGTGGCACCGGAGATCACCACGGCCGAGCAGCGCCAGACGAGCTTTACCAACATGATGAAGGTGGCTCTGGGCGCAGAGTACTGAGAAACCCAACCGAAGATCCAGCGCGGTCTGCCTGCAAAAAGGCCGGCCGCGCTGTTTTCGCCCCCAAAAGGAGGAACATTTTATGACGAACCTGACCCTGGAAGAAAAGCAGGAACTGATCCGCATGGCACTGGCTGCCCGCAAAAAGGCTTATGCACCGTATTCCAATTTTATGGTGGGTGCTGCCCTGCGCGCAAAGGACGGACGCATCTACACCGGCTGCAACGTGGAAAATGCGTCCTTTACCCCCACCAGCTGCGCAGAGCGCACGGCCCTGTTCAAGGCCGTGGCCGACGGCGTGACCGAGTTCACGGATATTGCAGTGGTGGGCAGCCGCCGCGGCGAGGTGAACGAACAGATCACCTCGCCCTGCGGTGTGTGCCGTCAGGCACTGTTCGAGTTCGGCGGGCCGGAGCTGAACGTGATCATGGCCAAAACGCCGGAGGATTTCGTCGAGCGCAGCATGGACGAACTGCTGCCCTTTGGGTTCGGGCCTTCCAATGTGGCCGGAAATGCCGCTGTGGAAAAATAAATCGCTTCCCGGCACAAAACCGGAACGGCAGGGAGTTGTGCAAAAGTAATGCTTTTTGGACATATTTACAAAGATTTTGTAAATATTTTGTAATCGAAAAGTGCTCGCATCTCACACATCTTCTCGCTATACTTGAACCAGTAAATGTGCAAGTGCCTGCATTTGCAGGCTGGCACGCGATGGATTGAAAATAAAGGAGACTTTCTTATGAAGATTTCTCGTCGTAACTTCCTGGCTGTGGCTGGTGCTGCTGCCGCCGCCGCTGCTCTGACCGCTTGTGGCGGTTCTTCCGCTTCTTCCACCAGCACCGCTTCTTCCGCTGCTGCTTCCACCGCTTCCTCCGCTGCTGAGGGCGGCGAGAAGATCGTCAAGGTCGCTCTGACCTGCGACACCGGCACGATCGACGATGAGAGCTTCAACCAGGCATGCTGGACGGCTGTTTCCGGCTACATGGGCGATGACTGCCAGTACTACATCCCCGAGGCTGACGCTTCTGATGAGGATCGTGAGACCATGATCCGTCAGGCTGTCAACGACGGTGCAGACGTGATCGTCTGCGTCGGCTACCTGTACGGTGCTTCTCTGGCTTGGGCTGCTGATCAGTACCCGGATGTCAAGTTCATCGCTGTTGACGTGACCCAGGGCGATATCGGCACGGATACCATCCCCGCAAACTGCTACTGCATCACCTTCAAGGAAGAGCAGGCAGGTTACCTGGCCGGTTACGCGATCGCCAAGGACGGCAAGACCAAGTTGGGCTTCCTGGGCGGCATGGCTGTGCCCGCTGTCATCCGTTACGGCTACGGCTTCGTGCAGGGCGCTGATGCTGCCGCACAGGAGCTGGGCCAGAACGTCGAGATCAACTACTTCTACGGCGGCCAGTTCTACGGCGATGCCAACATCACCTCCCGTATGGAGGGCTGGTACTCCAACGGCACTCAGGTCGTGTTTGCCTGCGGCGGCGGCATCTACACCTCCGCTGTGGAGGCTGCTCTGAAGAACAACGGCTACGTCATCGGCGTGGACGTTGACCAGAACTACATCGGCGTAAACGGCGTGGCTGACGGCACCTATGCCTACAACCCGTTCATCACCTCTGCCATGAAGGGTCTGTCTGAGGCTGTCAACACCGCTCTGTCCGACATCGAGGCCGGTGACTGGAGCGAGATCGCTGCTTCCAACGGCAACTTCGGTCTGGAGGATGGCGATTACATCGGCCTGCCCACCGCAGACGACAGCTGGAACTTCGAGACCTTCACCAAGGACGAGTACGAGACCGTCAAGGACAAGATCAAGAGCGGCGAGATCACTGTGGACAACAACTCCGACGATGCTACCAAGCCCACCGTCAGCGAGTTCACTACCGTCAACTACATCCAGTAAAGAGCTTCCCCAGGCGGGATGTTCCGAAAGGGACACCCCGTCTTTTGCTGTATCAAAAACCAGAAGTCATACTATTTCAAGGAGAACCCAGGATAAAAATTTCCCACCGCAAATTCCTGACCGTGACCGCTTCCGGAGAGATCACCGTGGACAACAGCTCGGATGATGGGGTCAAGCCCACCGTCAGCGAGTTCACCACCGTCAACTATATCCAGTAACCCGGCGTTTCCCGCAGCCTGCGGGCCGCAAACCGGCAGGCCGCTTTTATGAATTACTCAATGCAAAAACAGGGTGCCCATTGCAGGTGGGCACCCTGTTTTTGTGTGTCCGGGCATGGCAGACCCGGCGGAAACTGTGCAAGATGCTTCAAAAGTAATACTTTTATCTGTACTTTCTGCCAAAAACGAAAAAAGCCGTGTGCAAATTGTCGGAAATCAGGTATAATGAAAGATAGAATAGTATAGGTGTCGATACGGCACGAAAGGAGAGTGAGCAGATTGGCAGAGGATTTTGTGATCGAGATGCTCCACATCACCAAGGAATTCCCTGGGATCAAGGCAAACGATGATATCACCCTGCAGCTGCGCAAAGGCGAGGTACACGCCCTGCTGGGCGAAAATGGTGCTGGCAAAAGTACGCTGATGAGCGTGCTGTTCGGCCTGTACCAGCCGGAGGCTGGTCAGATCCGCAAGAACGGCAAGGAGGTCGCCATCCGCAACCCCAACGATGCAAATGCACTGGGCATCGGCATGGTGCACCAGCACTTCAAGCTGGTGGAATGCTTCAGCGTGCTGGACAACATCATTCTGGGCGTGGAGCCCAACAAGATGGGCTTTTTGCAGAAGGCCGAGGCACGCAAAAAGGTGATGGCGCTGAGCGAAAAGTACGGCCTGCGGGTGGACCCGGACGCACTCGTCAGCGATATCTCGGTGGGCATGCAGCAGCGCGTGGAGATCCTGAAGATGCTGTACCGCGACAACGAGATCCTGATCTTCGATGAGCCCACCGCTGTGCTGACCCCGCAGGAGATCGACGAGCTGATGGAGATCATGCGCGGGTTCAAGAAGGAAGGCAAGTCCATCCTGTTCATTACCCACAAGCTGAACGAGATCATGGCCGTGGCCGACCGCTGCACCGTGCTGCGCAAGGGCAAGTACATGGGCACCGTAGACATCAAAGACACCACCAAGGAAGAGCTTTCCCGCATGATGGTGGGCCGTGATGTGCAGCTGCAGGTGGAAAAGAAACCTGCAAAGCCCGGTGCCGTGGTGCTGGACGTGCAGAACGTGACCATGCACAACGATCAGCGCAAGAAAGACTCGGTGAAGGATGTCACCTTCCAGGTGCATGCCGGTGAGATCGTCTGCCTGGCAGGCATTGAGGGCAACGGCCAGACCGAGTTTGTCTACGGCCTGACCGGTCTGGAAAAGCTGGCCAACGGCAAGATCACGCTGGATGGCAAGGACATTACCCACGCCACCATCCGCCAGCGTTCCAAGGACGGCATGAGCCATATCCCGGAGGACCGCCACAAGCACGGTCTGGTGCTGGATTACAGCTTGGAAAACAACATGGTGCTGCAGCGCTACTGGCAGCCGGAGTTCCAGAAGGGCGGCTTCATCCGCTCGGATAAAGTGCGCGAGTACTCCGACCGGCTGATCGCACAGTACGACGTGCGCAGCGGCCAGGGCAGCTCCACCATCGTGCGCAGCATGTCCGGCGGCAACCAGCAGAAGGCGATCATTGCCCGTGAGATCGACAAGGATCCCAAGCTGCTCATTGCCGTGCAGCCCACCCGCGGCCTGGACGTGGGTGCCATTGAGTATATCCACAAGCAGATCGTGGCAGAGCGTGACAAGGGCACTGCCGTGCTGCTGGTCAGCCTGGAGCTGGACGAGGTCATGAACCTGTCCGACCGCATCCTGGTCATGTACGAGGGCGAGGTCGTGGGCGAGTTTGACCCCAAGACCACCACCGTGCAGGAACTGGGCCTGTATATGGCCGGTGCACGCAAGCAGGGAAAGGAGACTAAGTAACAAATGGACAAGAAAAAACTTTCCCACAGCAGTCTGCAAAGCTCGGTCACCAGTGTGCTGGCGGCTCTGCTGTGCATCCTCATCGGTCTGATCGTGGGCTTTCTGGTGCTGCTGGCCATCAACCCGGCACACGCCTGGGGCGACGGCTTTGTGCGCATCCTGAAAGGCGGCTTCCACGACGCTCCCTACGGTGTCGGCAAGGAGCTGGCCAACGCAGCACCCCTGGTCATGACCGGCCTGTCGGTGGCATTTGCCTTCAAGACCGGCCTGTTCAACATCGGTGCCGCCGGTCAGTACACGCTGGGTGCCTACGGTGCCCTGTACTGCGCCATTATGCTCAAGATGCCCTGGTTCGTCTGCCTGCTGGCAGCCACCCTGCTGGGCGGCATCTGGGGCGCGATCCCCGGCTTCTTCAAGGCCTACTTCAACATCAACGAGGTCATCACCTCCATTATGTTCAACTGGATCGGCCTGTATCTGGTAAACGAACTGGTCTACCAGAACGGCACCGGCCCCATGTACGACGTGCGGAACACCCGTACCCTGAACCTGAGCAAGAACCCGGCCTTTGCCCAGTCCATCATCCCGGATTTCGGCCTGAACAAGATGTTCCAGACCAACAGCACCACCATTGCCATCTTCCTGGCAGCGGTGGTGGCCATCCTGATCTGGGTGGTGCTGAACAAGACCACCTTCGGCTATGAGCTCAAGGCCGTCGGCCTGAACAAGAGCGCTGCCCGCTATGCCGGCATCAACGAGAAGAAGAACATCATCCTCTCCATGGCCATTGCCGGTGCACTGGCCGGTTTTGGTGCGGGCCTGTACTACCTGTCCAACGTGTCCCAGTGGAACCCGCTGAACTCCACCAGCCTGCCGGCCATGGGCTTCAACGGCATTTCCGTTGCTCTGCTGGCAAGCTCCAACCCCATCGGCACCATCTTCTCGGCACTGTTCATCTCGCACATCTCGGTGGGCGGCTCGTTCCTGTCCACCAAGTATTACCCCACGGAGATCTCGGACCTGATCAGCGGCATCATCATCTATCTGTGCGCGTTCTCCATGCTGTTCCGCGGCAAGATCCACGGCCTGCTGTTCAAGAATGCCGACAAGACCAATGTGAACGCAGAGCCCGCTCCGGCCAAGACCGAAACCAAGAAGGAGGGCAAGTGATATGCTGCTTCTGATCAAATATACGCTGCTGTATGGCATCGTGCTGATGCTGGTGGCTCTGGGCGGTATGTTCAGTGAGCACTCCGGCATCATCAACATTGCGCTGGAAGGCATCATGGTCATTGGCGGTGTGGCAGGTGTGCTTACCCTGACCCTGCTGCCCGCCGACATGTCTCCCTTCCTGGTGGTGCTGCTCACCATTCTGGCGGCGGCCCTGGCTGGCATGGTGTACAGCCTGCTGCTGGCCTTTGCCTCCATCAACCTGAAGGCGGACCAGACCATCGGCGGCACAGCCCTGAACCTGCTGGCCACCGCCATTGCCGTGGTCATCGCCAAATACTTCAGCGACAGCGGCAGCGCCAAGCTGAACTATTCCAATAAGCCCTTCCTGTTCAGCATCGGCGGGCTGGAGCTCAGCGTCTTTGTTCCGCTGGGCATCATCCTGCTGATCATCAGCTATGTGGTGCTGTACAAGACCCGCTTCGGCCTGCGTCTGCGGGCCTGCGGCGAGCATCCCCAGGCAGCCGACTCGGTGGGCATCAATGTCTACAAGATGCGCTACGCTGGTGTGCTGCTCTCCGGTGCCCTGGGTGCCATTGGCGGCATGGCTTACATCGTGCCCCCGGTGCAGACCTGGAACTTTGAGGTGGGCGTGGCCGGTGCAGGCTTCCTGGCCCTGGCCGTTATGATCTTCGGCCAGTGGAAGCCCTTCAACATCTTTGGCGCGGCCATGTTCTTTGCCGTGTTCAAGAGCCTGGCCAACATTGCAGATTCCACCTTCCTGGCACAGCTGCACTGGTCCAGCAACATCTACAACATGATGCCGTTCGTGGCGTCCATGGTCATCCTGGCCTTCACGTCCAAGAACAGCATGGCCCCCAAGGCAGAGGGCATCCCCTACGACAAGGGTTCCCGCTGATCCGGGGCGTTTCTCCGCAAACCTCACAGGCGCAGCTGCTTTTTCGGGCAGCTGCGCCTTTTTGCTTAAAAAATGGGCAAAAGTTACAGAAAAAACCTTGCTTTTGACTGGAATTTTGCTATACTGAGACTACAATGTCATACTATTTCGACAGGAGCGTGAAGTTATGCGCATTTATGATCTGATCGCCAAAAAACGCGACGGCGGCACCCACAGCCGTGAAGAGCTGGAGAGCATCGTCAACGGTTATGTGTCCGGTGAGGTGGCCGATTATCAGATGGCTGCCTGGATGATGGCTGTGTACCTGCGCGGCATGACCGACGAAGAGACAGCAGAGCTTACCGACGTGATGGCCCACAGCGGCGTCATGGTGGACCTTTCGCCCATTCCGGGCATCAAGGTGGACAAGCACTCCACCGGCGGCGTGGGCGACAAGACCACCCTGGTGATCGCCCCCATCGTGGCAGCCTGCGGGGTCAAGATCGCCAAGATGAGCGGCCGCGGTCTGGGCCACACCGGCGGCACCATCGACAAGATGGAGAGCGTGCCTGGCACCAAGACGGCCCTGACGCAGGAAGAGTTCTTTGCACAGGTCAACCGCATCGGTCTGTCGGTCATCGGCCAGAGCGAGGGCATCGCCGTGGCAGACAAAAAGATGTACGCCCTGCGGGATGTGACCGCCACCGTGAGCTGCATCCCCCTCATCGCGTCCAGTATCATGTCCAAAAAGCTGGCCTCCGGCTCCGACGCCATTCTGCTGGATGTGACCACCGGCACCGGTGCCTTTATGAAAACCGTGGACCAGAGCATCGAGCTGGCAAAGCTCATGGTGTCCATCGGCACCCACCATGGCCGCCGGGTGGCCGCCATGATCACCGACATGGACACCCCGCTGGGCCACAACATCGGCAACAGCCTGGAGGTCATGGAGAGCATGGATGTGCTCAAGGGCCGTGGCCCGGCGGACCTGACGGAGGTGTGCCTGCAGCTGGCCGCCAATATGCTGGTGCTGGCAGGGAAGGGCACCCCCGCCGAATGCCGCGCCATGGCACAGGCGGTGATCGCGGACGGCTCTGCCTTTGCCAAGTGCAAGGAGATGTTTGCCGCCCAGGGCGGTGATACCCGCGTGCTGGATGACTACAGCCTGTTTGAGCAGCCTGCTGCCCGCTATGAGCTGCTGGCCGAGCAGGATGGGTACATCGTGGCCAATGATGCCGAAAAGATCGGCTCGGCCAGTGTGCTGCTGGGTGCCGGCCGCCAGAAAAAGGGCGACCCGCTGGACTTTGCCGCTGGCATCACCCTGCACAAAAAGCGCGGCGACTACGTCCACAAGGGCGAGAGCCTGGCAACCTTTTACGGTGCAGCGGACAAGTTTGAAGCCGCTGCCGCCGAGTACCGCAGCGGCCTTGTGTACGGCGCGGAAAAGCCGGAGGAAGCCCCGCTGGTATACGCTCTTGTCACCAAGGACGGCGTAGAGCGGTACTGAGACCTGACAGCAGGGGAGACCTTGCTCTTATAACGATACTTTTCCGCTGATGACGCCCAAAGCGCATGCGGAGGGCATTCTGAATCATTTTGACCCAAGGAGGCTGCTGCACAAAAGCTGTGCGGCAGCCCCTTTTTTGCGCTTTCACGCTGAAAACAGGTGATCCTGCACAAAAGAACCGTCGCTTTTTAAGCAATTCGATGTATTTGTGGGGCAAACAGTGGAACTTTGCGGCTGGATATGATATACTAAGCTGTATTTGTATACCCCGGGAAAGGGGCTGCCAAAGGAGAAAGGACTTGTTATGAAGATCATTCTGGTGGGCAGCGGCAAGGTCGGTACCGCCCTTGCGCGGCAGCTCAGCGAGGAGGGCCACAACGTGACCGTTGTGGACACGAACAAGGCGCGGGTGGAACACCTGATCGAGACGTACGACGTGCTGGGCATCGTGGGCAACGGCTCCTCCATCACCACCCTGTCCGAAGCCGGCATTGAGGATGCGGACGTGTTCATTGCCGTGACCGGTTCGGACGAGCTGAACCTGCTGTGCTGTATGTTTGCCAAAAAGGCGGGCCACTGCCACGCCATTGCCCGCGTGCGCAACCCGTCCTACAGCCACGAGCTGGACTTTATCAAAAAACAGATCGGCATTTCGGCCATCATCAACCCGGAAATGGCGGCAGCCAAGGAGATCTCCCATCTGCTGCGGTTCCCGGGGGCCAGCAAGATCGACACCTTTGCAGGCGGCCGCGTGCGGCTGATCAAGTTTGCGCTCACCGAGGCACAGGGGCTGGACGGCGTAGCCATCCGCGAGATCCCCAGTCGGCTCAAGAGCGACATTCTGGTGTGTGCCGTGGAGCGTGACGGCGGGGTGATCATCCCCAACGGCAACTTTGTGCTGCAGAACGGCGATCAGGTCACCTTCCTGGCCACCCAGGAAAACGCGCATGCCTTCTTCCGGCAGATCCACATGCCGGTGCGGCCGGTGCGCAACGCCCTGATCGTGGGCGGCGGTGCCATCGCGTTCTACTTGAGCCAGGAGCTGCTGGAGAACCATGTGCGGGTGCGCATCGTGGAGCGGGATGCCGCCCGCGCCCAGGAGCTGGCTGAGCAGCTGCCCGGTGCCCAGATCCTCAATGAGGACGGCTCCAACCGGGACTTCCTGCTGTCGGAGGGCCTGGAGTCCGCAGAGTCCTTTGTGGCCCTGACCAACATCGACGAGGAGAACGTGCTGCTGACCCTGTTTGCCAAAAAGCACTCCCACGGCAAGCTGGTGACCAAGGTGAACCGCCTAGAGTTCGACGACATCCTGGCAGGGCTGGACCTGGGCAGCGTGGTGTACCCCAAGTACATGACCTGTGATTACATTGTGCAGTATGTGCGTGCCCTGCAGAATGAGGCGGGCAGCAACATCAAGACCCTGTACCGCATCCTGGACGACCGCGTGGAAGCGTTGGAATTCACGGTGCACGAGGAGAGCCGGGCCACCGGTGTGCCCCTGAGCCAGCTGCATCTGAAAAAGAACCTGCTGCTGTGCTGCATCACCCGGGGCAATCAGATCCTGATCCCCCGCGGCGGCGACCAGATCCAGGTGGGCGACAACGTGATCGTGGTCACGCTGGAGCATGGCCTGCATGACCTGCGGGACATCGTGGAGAGCTGACGGAGGCGGGCTATGAATTATGCGATCGTTTTCCGTCTGCTGGGCTATATCCTGATGATCGAGGGCGCCCTGCTGCTTCTGCCCGCCGCTGCCAGCCTGATCTACGGCGAGTGGATGGTACTGGCAGTGTTCCTGCTCACGGCTGCCGTGAGCGCAGGCATCGGCTTTGCGCTGCGGGCCATCAGGCCCCGCAGCAAGGTATTCTATATGCGGGAAGGCTTTACTGCCACCGCACTGAGCTGGATCGTCATCTCGGTGGTGGGTGCCGCGCCTTTCGTGCTCACCGGCTGCATTCCCAACCCGGTGGATGCCCTGTTTGAGACGGTGTCCGGCTTTACCACCACCGGTGCCAGCATTCTGCCCGCCGTGGAGGGCCTGCCCAAGGGCATTTTGTTCTGGCGCAGCTTCACCCACTGGATCGGCGGCATGGGCGTTCTGGTATTCCTGCTGTCCCTGCTGCCGCTGACCGGCGGCTCCCACGTCAACCTGATGAAGGCGGAGAGCCCCGGCCCGCAGGTGGACAAGCTGGTGCCCAAGGTGCAGTCTACCGCCAAGATCCTGTATGGCATCTATCTGGCCTTGACCGTGCTGGAACTGCTGTTCCTGCTGGCAGGCAGAATGCCCCTGTTCGAGGCCCTGCTTACCTCCTTTGGTACCGCAGGCACCGGCGGCTTCGGCTTCCGCAATGACAGCTTTGCCAGCTTCTCGCCCTACATCCAGTGGGTCGTGACCGTGTTCATGATCCTGTTCGGCGTCAACTTCAACGCCTACTTCCTGCTGCTGATGCGTCGGTTCCGCCGTGCTGCAGCCAGCGAAGAGGTGCGCGGCTACTTTGTGGTCATTGCAGCCGCCATTGCCATCATCACGGCCAACATCTACAGCATCTACAACAGCTTTGGCGAGGCGCTGCGGCAAGCGGCGTTCCAGGTGGGTTCCATCATCACAACCACGGGCTTTTCCAGCTGCGATTTTGACCTGTGGCCCACCCTGTCCAAGGAAGTGCTGGTGGTGCTGATGTTCATTGGTGCCTGTGCCGGAAGCACCGGCGGCGGCATCAAGGTGAGCCGCATCCTCATTTTGGGCAAGACGCTGGGCAAGGAGCTCAAGCAGGCTCTGCACCCGCAGGTGGTGGCTCCGGCGCGTATGGACGGCAAGCTGCTGAACCATGAGACCATCCGTACCACCAACGTGTTCATGGCGGCCTACAGCTTCATCTTTGTGGGGTCCTTCCTGCTCATCAGTCTGAACGGCTTTGACATGGTGACCAATTTCACTGCCGTGGCCGCCACTCTGAACAACATCGGCCCGGGCCTGGAGCTGGTGGGCCCCATGCAGAACTTTAGCGGTTTTGCAGACCCGGCCAAGCTGGTGCTGATCTTTGACATGCTGGCAGGCCGGTTGGAGATCTTCCCCATGCTGGTGCTGTTCCTGCCCGACACCTGGCGCAAATTCTGATCGTACAACGAAATCTAAAAGGGGCCACCCGCTGCGGGCGGTCCCTTTGCCATGCTTGCGTTCTGCAGGCAAAAAGGGTACAATACAACTGCTGGAAAACCAACGCTTTTGGAAGAAAGGACTGCTATGGAATACGATTTTTATACGCTGGGCGTCCTTTACCTGGTCTACTCGTTTGCGGGCTGGGTAGGGGAGACGGTAGTAGCTACGGTGCGGGGCAAGCATTTTGCCAACCGCGGCGCAGCAGCCGGGCCCTTCTGCTTTGTGTACGGCTCCACGGCGGTACTGCTGGCCGTGGGCTTCACGGATCTGCGCAGCGACCCGGTGTACCTCTTCTTTGCCTGTACGCTGGCCTCCACAGTCATGGAGTGGCTGACGGCTAAGCTGCTGGAACGGCTGCACCGCCGCAAATGGTGGGACTACTCCGGTAAGCGCTTCAACCTGAACGGCTATGTCTGCCTGCAGTATTCGCTGCTGTGGGGCGTGCTGGGCACTGCCAGCGTGCTGTGGCTCAATGGCCTGCTGCTGCGGCTGTGCCAGGCCATCCCGAGCTGGCTGCTGCACCCGCTGGTGTGGGCGGCGGTCATCGTGGCAGCGCTGGACCAGATCGGTTCGGCCGTGCTGGTAGGGCGCTATGCGGCCAAACACCCGGTGCTGGAACAGCTGAACCAGCGGCTGGGTGAAAGCTCCGACGGCCTGCGCCGCCGCATTGCCCTGTATGTGGAAAAGCGCATCCAGCGGGCCTATCCGGCGGCGGCCCGGCAGGAACCGACCATTGCCCAAAACGGCGAAACGCCCCTGAGCGCCGCCGATCTGCTGTGGCTGTTCGTGGTAGGCGCGTTTCTGGGGGACCTGGTGGAAACAGTGTTCTGCCGCCTGACAGCAGGCGTCTGGATGAGCCGTTCCAGTCTGGTGTGGGGGCCGTTCAGCGTGGTGTGGGGCCTGGCTCTGGCCCTGACCACCGTGCTGCTGCGCCAGAATCAGGACAAGAGCGACCGCTACCTGTTTGTGTTCGGCACGGTGATGGGCGGCGTGTACGAGTATGTGTGCAGCGCCGTGACCGAGCTGTTGTTTGGCACGGTGTTCTGGGATTACAGCAAATTCAAATTCAATCTGGGCGGGCGCATCAACCTGCTGTACTGCTTCTTCTGGGGCATGGCGGCCGTGGTGTGGATGCGCTACGGCTACCCGGTGGTCATGAAGTGCATGACCCGTCTGCGCCGCCGGGTGCGGCCGTGGATGACCGTGCTGCTGGCGGTGTTCATGGCGGTGAACATGGTCACCAGCTCGCTGGCGCTGGCCCGTTACGACGCCCGCACCAGCGGGGTGCCAGCTGCCAATGCCGTGGAGACCTATCTGGACGCCCATTTCGACAATGCCCGCATGGAACGCATCTATCCCAATGCGAAAAAAGTGGAAAAGACAGGATGAAATTTGCAGGTTTCCCCTTGCGCTTTGCCGTTGAAACAGGTATAATATGCAAAGATAAAAGGGAGTAAAGGGCGTATATCCCGCAAGAGATGATACGCTGTGCTGCAGCGACAACCCGGCAGAAATGCCCGATGCAGTACCGGATGCTTGAGACTTTTATTACAAGGACGTAGTATGCGTACCCTGTAATAGGAGTCTTTTCTTTTTTGCCCGGCTGAGAGACTCCCGTTCCTGGAGCCGGGCCAAGGAACGATCAAAAAGGAGAAAAAACATGCTTATACCTGTTTTGCTGTTCATCGTGGGCCTGTTGTGCCTGATCAAGGGCGGTGACTGGTTTGTGGACGGTGCCACCGGCATTGCCCGCCGCTTCCATGTGCCGGAGTTGCTCATCGGTGCTACGGTGGTGTCCATCGGCACCACCCTGCCGGAGGTGATGGTGTCTACCACCTCGGCTCTCACCGGTCACGGCGAGATCGCCTACGGCAACGCCATTGGTTCGGTCATCTGCAATTCCGCCCTCATTGCGGCCATTCCCATTGTGGTCAAGCCGGGCAAGGTGGACCCCAAGAGCCTGCGCACCCCGGTGCTGTTCTTCTTTGTGGCGGCAGCCTTCTACGCCGGTGTAGCCTACACCACCGGCTCCTTCACCCGGCTGGTGGGCATCATCCTGCTGGCCATGTTCGTGGCCTACATCGTCTGCAACGTGATGGCTATGAAGAATGCCCCCGCCCCGGAAGAAGAGGAAGAGCCGGAAGAAAACACTTCCTTTGCCAAGGAACTGGGCCTGCTGGCGGTGGGCGCGGTGCTCATCGCGGTGGGTGCGGACCTGCTGGTGGACAACGGCACCCTCATTGCACAGGCACTGGGCGTGCCGGAGTCGGTCATTGCTCTGACCTTTGTGGCACTGGGTACCTCGCTGCCGGAGCTGGTCACGGCCATCACCTCGCTGGCCAAGGGCCACGGGGCGCTGTCGCTGGGCAACGTCATCGGTGCCAACGTGTTCAATCTGGTGCTGGTGAGCGGCGTGTCGGTCGCGCTGGCTCCCTTTACCATCCCGCAGAACTCCACCATTGCTGGCATGAACGCCTCGCTGGTGATGGATATTCCGGTGATGTTTGCGGTCATGCTGCTGCTGACGGTGCCCGCCCTGCTCAAGGGCAAGCTCAGCCGCCCGCAGGGCATTGCGCTGCTGTGCATCTACGCTGCTTTCTGCGTGGTGCAGTTCACCATTTGATGACGAAGTAAAAAACAGGCCCCCGCACGGTTTTGTGCGGGGGCCTGTCTGCGTTTTGTGGTTACTGCTGTGCAAAAATTTTGACTTCGTCCTTGTCCATGAAGGCGGCACCGGCAAACCCGGCGGCCTCCAGCTGGCCCAGCTGCTTGCCCAGCTTCTTGGCCTGCTGCAGCACGGTGACGTTGTAGGTGTCACGCAGGGCGGCGGCCTTGCTCAGCACGGCGGGGAAGTCGGCGTCCTTGCCGTACAGCAGGGCGATCTTCTGCTTAGCACCGGGGATCTGATACCCCTGCTCCAGCAGGATGCCGCACACGCGCTCGAAACCGATGGAGAAGCCCACGGCAGGCACCTGGGTGCCCAGGAACTTGCCCACCATGTTGTCGTAGCGGCCGCCGCCGGCCACGGCACCGCTGAACTGCGGGCAGGTGATCTCGAACACCATGCCGGTGTAGTAGCCCTGACCGCGCACCAGGCTGGGGCAGTAGGCCACCTGATAGCGGCCGGCAGCCAGCGCATTGGCGGTGGCCAGAACGTACTTCAGGTCATCGGCGATGGCGGGGTCGGCGCAGCGGGCAGCCACGGCGTCCAGCGTCACCTCACCGGCGGCGATGAAATCGGCCAGTGCGTTGATGGCGGCTTCCGGCAGCTGCTTTTCGGTCAGCTCGGCCTTCACGCCGTCAGCACCAATCTTGTCCATCTTGTCAAAGGTGATGCAGACGGAATCCAGCGTATCGGCGGCAAAGCCCATGCTCTCCAGCATGCCGCGCAGGATGCGGCGGTCGTTGATGTTCACCGTGAAGCCGGTAAAGCCGATGTTCAGCAAAGCGCGGGTGGTCACGTCGATCAGTTCCACCTCAGCGTTGGTGGAATTGTCGCCCAGAATGTCGATGTCGCACTGCACGAACTCGCGCAGACGGCCCTTCTGGGGGCGCTCGGCACGGAACACGCGGTCGGTCTGGATCACCTTGAAGGGGCTGGGCAGCTTGTCCTTGTTAGCGGCATAGTAGCGGCTCAGGGGCAGGGTGAGGTCGTAGCGCAGGCCCATGTCGGAGAGCTGCTTGGGGTCGCCGGTGTTCAGGGCGGCGGTGAGCTTGTCGCCGCGCTTGAGCACCTTGAAGATCAGGTTCAGGTTGTCGCCGCCGTCGGACTTGTCCAGATTTTCCATGTCCTCCAGCATAGGGGTGGAGATGCGCTCAAAGCCGGACGCACGGTAGGTCTCCAGGATCTTGCCCTGGATGTAGTCGCGCAGGGTCTGCTCGGCGGGCAGCAGGTCGCGCATGCCCTTCAATGCCTGTGTTTTCATGGTTGCAATACCTCTCTATATGTCAATTGAATTGTTTCCAGTACATCATATTATAAAGGAAACTGCCGGATTGTCAATCCGAATGGGCACACTATCGCAAATTGCACGGATTTTGAGGTGAAACGATGAAACAGCAGTTTGCAGCAAAACACCCGTGGACGATCCTTGCCGCCGGGGCCGCCATTCAGGTGCTCACGGGGCTTCCGGCGGCGTGGGGCGTGTTCCAGCAGCCGGTCATGGAGGAATACGGCCTGTCGGAGCAGGGGGCGGGGTATGCGTTTGGCATCCTCATCGCGGCCTTCGGTGTGGGGTGCGTGCTGGGCGGCTTCCTGCAGGACAGGCACGGCCCCCGCTGCGCGGGCCTGTGGGGCACCGCCCTGCTCTGCGGCGGCTTTTTTGCGGCGGGCCTGCTGCCGCCGGGCAGCGCAGAGGCGTTCTTTCTGGCGTTCAGCATCCCGGCGGGGCTGGGCACGGCGTTTTTGTATCCGTCCATCCAGTCCTGCGCCCAGAAGTGGTACGCCGACCGCAAGGGGCTGGCCACCGGCGTCATCGGCGGGGCGGTGGGCCTGAGCGGTGCCTTCCTCACCGTATTCGTGCGCACGGCAGTGCGGGGATTTTGGGTCGTGCAGGGCATCCGGGGGGCCTTCTGGGCACTGGGGGCGGTCACCCTGCCGGTATGCCTTGTGGGCAGTCTGCTTTTGCAGGACCCGCCGCAGACCGGGCAGACCCAAAAACCGCAGGAGAACGGAAAAAACACCATTGACCTTGCCCCGCAGCAGATGCTGCGAACAAAGCAGTACTGGCTGTGCGCCGGAGCGGTGTGCTTTTCTACCCCCGCAGTGCTGCTGTTCAGCCCCATTATTTTAAAGCTGGGCATGGAGCGCGGGTTGGAGGAGCAGGCGGCGCTATGGAGCGTGGTACTGGGCAGCGTGGGCAGTGCGGCAGGCCGCCTGCTGATGCCCCTGCTCAGTGACCGAATCGGCCGCCGCCCCACCGACATGCTGCTGTTTGCGGTGTCTGCCGGGCTGTCGGCGGGGTTTGCCTTTGCACAGGGCTGGGGCGTGGTGGCCTGCTATGCGGGCCTCACCTTCTGCTACTCGGCGCTGGCGGCGGTTCTGCCGGCCCTTTCCACCGACCTGTTCGGCTTCCCCCATGCGGGGGTCAACTATGGCTTTCTGGCGCTGGGGCAGAGCGTGGGCAGCCTTGCCTTTCCGTTTGCAGCCAATTTCTTCGGGCTGGAAGTCGGTCGGCACTGGATGGCCGTGGCAGCCGCCGGGGCCGGCTTTGCCTGCATCCGGGCCTTGCGGCCGGTGGAACCGTCTGCTGGGCGTGGACAGCAGGGCATGGACCGGACCTGCTGACAGAATTGACAGAAAAATGACAAATGCCCGGCAGAAAGCGGACGAATTGACGGTTAGATGGAAATGACCAGAAAGAGAATTGCGGATTTTTGGCGGAAATGTCTTGCAAAATGCGCGCGCATTCTCTATAATAAAATCATGCGTGGTAGTGCTGTGCGGCCGAAAGAGAGAGCGGCCCGCGCAGCCGATGCAAAACGGGAGGACGAGCTGTGCCGGCAGGGCGCAGCCGTGTTCCTGCCAAGCGACATTTGTCAAAAGGAGAGTATGATTATGACCTATTCGCAGCAAGTACAGAATATGTGCCCGATCACCAAAGGTCCT
>ENA-USUG01001526-USUG01001526.1-human-gut-metagenome-genome-assembly--contig:-NODE-1526-length-38828-cov-40.961549_pt1 | contig 38828 bp, 39 predicted proteins | sample MGYA00250059_ERZ773394 | MGnify/ENA primary metagenome ERZ773394 (study PRJEB29103, sample SAMN06111957) | human gut metagenome | biome: human gut; feature: ankylosing spondylitis patient; material... | reverse complement strand
TTGGGATTCCCTGCCGCATGACAGCGGACATCACAGTCACTATTTAAGATCTCATTTTTGTCCATTGTATTTCTTATTTAATTGTTTGACTTTATTTCTCATCAATCTTGCCAGCTCTTTATGCCGGTAGTCGTCGGACTTTTCCAACGCTTTTGCCGATCTTTCCAGCAGGCTGACGATTGACTGTATTTCATAGTCTTTCATGAATTGATTATTTCATTAACTAATTCATCGGCTTCGCATATCCTTTCGGCTATCTTCTTGAAGGTGTTATCATCTGGATATATCCTTCTGATAAACATGGAGGGCTTCTCGAACGGGTTATATACGATGAAATCGCACCAATCGGCTTCAACGCACATGAGTTCGGACATGATTTGGTAATAGTACTTAGGCTCCGTGGACAGGAGGGTATCGTTGTCCTTTATCTTGTGGAAGTATTTGGCATATGTGGCCGTTCCCACGCTTTTTATCTCGATTACCCCTTTCTCCCGCTTATTCTCATCGTAATAATATCCGTCGGGGCTGGCTGCGAAATGGGCGATGGTGGGGTGTTTGCACAGTCCTACCTCGACGACACGGCGACCTGTTTTAAGTTCGTATATGCGCCGGGCATCGGGCTCGTTCTCCGTTCCCCATCGCATTTGCTTGGTCGATATGTCGGTCTGGTTGATATAGTCGGAGAAAAAACCATCGTCGTTTATCATAGCTGGGTTGAGCATGCGCTCTCCCGCTACTTGGTAAATATAGTTCATGGCGCATTCTCCGACCCCGTCGCCGCTACGTTTCGTTTTCATTAGGTCGCCTATGCGGCTTCCCGTGAAATAACCGAGGCGTTTCCTGTACCATTCAAGAGTCCTTTGTGCTTCCATCGTCGAACAGTGTCTGTTTAGTTCCTTCCTGATTGATTCCCTCTTTGACACCGGCTGCTTCTCCGGCTATATCTTTGAATTTGCTGCTTTTCGTGCCTCGGTATGGCTTCATAAGTTCTTCTACCGTTGTGTCTCCATCTTTGAGGGATTGATGAATACCGGAAAGAAGGGCAATTTCATTGCTTCGTATCTGGGTGATAGTCTGCTTGCCACACAGTTTTATAATCTCCTCCTCGGTGATGTTGTACTCGTTCTTGAAGAATTCAATCCATTCTGCTTTTGCTTTTTTGAGTTTGTCTTCGTTTGACAGGTCACCTGTTATAAAATTCTGCGCTGACCGATAGACTTTATCCGTTATGCTCTTGGGTATGACCGAAAAAACAGCATTGCGGTAGGCTATTGCGTTGGCCGCATTGCCGGTTACGGTTATCATGTCGTCGGAATACCGTTTGCCATACTTGTCGATTATGGACCGTCGAACCTCGAATGCGCTTGCCACATTCGTTTCCAAATCCCACGCCGTACCCCGGCTTATAATTTGACGATCGGTGATTTGTACGACTTTTGCCTCTGTACGCATGTTTCCCCAATTCGATACGATTATCTTGGCAAGATGGACAGAAGGGCCGGTAATGGGTTTATTTCCCCGTGGAAGGGCATAACCGCAGGATTGAGCCGTCTCCTTGTCCATTGTCGCCATGACGATGGAGTTATCTATACTCCGCCTAATGTCTCTCGGATATTGCTTGGCCGTGGCTACTTGCGAATCTACATTTGCCCGTTCGAGGGCGTCTATTTGCATGACTTGTGGCTGTGCTTGAACCTGTAATACTTCGTACTCTGACATATTTTTTTTGTTTAAAGGGTTATGTTTCTTTTTATACACCGCATATCCTCACGGACGGGCGGTGAATATGCTTGATTTATATGGAATTATAGCTACTTATTTAATTCATGATTTTTAAAAGTTCATCTCTGGTAATACAGTTGCGTGTGCCGACTTTTTCAGGCTTGGCGTTAATTGCATTCAAACGCTTCAACAATTCTTTATAAGAACACCCTAATAATTCTGTTGCCTTTCTAACCGGTACATAATCAGGCAAGAACACATCTCCATAGCCTTTCTTTATACCGGATATTGCATGGTTAATTACATCTTCCAATTTTCCGAGCAGCATATTGTTTTCATCTCTCACTACCTTGATGATTGTATCTTCTATTCCCATATCCATTAATCTTTTAATCGTTTTTCCACTCTCATTGACGCTCTTCCTCTCGCATTCCTCAACCTGCACATATCGCCAGTGTCTCCGAATACCTGCACAACGATGAACAACAGGCTGAATAGGATAGAAACCCCGAATTGTCGTATCTTTTTCAAATCGAAAGCCTTTCCCAAGTACCGGCAAATGACATACAGAGTCAATTCACTGCTGGTCGATATACCTAATTTGAGGTATATGTTTTTCTTCTGCGTCTTGGTCGTCCATACAGACTTCCCCAGATTTTCGGCTACCTCTTTATCTTGAAGCCCCTTTGCATACTCCTTAGCGACTGCCCATTCTCCGGCAGTCAATATCAGCTCTTTCTCCATACCAATGTCCTCCATTCAGGCATTCCATCGTTCTCCACCGATACTTTACCAACTCCATACTCATGAGAGTTTCCCAGCTGTTTCATGTAAGACTTCAACCGGCGATAAGCACTACATGTCTTAATATCGTCATAGAAAGCATCTCCAACCTCCATACGAATCATGTACTTACACTTTCCACGTACTCCTTTCGGCTTGGGTATTATCCGCTTTACATCGGCTATGCACCTGAATCCTACTTGTATTTTCATCGTTTCCATATTCTTGTTTTTTATATAATAAAAGGAGCCGACCCTATTGTTTTTTTAGACTCTGGCTCCCTCCTCGTAACATTCCCGTGTTAGTTCGTTTTCTCGTCCTGCAAACCCGACAGGGCAAATGCCGATAATGCAAAGAAAGCCATGCTTATAATGAGCTGTCCGATACTGGCATTGATGAATGCTGCTATTACCCCGAAAAAAGAGGAGAACATGAGCAGCAGGCAGATGGCTATAAATAATCTGTACATATTCTTGTTTTATTCAAATTCAAAGCTGTCATTAAACTTGCACATTTCTATACCGTCCTCGTCGTACACCTCGACCTCGTATTTCACTTCGATGGATCCGTCTACATAATCGGGTGTGAAATAGTCGCCGTATGTAACCGTCGTACCATCGTATGCATCGTATGTTACGTGTACGGGTAATATCTCATCGTCAACCTCTACGTCCAAATCGAGGTCTCCATACATCGATTTGTCCTCTCCTATCCGCTCGCTCACCACATATTCGAGTTGCTTCTCTACTTCTCGGCGAATCTTGTTGATTGTATAGTCGCTTATCGACAGGCTAACCATTTCATATTGCTCCGTTGTCATAGCTTATATTAGGTATTGGTTATGTTTGTTATTTTCTATACTTTTGTATCATTGTTGTGGCACAAAGATACAATCAAAAATGATTATATCAAACAAATATGATTGATATAATAGTTAATAAACTATAATTTGATTATGACACTAAGAGAACTATTAAAAGAAAAAGGAATACCCCACAAAGTTGTGTCTGATGCACTTGGAATACACCCCAATAATATACCACGTTATGACGACTTAATGAAACGTAGTGTAGAGGAAGTTCTTGCCATATCTAAGGCCACCAATATAGAAGTATCAGAATTGATTGGTATTTCATTACCTAAAACCCCAGAGAATGCAGCCCCGATAACACAGGAACGCTTGTTTTCTGTCATCGAAAGCCAACAAAGGACAATCGAAAACCTTTCAAAAAAATAGTTTTCTATATTATATGAGAATAAAAGAGATTATTAAAGAAAAAGGATATACACAAGCACAATTTGCAGAAAAACTCGGTATATCTCTTTCTGCATTAAATCAGCAAATGACTGGTAAACCCTCACTATCAACCCTTGAAAAGATAGCCGAAGCTCTTGGTGTAGAAATATGGGAGTTGTTTATTTCCCCAAAAGAATTTCCCACACAAGGTCTTAAATGCCCTCATTGTGGAAAGCCTATAAAAATCAATATCGAATAGTTCCCCTGCAACAGATGACTGTTTTCCAACCCGAATCCGACGGGCAGGGGAAATATAGGGTAATGGAAAGCTGTCTGAACTATTCTTGCCTAGAAAGGCAATCCCTTTCTCTCTCCATTTTTTGTTCGTTTCTATTCATTGAACTTGGTGAAGCGTGCCCGGTTGCCGAATTGCCGGATATTACTTACACGTCACGACTTCGTTACTTCACCCCGACCGATCGCAAGTCTCGGCGTTCCCGCTATTGCGACTCTCGGTGTTCGATTCCGTTATTCATTACGCCAATGAGCTAACTTTTATTAGGTATTTGTATTTTTAATTTTATTTACTACCTTTGTTGCATTAACACAATACAAAGATACAGAATATTTCTGCAAAATATACAGATAAAACAGAAAATATTTGGATATTATATATATTTAACACATGAACGCCGCACAAAGATTAGAAGCCATTCTGAATTACTATGGTATAAATGCTAAGTCATTATCTGAGAAATGTGGATATGGTAGGCCGCAAGGAATATACGATGTTCAAAATGGGAAAACAAAAGAAATTTCAACCACAATGGCAAACAAGATTTTATCTGTATTCCCTGAATTAAATAGAGTGTGGCTTCTCACAGGAGAGGGAAATATGATTAATGAAAGAAATAATTCAAGCATTATTGATAGCAACAATAACAATAGAGGAATTATACAAAATAGTCATGGAAATATCAATAATGGTAATATTTCCATATCTTTGCCGGAAAGAGGTCAGCAAAAAATTATTGATCCAGACGGAAGGGTCACAATAGAGAATACTAGTTCAGGCGCTCATGATTACCTGAACGAAATAAATAGACTTAACCAAAGGATACAAGACCTTGAAAGAATTATCAGCGGACATGAAGCTACAATAAAGTCAAAAGACGATTTAATATGTATATTGAGGAGCACATTAGATAAGAAATGATTTTTAGGTTACAGTTTTATTGCTTCTAAATATAGCGAATATAACAATGATTCTTTATACTAAAAACTTAGTTTTACAACATAATTTACAAACACATATAGTTATGAAAAATCTTACATTACTCTTATTCAACATCTTACTATTAGCTTTTACCTCTTGCACACAGACAAATGAAGACAAAGCTCGCAGTTTAATAGAAGATCAACTTAAAAAAACAATGAATGATTGGAGCAGCTACGAATTTGTAGAGATGACACCCCTCGATAGCTCTTTCAGCGTACTATCAGACAACGAAGAATATTATAATCTTGGATTGAAGTTAAAAGTTTTAGACGCAAAATCAAATTACTTTATTTCAAATGTTAGTTCCGATTACCGAAACATGGACATGTGGACAGATAGTGCGAAACAGGTAATTGCAGAGATGGAATCAGTAAACAAAAGAATGGACGAAATTCAATCATCATTTGTCCCAGAACATAATGGCTGGTGGACTAATTTCACTTGTAGAGGAAATAACAAATTGGGTCAAAAGGTTATATCGAAAACACGTTATTATTTTAACAAGGAAATTACGGAAATAACAGATACTAAAAAGGTTGAATAGTTGTGTCCAAATTTAGATAAGCATGAAAAAGATAGTATTTACAATACTCAAACTGTATACGCGATGTCTCCATATATCAATCTTGGCTGGAAAGATGTAGATTACAACGACGTGCTGAGTGCTGTATTCAATGAAGTAAAGAAAATAGATTGCGACGGAATCATGAATATGCGATACACTCCGTTGAGAAATAGTGACGGAAAAGAAATAGGTATGCTTTTTAGTTGCTATGCTTTTAAATACATAAAATAGGATTTATTCGCTATAATACTCACTCTATCTCTTTCAACACATCTAACTTGATTTCATCATCTATGTCACGATAACGGGCAAATGCCTTGCTGCCCTCTACATGACCGCTCATAGACCCGATAATATTCGGGTCTTTTACTTTTTTATAAATATTCCCGATAAATGTACGACGTGCGAGGTGCGAGCTGGCAATCTCATATATAGGCTTTTGCTCCTCTTTCTGCGTTACCGGATTTATGACGGTGACTTTTCTGTCGATGCCCGCCATCCTTAAAATCTTCTTGATGGAATCATTGTATTTTTGCTCAGAGATAAAGGGAAAAAGGGTACGTCCTCCATATTCCTTGTACTTTTCCAATATTTCAATCGCTTTTTTCGTCAAAGGTACACGAGCATATTCCTGATTATCCCCTTTCGTTTTTGTCGGAACATATTCAATAGCCCCGTCATTGATGTTTTCACGAGTTAACCTATACAAATCGCTTACTCTACAACCAATCATACATTGAAAGACAAATATATCACGCTGTATGGCAAGAAAAGGATTGTTCGGCATCGGAAAATTGTACACCCTGTCACGTTCTTCTAAGGTAAGGAAATAAGGCCTCCCATATATTTGCTCCTTTATGGAATAATTTGCAAAAGGGTTGGTCGTTGTCTCCCCCATTCTCACAGCCCAAAGATAGAACACCCTTAACTTCGTCATCATGTTAGCAATAGTATTTCTCCCTCTCGGCGATAACTTCTTGACACCCTCATATAACGACGGGTATAATTCTGCTAATCTATACTCGTTTTTTAGATAATCTTCGAAATTAGACAAGTCAAATGCAGATATTTCGAGGCTCCACCTGAATTTTCCTCCATTAAAAATTTCGTAATTTTCATAGCGGATCATTATCCGCTTTAAAACATCATAATGTTCCTCCCGCTTCTCATCGTATTGTTTATAGGTTAGGAATTTGTCAAACATGTCGAAGAAATCATCATTAACAGGTGTTTCACCATTCACTCTACGCTGCATGGCATTACGCAGCCATTCGCTCGTTGGCTGGTAGTCGTCTCCTCTTTCCTCCCATGTCCGAAGTATAAGAGACTTTAATTCATTCACTTTTTCGTTGAAAATTCGTCTCTCTTTATCCGGGTACAACGCCCTCGATTTTATTTCTTCTCTCTTGTTGTCGAAAAGATCTACGTTTATCTGTAAATCGCTTACATAATATAACAATTTTGCCCCCGGAGTAGATAGTCGGAAACGTACATTTACTATGTTATTTTTTTTGCTGGAACGAACGTATGCTTTAACGGTTGCCATAATTCCATTGCATTTTGTTTTGTGCAAAGTAAGTAATTATTTGCACAAATAAAGCACAAATTAAACTCAAAATATGTGTTAAATCACATCATTAAACATACAACGAACCTAAATATAACCGCCAAAATCCCGTATTTATAGGGACATAAAGCAAAATGAATGTTAAAACGCTTTTTACGTTCAACTCCCCCTCCTTCCGCAAATGCAAAGTCCATAGTGTATTACATTACGCTATGGACTTTTTTATTTGAATCGACTCCCCCATTGTCGAAATTTCAGAAACGGTCTTTGGAATATTGACACATTGGTTGTAATTTTGGAGCAATTTAAAATAAAGGTATGAAAAATTTCAAAAATATTCCTTTTGTCGAAATTTACACAGAAAAAACACCTTATCGAAGAAACAAAATGCACCAATAAAAAATGAATATTGTTAATAATATTCCAAGTATTTCAAATCTATTTCAAAATCACATTCAATTTTTGTAGCATGAATTTCAAAATCAAATCAAACAACGTTATGAATTATCAACGATTATTTCTATCGGGAATATTTCTCTCGCTATTCATGCTATCTGCATCCGCAAAGACATTTATCATCGGGAACGATTCGACCACGGTCCGCACCTCCGATACCGATTATGCCAATGAATTAGAAAAAATACGAATGCACATGCCCGATATAGAAGTCGGGAACGGTATATCTTTCCAACCTAAAAACAAAAGCTATAAACTCACGATGCGCATTCGCATGCAAAATTTGGTCGATGTCGACTTCAACGAGAAATTCGAGGCTCAGGATATCGACGCCCGCGTCAAACGGCTCAGGTTACGTTTCGATGGATATATCTATACACCCAAACTCACCTATTTAGTTCAGTTAGGCTTCTCGCCTTACGATATGAAAACGCTGCCCAATGGGAACAACAACATCGTACGCGACGCAATGATTTACTACGTTCCCAACTCGACATGGAATATCGGTTTCGGACAAACCAAAATACGGGCGAATCGCGCCCGAATAAACTCTTCGAGTGCCCTACAATTCGTAGATCGTTCCATTGTAAACTCCGAATTCAATCTCGACCGCGATTTCGGTATCTTCGGAGAATACAATCAACATCTATTCGGCTCTTTGGATTTAGCGGCCAAAGCCTCTATTACTACCGGAGAAGGCAGAAACTGGGGAAACAATAAAGGGAGTGGACTCGCATATACGGGACGCATAGAACTATTCCCACTGGGACGATTCACCGGGAAAGGAGATGCTATGGAAGGCGATTATGAACGAGAACAAACGCCCAAAATCCTTTTAGCGGGAGCATACAGCTATAACGACCGGGCTCTTCGGGCACAAGGTTCCAATGGGGACAAATTACTGTTTGACCAGACCCGTAACCTTTCTTCCTATTTTGTCGACTTCATCTTCAAATATCAAGGATTTGCTTTTTATACCGATTTCATGGGGCGTATATCATCTTCCTCACCGCTCATTAAATCGGGTGAAAATGTAGAACAATATGTCCTCACTGGAATGGGGCTCAACGTACAGGCAAGTTATCTCTTTCGTTCCAATTGGGAAATCGCATTGAGAAACTCTACCATCATGCCGGATAATGAAGTACAGCCTTATGCCAATTATCGCAGTCACAACCAATCGACGTTCGGTGTCACGAAATATCTGATAGATCACAGATTAAAAGTACAAGCCGACCTGTCTTACAATTACAAAGATGAATTTGTCGATTCCGATTATAATCGCTGGCAATTAAGATTTCAGATAGAACTCGGCTTTTGACAAATCGATGTAAGCAACCTAACACCTAAACAGTATATAAAATGTCCTCTCAGTACGATTTCGACACAATTATCGACCGGCATCACACCGGAGCTATGAAAACCGATGTTCTCTGCGAGCGCTATGGTCGGGAAGATCTCATTCCTTTATGGATTGCCGACATGGATTTTGCGGTCGCCCCCTGTATAACCGATGCTCTCGTACGCCGGTTACAACACCCGGTTTACGGATATGCCGAGGCTCCTGCGAGCTATTGGCAATCCATTATCGATTGGCTCGACTACCTGCATGGCTGGAAAGTAAAAAGAGAATGGATCACCTATATCCCCGGGATTGTCAAGGGCATAGGCTTGGCAGTCAATGTATTTAGTAACCCCGGAGATAAAATCATCATACAGACTCCGGTCTATACACCGTTCATGGCCGTCCCCGAAAGTAACGGTCGGCAGGTTGTACATAATCCGCTCAAATGGAACGGCTCCCACTACGAAATGGACTTCGATCACCTTGAATCGATCATCGACTCCCAATGCAAGCTGTTCATTCTCTGTAATCCTCATAATCCCGGAGGAGTGGTTTGGCCGTTGGAAACATTACAGCGAATCGCCGAAATCTGTGCACGGCACAACATACTCATCATTGCCGATGAAATTCATGCCGATATGCCTCTCTTCGGAGCCAAACATCACCCCTTTGCCTCGGTGTCCGAAACAGCGGCTCAAAACAGTATATCGTTCGGAGCTCCCTCCAAGACGTTCAACATCGCAGGCTTAGTCAGCTCCTATGCAATTGTTCCCAACGAAACGATTCGTAAGCGCTTCTTCGACTGGCTCACGGCAAACGAGCTGAACGAACCCACATTCATGGCGACCATAGCCACCGAAGCCGCTTATAACCATTGTAGAGAATGGCGCGAACAAATGTTAGCCTACATCGAACAAAATATACTATTTGTCGAAGAGTTTCTCGATTGTCATATTCCCACCATCAAAGCCATCAGGCCGCAAGCATCCTTTATCGTATGGCTCGACTGTACACGGCTTCACCTCGAACACGATGCACTCATCGACCTTTTTGTCGATAAAGCCAGACTCGCACTCAACGACGGTGAAATGTTCGGTCCCGAAGGCAAAGGACACATGCGGCTAAACGTAGGTACGCCTCGCGCAGTTTTGCAAAAAGCGCTCGAACAACTACGTTCCGCCGTGGACGGGCTTAAACGATAGTTTACGAAACATGTCGAAAACAAAAAAACTTTCTTTTCGAGACAAATGCCATAAACACCTTTGACTCCGAAGAATATCTTTTTCGGAAAATATTTTATACTTTTGCACCCGATTGGTACAAAAGCCTTTTTACTTTTGTATCTTGAAATAATATAGAACATTCTGAAAGAACGACTTTATGAACGAACTTGCCACGAAGTACAATCCCGCCGACGTAGAAGAAAAATGGTATGCCTATTGGTTGAAAAACGGTCTTTTCAAATCGAAGCCCGACGGTCGAGAACCCTATACCGTTGTCATTCCGCCACCCAATGTCACCGGGATTCTGCACATGGGGCACATGCTGAACAATACGATACAAGACATTCTGGTACGCCGGGCTCGCATGGAAGGGAAAAATGCTTGTTGGGTTCCCGGCACAGACCATGCATCTATCGCCACCGAAGCCAAAGTGGTAAATAAACTTGCAGCGCAAGGTATTAAAAAAAGCGATCTTTCCAGAGAAGAATTTCTCAAATACGCTTGGGAATGGAAAGAAGAACACGGCGGAATCATCTTGAAACAACTCCAAAAATTGGGAGCTTCCTGCGATTGGGACCGCACTGCTTTCACTATGGACGAAATCCGTTCCGAAAGTGTTTTGAAAGTATTTGTCGACTTATACAACAAAGGACTCATTTACAGAGGAGTCCGCATGGTAAATTGGGACCCCAAAGCCCTCACCGCCCTCTCCGACGAAGAAGTCATTTATAAAGACGAACACAGCAAACTCTATTATCTGCGCTATTTTATCGAAGGCGAGGATAAATACATTATCGTTGCCACCACACGACCTGAAACAATCTTAGGCGACACGGCAGTTTGCGTAAACCCCAACGACCCGCGTTATTCATTTCTTAAAGGGAAAAAAGTCATCATACCGCTGGTAAATCGGGTGGTTCCTATTATCATGGACGACTATGTCGATATTGAGTTCGGAACCGGCTGCTTAAAAGTCACCCCGGCACACGATGTAAATGACTATATGTTGGGAGAAAAATACAATCTGCCGAGTATCGACATATTCAACGACAACGGAACCATCAGCGAAGCCGGAGGACTTTACGTAGGAATGGATCGTTTCGACGTTCGCAAACAAATCGCCAAAGACTTACAAAAGGCTGGATTACTCGAAAAAGTCGAAGATTACGACAATAAAGTGGGTTATTCCGAACGTACCAATGTCGTTATCGAGCCCAAACTATCGATGCAATGGTTTGTCAAAATGGATAAACTTGCAGCCCCAGCTCTCGATACCGTCATGAAAGACGAAATCAAATTCCACCCCGATAAATTCAAAAACATTTATCGGCACTGGATGGAAAACATTAAAGATTGGTGTATCTCCCGCCAGCTTTGGTGGGGACATCGCATCCCGGCGTACTACCTTCCGCAAGGCGGATTCGTAGTAGCTGCCACACCCGAAGAAGCGTTGAAATTAGCCCGAGAGAAAAGTGGTAAGGCCGACCTTCAAATGAGCGATCTGCGACAAGACGAAGATTGCCTCGACACATGGTTCTCTTCGTGGTTATGGCCCATCTCGCTTTTCGATGGTATCAACAATCCCGGCAACGAAGAAATAAACTACTATTACCCGACCACCGATTTGGTTACAGCCCCCGATATCATTTTCTTCTGGGTGGCTCGAATGATTATGGCCGGATACGAGTATGAACACAAACTTCCTTTCCGCAATGTCTATTTCACCGGAATCGTACGGGACAAAATAGGACGAAAAATGTCCAAGTCGCTCGGTAATTCGCCCGACGCTCTCGAACTGATAAAAACCTACGGAGCCGACGGTGTCCGCATGGGACTCATGTTGGCCGCACCTGCCGGAAACGACATACTATACGACGATGCGTTGTGCGAGCAAGGACGCAACTTTAACAACAAAATATGGAATGCCTTCCGCTTGGTAAAAGGTTGGAACGTAGATGAAACCCTCCCCCAGCCTCAAACGGCAGCCATTGCCGTAGAATGGTTCGACGCACAACTCAACCGTACGCTCGAAGAAGTCAAAGACCTGTTCGGGAAATATCGTCTGTCCGAAGCCCTCATGGCTATATACAAACTCTTCTGGGACGAATTTTCATCTTGGTATCTCGAAATGGTTAAACCGGCCTATCAACAACCTATCGACCGCAAAACCTACGATGCTACGCTCCGGTACTTCGATGCACTGCTCCGTATGTTGCATCCTTTCATGCCCTTCATCACCGAAGAATTGTGGCAACACCTGTATGACCGCAAAGAAGGCGAAAGCATCATGACAGCACGCATGCCCGAGCCCCAACCGGTCGACATGGAAATCATAAACCGATTCGAAACGACCAAACTGGTCGTAGCGGGAATACGTACGATCCGCTTGCAAAAAGGGATATCCAATAAAGAACAGCTCACGCTGCAAATTATCGGCGCACACGATCACTCGAACGATTGCATATTGACCAAAATGACCAATCTGGCAACGATCGAAACAATCGAAGAAAAAGATCCGGCCGCCGCTTCGTTCCGGGTACATGCAACGGAATATGCGATTCCTATGAGCAACGCCATCGATGTAGAAGCCGAATTGAAAAAACTCGAAGCCGAATTAAAATATGCTCAGGGATTCCTCAAAACAGTGATGGGAAAACTCGGCAACGAACGCTTCGTTCAAAATGCACCCGAAGCCGTGGTAGCTATGGAGCGCAAAAAGAAAGCCGATGCCGAAGAAAAAATCAAATCGCTCGAAGAAAGCATAGCAGCCTTGAAAAAGTAGTAAAAGACCATACAAAAAAAATGAAATCCCGCTCTATCTAATTTCGATAGAGCGGGATTTTCATACCCGAACAAAAAAATCAGCCCCACCCTTTACGACTCAATAGGAAATCAATGAGAATAGTCTTTTAGCTCCTCCCCTGTGGCATAGACATATAGGGAAGGTGGCACGGAATAACGGAGGGGCTAACTCAATGGAAATGTCGAAAAATACCGACAATAACAGAAACAGAGTCAGGCATCGGCTTCTCCCCTTCCTCATCTCATCTGCAACAGATAAGAGAAGCAAACGAAGCATCGGAGAACTCAAAACCCCAGTAAAGCAAAAACGCTGGAAAATTTCACACTCCTCCCCGGCCGTGTCCCGTAGCCTTACGGGGTGTTTTGCATCGCAAAATATAGGGGAGGTGGCACATAGTGACGGAGGGGTTAACTCAACGAAAATATAAGGGAAATACCCGCAAGGAGAAGGGCTCAAATTCTACAATCACCCTATACACTCCCCCTACATCGCTGACCTATCCCGATTTGTCATCTCGTAAAAAAAGAAGTTCGGCAACACCTTCTCACCTTACAATTCTACCGAAAAGAATAAAAAAAACCGTCCGATAAAAATCGGACGGTCGAAATATCGATTCGTTTCAAATATTAAAAACAATAATACAAGCTGAGACTTATCTCATTGCCGCTCAAAGACAAGCCCGACACGCTGCTTCCGTTATATTTAGTACGATATCCCAGAAAGCCGTAATGAGCTACCAAAGAGAAATTATCGGTCAAATTAAAAGATATACCCGGCTTAAAACCAATTTCAAAACCAGTATCCGAATCCGCCCCTTTATACTTTTGAGTAGAAATACCGAAACCACCATCTACCAATAAGCCTACGAAATCTTTTTTCCAAAAATTCCAACGGGCATACGGAGCGATATAAAACGAATTGAAATTGTCCATATGAGTATAACCTATCATACCGGCAACCGTCCAAGTATCGTTAAATGCATAACCGAATTCAGGAGCGATTGTAATCATGGTATTTTCCGATGCATCATCGTAAAGTAACCCCAATTGACCACCCACAAAATACTGAGCATTGGCTGCTAACACACCAAACACAAGAGCTAAGGTTAAAACTAATTTCTTCATTTTATTTATTTTTTAGTTTATAATATGGAACAAAGGTAATCATTCGACAAAAAGATCGGTCTTCTATTTTCCCGTTTTTTTTCTTTTTGTGTTAAAATATAATAAAATAAGGAGGGAGTTTAAAACTCCCTCCTTATTTTATTTTACTATGATTTTCTTATTTCACTAGTTCAAACCCCATCAATACACCCTCATACTCATCGAGCAATCCACCGGCACTTTTCAATGTAGAACTCTGAGACTTCGATGCAATAGTAGTCAATACCTTCACGAATCGATCCACATCGAAAAGCATTTCCAACGTATTGCCATTCTTGTTTATAACGGCATCCATAACCATTATGGGAATGTAACCACCCACGGCAGTAAATGTAACCACGAATCTTCCGCTCTCTTCTTCTTTAACAATATGACCGTTCAATTTCGCATTACCATATTTCATTACAAAAGTAGTATCGGCAAAAGCAAATGAAACCCGCGAAGGCGTGATACCGGCCTTTGTATAGTAGGTCGCCAACTTTGTTTTCAAAGATGCAGCCACGACCTCACCTCCCGCCGATTTCAAGAAATCGCTGCTTTCGAACTTACAAGCAGGAGCCGAATATTTCCACGTCCCGGCTAAATCGGCAACCGTCAACGAAGCATCTGTACCGGCAATAGCACTCACAACCTTATTCACTGTCGATGAATTCAGTATGTCTCCAAGCCCACCCAACGAAAGCTGAGCTTTCACAGAGGTAAAAAACAAACACAAGCAGCATACGATAGATAATCTGCACACCCATTTTTTCATAATAAAATCGCTTTACAACATTATTTATTTACAAAAACAGTACATCTCGAAACAATCTAATCTCACTTATCGATATCGAGTTCTGTTCCATTGCAAAGATACGCTCCAAACAATTAATGTGTTCCTCAAAAACAGATTTTCGACAAAAAAAATTAAAAATAAGACAAATCACGACAAAAGCACGACCACATTGAACCAAAACACTCCTATATCGTTATTATAGGCAGAAAGGGCGCTCCGAAGGATTCCCGAAACCGTAACGGTAAAAGGAGGAGCAGCCATTACGGAGAAGGATATTCCTCTCAGCCCCTTTCTATTATAAAAAGACAGGTATCCGCCCCGAATAGGACGCATACCTGTCTTACTTTTTTATCGGATCAATCCTTAAACCGTCGGACGACCTATACTATAATAAGCAAATCCCAACTCTTTCATCTCAGACGGATCATAAATATTACGACCGTCGAATATCACAGGTGATTTCATAGACCGGATAACCGTTTTCCAATCCGGCAAACGAAACCCTTTCCATTCCGTTACAATCAACAAAGCATCCACATCGGCAACCGCTTCATAAATATTCCCGGCATATTCCACCTTATTCCCTATCCGCCGCTTGCATTCCGGCATAGCCACCGGGTCATATACCTTTACACGGGCTCCTGCATCACATAACTTATCGATCAATATCAAAGCCGGGGCTTCGCGCATATCGTCGGTCTCCGGTTTAAAGGAAAGCCCCCACACGGCAAATTTTCGTCCCGATATTTTCCCGTCGAAATAGCGGAGCAATCGGTAATAAAGCAATTCCTTTTGCGACTCGTTCACCCGTTCGACAGCTTTCAAAATCTGCATATCGCAATCATTCTCTTCCGCCGTCTTTATCAAAGCCTTCACATCTTTCGGGAAACAAGAGCCCCCATATCCACAGCCGGCATACAAGAAGCGGCTGCCGATACGATCGTCGGCTCCGATACCTTTGCGCACAGCCCCTACATCGGCTCCCACCTCGTCGCACAATAACGCAATTTCGTTCATAAAGCTGATACGAGTCGCCAGCATAGCGTTAGCCGCATATTTAATCATCTCCGCCGAAGGTATATCGGTAATAATAATCCTGTACTTGTTGATCATGAAGGGCTTGTAGAGCTTTTGCATCAAAGCCTCCGCTCGCTTGCTTTCGACCCCAACGACCACACGGTCGGGGCGCATGAAATCGGCTATTGCATTCCCCTCTTTCAAAAATTCAGGATTGGAAGCCACATCGAAGTCAATCTTTTCGCCCCTCTTATCCAACTCGCTCTGTATAGCCGCTTTCACTTTTCGGGCAGTCCCCACCGGAACCGTACTCTTGGTAACGACAACAAGATAATCAGTCATATACCGTCCCACACTATGAGCCACATCGAGCACATATCTCAAATCGGCCGATCCGTCTTCGTCAGGAGGAGTACCCACCGCACTGAACAAGATTTCCACCCCGTCGAGACAAGCCGATAGATCGGTGGCAAACCGCAAACGTCCGGCTTTCATATTCCTGATAACCATCTCGTCGAGCCCCGGCTCGTAAATAGGTATATCGCCACGCTCTATACGAGCTATTTTCTCGGCATCTATATCCACACAGACGACGTCCACTCCTATCTCAGCGAAACAAGTTCCCGTAACCAAGCCCACATAGCCTGTACCTACTACCGCTATTTTCATATATTCCAATTTTTTATCGCCCCTCTCCCACCGTTCGTCTTTAACGAGATAGTGGGGAGTACCCGCAGAGCGAGAGGGTTAAAAATAAACTTGACTATCTTCACATTTTGCAAAGATAGTACAAGCCGAGAACAAAATGAACAAGTACAAACGATCTTTTTTAACCCCTCTCCTCCGGAACTTTGTTCCTTCAGTCTCTCCCCCTATACTGCTAACGCAGCACCCCGCAACATTGCGGGGTATTTATAATACAATTATATAGGTAGAATGCACGAAAAGGTTAGAATATAAAAACAGAGATATTACCCACATTCCTCCCCTGCCGTGCTCCGCAGCCTTACGGGGTGTCGCAAAGCAATAGGGGGAATACATCTCAACCTCCTCCCCCCTATGTTTTTGCACAGCAAAATATAGGGGAGGTAGCCGAAGGACGGAGGGGTTAAAAAAGCTATCTTTACGTATAAAAATACAGAATAAATTTAAATACTATAAAATAAAAAAATAATCGATTTTTTACAAAATCCGACCCTAAAAAAATATTAGCAAATTCCCCGGATTTTGTAGCCCAAAACTCCTATATCTCCTTAATTTATATTATTATACTTAACAAAACTTTCTATTGACTGTTTCATCTAAGAAAAAAATTTATACCTTTGAACCGATTTTCATTTGTGCAAATAAGAGTATTTACACAATGAAGCCGCTCATAAAGAGTTTATTAATATCTCTTTATCGGTGAAATAAAAATAAAATAAGCATGAAATTAAAAAAAATTTTCCTGTATAGCGCAACCATGCTATTGTTAGTATCATGCGCAAATGAGGATAAGCAAGGGTCTTCCGGATACGGTGCAATCAACGTACAAGTTTCAGCCGATTATAAAGTAGTTCCTGTAACTCGCTCCACAGCAGAATCAGCCTCGACAATCGAAAATCCCGATGTAAGCGAATTTGCTTTGAAACTAGTCTCTTCCGATGGTAGTTTCTCTCGGGCATGGGATAGTTTGGCCGATTTCGAACCGGCTACCAAAATACCGGTCGGAGCCTATACGATGAGTGCCTTCTACGGAGATATCGATATAGAAGGATTCGAAAAGCCGTTCTATCTCGGAGAAACCCCGGTAGCTGTGCGTGACCGGGAAAATAGTTCGGTAGAAATCAATTGTACATTGGCTAATGTAAAAGTAACCGTCGAGTATTCCGACGCTTTCAAAAAATACTTTGCCGATTATTCGACCACCATTCACTCTACCGGAGGAGAATACATCGAATTTTCTAAAACCGAGACGAGAGCAGCCTACGTAAAACCCGGGAAAATCACGATTCAGACCCACTTGAAAAAACAAAATGGGATCGAATCTACTTTCGAACCGGCAGCCATACCCAACGCAGCCGCTCGTCAGCACTACAAAATCAAACTCGATATCAGCGACAACAACGCCGGTGAAGCTCAACTCAACATCAGTTTCGACGAGACAACCGAAACACAACCTATCAAAATAGACATATCCGATGAAGTAATGGTAGCTCCGGCTCCCTCTTTCCTCCTGTCTGGTTTTGAATCCGGTGTTCCGATTGAAGCAAAAGAATTTAATTATCCGGCCGACAAAAACGTAAATATATCTCTCACGGCCAAAGGAGGATTGGCAGGGTGTACCCTTACGACCTCTTCCCGTAGCCTCGAAAGCAAAGGGTGGCCGCAAGAAATCGACCTCATAAATATGAGTGAAGACCAAGCAGAAATACTCCGTCGATTAGGGCTGAAAATCAAGGGATTCTCCGAAGTTGGAAATAAAATGGGATTCATCGACTTCACCGAACTATTCACACAATTACAAATTATCGACAATAGCGATCAACACATGTTCACTATTTCGGCAAAAGACCTGTACGGAAAAGTTAGCGAATCGCCTATTTCTTTATCGGTGAAAAACCTTCCTTTAACATTCACCCTACAAGAACCCGAAGCCGTTTTTGTGGGTAGCTCTTCGGCCATAATTCCGGTATTATACGATGGATCTGATATCGATTTGGTTCAATTCAGTTACCTTAACGCCGAAGGCCATAAAGTAAATTGTACCTCGACAGTTCTATCGGCCGAGGAAAATCTATACCAAGTTAAAATATCCGTCGAAGCCACAAACAAACCGATAGAAATAGAAGCCTCTCTATCCGGTGGATTAAAGACGGCTGCGACTTCCATTTCTGTTCTCACGCCCGAATTCACGATATCAGCCGAAGAATACGACGTTTGGGCAAAAAAAGCGATCGTTAAACTCACAGCCGCCGATCCGCAATACCAAGATGCAGTGAACCGCTACGCTGTGCTTTATACCAACAGTACCGGACAATGGGTCCAAGCCGCCTCTACACACGAAGGCAATGTTCACACCCTCACGGGATTGTCCCCCGACACACGCTACCAGATAAAAGGGACTTGCAACAACGAACAAGAAAATGTCAATTATCATGGAGATTGTACAATACGGACAGAAACAACAGCCGGCGTACCTAACGGAAGTTTTGAAGAACTCACACAGACAATATCGATACAAGATATGAATCAAGGGGGTAAGTATTCCGTTTGGCCTGTGGATTATCAAAACACTTGCAGCTTTACAATTCAAGAACCCACAGGTTGGAGCAGTGTAAATGCAAAGACCTGTAACACTTCCGCAGCAAATCAAATGTCATGGTTTGTAGTTCCCTCAACATATAATACGACTCTGTCTTGGAGCTCATATCGCAGTTTTGGAATGAGCACACAAACACCCGATATTTACAAAGGCCTTTCCGCACAAGACGGAAACAATGCAATGGTAATACGCAATGTTGCATGGGATGCTAATGGAACCACACCCAGCAAAACAGGAGGAGCTTTTAATACGACTTATTACAATACAAATGTTCCCTCTATGAGTAATCGTTCTGCTGGTAAATTATTTTTAGGCAGTTACTCCTATTCCGGTAATTCCGAATCTTATAACGAAGGAACCTCTTTTTCATCTCGACCTTCGACGATGAAAGGGTGGTATAAATACACTCCCGATAATAACGATGCCTCTGAAACCGGAGTGATCTCGGTAACATTGTTAAATGGAGAAACGGTACTCGCATCCGGGACTATTAACCTTACGGCAGCATCAGACTATACCGAATTTACAGTTCCATTGGTTTACACCGTTACCGACAAAAAAGCCAATCTGTTGAAAATAATGATTACGTCGTCCAATCATGCTTCCTATTCACAAAGTGAAGAAACCGCAACGATAAAAACGACCGACTACTACTCCCAATACGAATCCAATTCGAGGGGAGCGACTCTGACAATAGATAACTTAAATTTCATTTATGAATAAACTACATAGCGATATGAAAAAGATATTCTACATAGCTCTGACCATAGTCTTGGGACTGGCAGGCACATCTTGCGACCGTGAGAAACTCACCTACGACTCCGAACCCGGAGAAATTTCAGGGAAAACCGGAACTCTCGATCTTTCTTCTTTCGATGCCATACCCAATAATGACATAAAAGAAACCGAGAAAAAACCGGTAAGCCGAGCTGTCGACACAGGCGACTTTACAGTACAGATATTCCGCACGGACAACGGTAGTGAAACGCTCGAAAATAATTGGAAATACAGCGAAACGCCCGAAATAGTTACACTAAACGTCGGTAATTATAATTTAAAAGTATTTTCCCACGAAGTTCAACCGTCCGAATGGGAAAAACCCTATTACTATGCAGATAAAACTTTTTCTATCGAAGAAAGCAGAGTGACACAAATCGATACGCTCGTATGTACCCTCCAAAATATAAAAGTCACGGTTTCCTACTCCGAGGATTTAAAAACACTGATGGGTGAAGATTGCAAAGTATCGGTCACCGTTGGAGAAGGAGCTCTCGATTTTATGAAAAAAGAATCTCGTGCCGGTTATTTTCGGTCCGACGAAGAGAGCAATTTGCTTATCGCCACCTTCTCCGGTACGATCGACGGTTATGAAGAAGTCAATCGCATACAAGTAGACAATGTAAAAGCCGGCGAATGGCGTAAAATACATTACGATATCAAACGACCCGAACCGGGAAGCGAGACAGGAGGCGTCACACCGTCGGTTACGCTCGATGCCTCATGCGAAATAATCGACCATTTCGGGAATGTCACGATAGACGAAGAAGTTATTGAGGACCCCAATCCCATCGACCCCGGCACAGACCCTGATCCGGATCCAGATCCCCAACCTACCGATGCTCCGAAAATTACGAGCTCGACTATAAAATTAGGGACTCCGGTCACTGTAACCGAGGGATTACAAGTAAGCGTAGATATTACAAGCTCCGATAAGAACGGACTTACAGGACTTGTAGTCGATATAGAATCGCCGACATTGACTCCCGACGAACTTGCAGGTATGGGATTGGCTTCGCATCTCGATTTGGTAAATCCGGGCGACTTGAAAACAGCCATCGAAGGATTGGGATTCCCCACTGGCTCGAACGTCTTGAACCAATCGAAAGTAACCTTCGACATCAGCGACTTTATGCCGTTATTAGGATTATTGGGCGCAGGGACTCACAACTTTATCATAAAGGCTACCGACGCGCAAGGAACGACAACAGAAACATTAATACTCGTAACAGAATAATATGAAACGCTATATAAAAACATACTTTACTTGCGGACTGCTCCTTGTAGGACTACTATCGGCTTGTAAAGAAGAAGACATGACCCTCGGCGAAGGATCGGTAAGGCTGAACGTAAAAGTTTCCGACGAGGTGGCTGTCGTTTCCCGTGCTATCGACCCGGGCATATACGCCTCCATGCAAACCCGCATATACAGCAGTAAAGGGCTCATTCGTTATTACGATAGAGAAAATCTCATGCCCGACATACTGAATTTGGCAAGCGGACAGTATCATGTCTTTGTAATAGCCGGAGACTCCGTCCCGGCGGCATTCGATACCCCCTATTATACAGGATCGGCCGACTTCGCCGTCCAAAGCGGAGAAACTACCTCGGCCGAAGTAAAATGTACTATTGCAAATACGTTGGCGACGGTTGCGTTCTCGCCCGAGTTAGCAAACGTTGTAACCGACTATAAAGTAAAAATATTTACTACGACCGGCGAGCTCTCATTTACAGAATCTACCGTAGATTCCGTGGGATACTATATGCTCAATGGGAAAGACCGCAACTTGGCATGGAGTTTCGAAGGGAAAAAAACAGACGGTAAAAACTATACCCAATCGGGAGTTGTCGAAAACGTAGTTAAAGCGACGAAATACGCATTCACATTCAGCTATAACGCCGACAACGCAGCGACCGGAGGTACATTCATCGACGTCAAAGTAAACGAATCGACCGTAGACTCCACCCATAATGTAGTGATTACACAACGTCCGCAAATTGTCGGAGACAAATTCGATATAACCCAACCGCTTTATTACGAAACGAACAGCGGCAAAGAAACTGCAATTTGGGTGAATGCTGCTACCAAACTGAAAAATGTAAAACTTTCTTGTGAGCAATTCCCCTCCTTAGGGCTCTCGACCGATACCATCGATTTCCTGTCGGCCTCCGAAAACATCATCACGGAATTTCAAACCAAAGGCATCGGCGCTAAACACATCTATCAAGAAGATAAAGACCTTTCGAATGCCAAAATCACACTGTCCGAAAGTTTTATAAAATCGCTCCCCGACGGAGAATATATCTTCACGGTAAAAGCCGTCGATGCAAATGAAAAAGAAAATACTCGGGTTTTGACGATAGTCGTATCCGATGCCATAGTCGTTACGGAAGCCCCGGCAAGATCCGGTATCTGGGCAAAGAAAGCCACGCTATCAGGGACTTTGGTAAAAGAAACATCGGAAACTCTCTCTTTCCAATATCGCAAATCCGGTTCGCAAGAATGGATATCCGTTCCTGCCGTCCTGTCGGGAACAAGTATGTCTGCCGAGGTAACGCAACTCGAACCGGGAACGACATACGAATATCAAGCCGTTGCAGGAACACAAGCCTCGGTAAAAACAATAACGTTCACTACCGAAGAAGCGACGACACTGCCCAACAGCAGTTTCGAAGATTGGCATACCCCGGACAAAGCAATGGTAATATACCCGCAAGGAGGGGAAATGTTTTGGGATAGCGGTAACCACGGTTCTGCGACGATGAATAAAAACGTGACTACACCCGACGATACCTACAAACACAGCGGTAAATATTCCGTTAAATTACAATCTCAATTCGTTGGTATCATGGGTATTGGCAAATTTGCTGCCGGAAACTTGTTCACCGGACAGTTTATCGGAAGAGACGGTACGAACGGTATCCTCGATTTCGGACGAACATTTACCTCGCGACCTTCCAAACTTCGCGGATATATTAAATACACGCCGGGAACCGTAGACTATTCCGAAACAGATGCTCTTACAAATGGCGCGACAGATATAGGCATTGTCTATATCGCACTTGGAGACTGGGATGCCCCGGTACGTATCACGACAAAAGATAAAAACTTGTTCGATAAAAATGACGAAAAAATAATCGCCTATGGCGAACAAGAATTAACAACCCAGACACAAGGTCAAGACGGTGGTCTCTTGGAGTTTGAAATTCCGCTCGATTACCGTTCTCTTACCCGTATTCCCAGCTACATTGTAATCGTGGCCTCTGCCAGCAAATACGGAGACTACTTTACAGGTAGCACGGGTAGTACCATGTGGCTCGACGATTTAGAATTGATTTATGAATAAACTCATCTCTGCGATATGCTCATCTCTGCTTTTGGGGGTAAGCCTTACTACGGTTCACGCTCAGGAGTTCGACCGAGGTATTGTACTAAATACATTCATACCCAAAGGACAATGGGTAGTAGGTAATTCCATATCCTATTCCGAATATAGCAACGACAACTACCAGTTCCTCGTCATCGAAAACATGGACGGTATAGGCTACACATTCAAAGTAAGCCCCATGTTTTGCTACATCGTCAAAGATAATTTGGGATTGGGAGGTCGGTTTGCCTATGAACGAAGCCTGACGAAACTCGACAATGCCTCCATCAAAATAGGCGACGATCTCAACTTCGACATGGACAACGTGTATAGTCTGAGCCACTCCTATTCGGGAATGGCGATCATGCGTAACTACATCAGTATCGGGAACAGTAGCCGCTTCGGACTTTTCAATGAACTGCAACTCTCTTTGGGTGGTGGAGAATCGAAAATGGTAAACGGGTCGGGAGAATCTCTCACAGGAACATTCGAGCGTTCGTTCAACTTCAATATCGGAATAGCGCCGGGGCTCATGGCATTTCTCAATGACTACACAGCCATCGAGGTAAACGTCGGCTTATTAGGTTTTAATTACAGTCATGTCAAACAGACCACCGACCAAGTTTATACAGGTAAACGGTCTCAAAACATGGCAAACTTCAAAGTCAACATCTTTTCTTTGGGTTTAGGTATCGCTTTTTATTTATGAAAAACTTAAAATACATATTGATTTTAATAGGAATACTCATTCCCGGACAAATATTGCTTCATGCCGAAGTGCAAGATTCGACAACCGTCATTCCCGAGACAGCAACCATCGTTCCGAGAAACACTTCTGTCGCCACGTCCGAGCCCGATACGATCGCCGAAAAACACGGGCTCAGCAGAAAAAAATACAAACGGGGATTGAAAAACTATCTGCTCATTCCCCAAAAGCAATGGATCGCAGGTTTGACTCTCTCGCACGGAGAATTCGACAGTAAAGACAATAACCTCCTGATCTTCATCAAAGATTTTAATTTCAAAGGCAACATAACTACCCTGAACCCATTCGTAGGCTATTTCATCAAAGACAACGAATGTATAGGTATAAAACTCGGATACAGTCATTTAAGTGCAAACTTAGACAATTTGGATATAGACATCGACGACGATATGCAATTCAATTTGGGCGATATACGTTATTTAGGCGAGACCTTCTCGGCCGCTCTGTTCCATAGGGCATATATCGGAATCGACAAAAACAAGCGCTTCGGCTTCTTCAACGAAACGGAATTAGCCTTTTCAAGCGGTTCGAACCGCTTTGTAAGAGGGAGCGACGAGTCATTGAAAAATACCAAAACAACGACATCTGAAATCAAATTGGGGTTAAATCCGGGATTCTGCGTATTTATCATGAACAACATCAGTACCAGTGTTTCGTTCGGAGTAGCCGGATTACGATACGGAACGATCAAACAAACGACGAATAACGAAGAAACCGGAAGTCGCAGATCGAGCGGAGCCGATTTCAAAATAAACTTGTTCAACATCAACATTGGCATGTGCCTGCACATATAGAAGTAAAATGAAACGAAACTATATACACATCATATACTCTCTTTTATGTACACTCCTCTTATCGGCTTGTATTAAGAACGATATTCCCTACCCTCGCATCAAAGCGCAGATATTAGGGATCTCCGCCGACGGACAAATCGGTACAGCCGCTATCGACAACGACAAACGCATGGTAACGATGGAATTGTCCGATACGGTCGATTTGCGACGAGTACATATCGAAACCCTCGATCTCACCGAAGGAGCCGTATCCGATCTTCCTTCCGATTCGATTATCGACCTCTCCAAAAGTTACACGTTGACACTCTCCATCTATCAAGACTACATATGGACGATAAATGCCACCCAAAATATCGAAAGAAGTTTCAGAGTAGAGGGACAAATAGGAGCACCGGTATTCGATGCCCATAATCACAGAGCCATTGCCTATGTCAATAAAGACATCGATTTAGCGAACATAAAAATCACCGAACTCGTTTTAGGCCCTCAGGGAATAACCTCATATTCTCCCGAAAAAGAAAAACTCACCGATTTCTCTTTGGGATACCAAAAAGTCATTATCGTATACCACGGTATTATGGAAGAATGGACCCTATATATCGTACCATCTGAATCCGAAATATCTACCGACGGGGTCGATGCTTGGACGAATGTAGCTTGGCTGCACGGTAGCGGAAAAGAAGATGCCGAAAATGGATTCGAAATAAAAGAAGCGACAGCCGGCACATGGGAAAAAGTCCCCGACGAATACGTCACACACGATAAAGGAAGTTTCACCGCTCGCATGATACATTTGAAAGCCAACACGACCTATGTATACCGAGCCGTATCTGGTGACTTGACAGGGAACGAAATAACATTTACGACCGGAAGCGCAGCCGAACTTCCCAACGGAAGTTTCGACGATTGGAACAAAGTAGGGAAAATCTGGAATCCATGGGCCGAAGGAAGCGAAAACTTCTGGGATACAGGCAATAAAGGAGCCACCACATTGGGTGACAGCAATACACAACCCACCGACGACACTTGGTCGGGAACCGGACAAGCGGCTAAATTAGCGACCAAGTTCGTAGGAATAGGTTCCATCGGGAAACTGGCTGCCGGGAATATGTACACGGGAAATTACCTCCGTACAGAAGGAACCAACGGGGTGCTCAACTTCGGAAAACAATTTACCCAACGTCCCACACGGCTAAAAGGATATTTCAAATACACCTCGGTCGAGATAAACAAATCGAACGACGAAATGAAATATCTCATCGGACAACCCGATACCTGCCAAATCTTCATAGCACTCGGGGATTGGAGCGAGCCGGTCGAGATACGCACAAAACCAAGTGACCGCAAACTATTCGACAAAAACGACCCGCATATTATCGCTTATGCCGATATGTACAGCGGAAAATCCGTAACCGAATACACACCGTTCACTCTTGAACTCGAATATCGAGATACCGACCGGATTCCCACCTATATCGTAGTAGTAGCATCAGCTAGTAAATATGGCGACTATTTCACCGGGGGTGACGGTAGCGTACTCTTCTTAGACGATTTTACGCTCGAATACGATTACTGATTTCGGCGATTTCCGGTGAATCCGAAAGCCGAAAAAGGGAAAAACCACATCTGACACTCCGCCTCTACTCCGAGGCCGATAGGAAATTTCGTATGATTTTTGCAGATAAGGCTATAAGATTTCTCTTGGCAAACAAGAATCCCTCACCTTCGCCCCTGCCCTATCCCGCAACATTACGGGGTGTTTCCGTAAGCGAATATAGGGGGAGTGCCCGCAGGGCGAGAGGGTTAAAACGAAAATATCTCATCTTCGACGAGCAGAGGGAGAGTAGGTTAAATAGCTCCCGTTCGCCACATAAAAATACTAGACCATAAAGGAAAAAGAATCTCCCTCCTCCCTATATTCTGAAAATAAGGAAGTCGACTCTTAGAATAAGGATTTATGTCCGACTATTGGGAAGATATTTTAAACCTCCTCCTCTGCCGTGCCCCGTATGCGGGGTGTTTTGCACAGCGAAATATAGGGGAGGTGGCCGAAGGACGGAGGGGTTAAAAACAGTATAGCAACGTTGTTGTAAAGTTTCTATACTCCTCCCCCTGCCGTGTCCCGCAGCATTGCGGAGTGTCACAAAAAACAGCGTGGGAAAAAGGCAGCTTTTCAATCCTCCTCCCCTGTGTTTTGCGCAGCGAAATATAGGGGAGGTGGCCGAAGGACGGAGGGGTTAAAAAACAGTATAGCAACGTTATTGTAAGATTTCTATATCCTCCCCTGCCGTGTCCCGTAGCATTGCGGAGTGTCACAAAACAGCATGGGAAAAAGGCAGCTTTTCAATCCTCCTCCCCTGTGTTTTGCACCGCGAAATATAGGGGAGGTGTCCGAAGGACGGAGGGGTTAAAAAACAGTATAGCGACGTTGTTGTAAAGTTTCTATACTCCTCCCCTGCCGTCTCCCGTAGTATTACGGGGAGTCGCAAAGCAATAGGGAAGACCCCGAAGGGACGATAGTTCCTGAGGAGAGAGGTTAGAAATAGAAAAACATAAGACTGTTTGCACAATCTATTTCTTCTTCTCCTTCGCAAATTTAATCGGCACTCTCGGTCGAGACAAAGCACGAATAACCAACCACACTCCGGCAATAACAAACGGAATACTCAACAACTGCCCCATATTCAACAACATAGTATCCTCGAACACCTCTTGATTGTTCTTGATAAACTCGATACAAAAACGAGGTAGAAATATGCCTATCAAAAAGGTCCCGAAAATAAGACCCTCCCGTTCCTCCGCATTACGTTTCCAATACATATACAAAAGCAATCCGAACAGAAGTAGATAACACAAAGCTTCATAAATCTGGGTAGGGTGCGACGGTTCCGTAAAAATAGGGGCAGCACCCTTCATCCACTCCGATAAATTCTGTATGAACCGGAATCCCCACGGCAAAGTCGTCACATGTCCGTAAATCTCATGATTCATCAAATTACCCGTACGAATAAGCGCAGCGACCAAAGCGACCGGAACAACCAATCGGTCAAAAGTCCACAACATATTCCGGTGAGTAACCCGTCGGGAATATAGCCAAATGGCGATAATAATCCCTATCGCACCTCCGTGACTCGCCAAACCACCTTCCCATACTTTAAATATTTCCAAGGGGTGCTGCGAATAATAATCCCATGCATAAAACAAGCAATGTCCCAAGCGAGCCCCCAAAACCGTCGCGATTACCACATAAATAAATAACGAATCGAGCCATTTCAGGTTCACCTGCTCATGACGAAACATGCGTTCCATCATGTTGTAACCGACAATAAAACCGATAGCAAAAAACAATCCGTACCACCGTATCTCGATAAAGCCGTCGTAAAGAGCCGGATTAGCAGTCCATGTAATAAATTCAGTCAACATATTTTAGTAAAAATAAAACCCTACCGATATTGGCAGAGGCAAAGATAGTGCAAGGTGAGCGCAGAGACAAACGGAAATTTTATTTCCGATTTGGCTATGCCGAACCGCAGTCTATCTTCGTACCAACAAAGATAGCGAAAGGTGAGCGCAGAGACAAACGGAAACCTCGTTTCCGATTTGGCTATACCGAACCGCAACCTATCCTCGTATGTACAAAGATAGTACAGGCCGAATATAAAAACAAATCTATTTGCTAAGACCCAGCCTATATTTAACCCAACCAAAGATACGAAAAACAATAGAAGAAAAAATGATAAAACCATTTCCCCTTCTATTGTTTGTTACAATCCTGCCGAATAAACAAATTCATTTAGCTTATACCAACCGACGCACCAACTCGTCTCGATCACCATACAGTAAATCGATAACAGGAATTTCGATTAACGTATAGCAACCGGGACGTTGCAACATAGCGGCACGAGCCGTACATACTAAAACCTGAGCTGTCAATGCCGGGTTATTGATAGACATATTGAACTCGAACCGCTGGTTCTGTGTCTTTCCCGAAACACCCTTCCGGGTCATGTTCACCCCATGCCCCATATCTTTCAAAGCATCGACACTCTCCACCTGCATGACATGCGTTTCATCATGGGCGAAATAATCGTCAGTCTTTATAGCGTGAGCCACCTCTTCGAATGTATAACCCTCTTCAAGTTCGATATAAACCATACGACGATGTATACCCGTTCCCAAAGGTATAGTCATCGATAAAGCCGCTTTTACTCCGGCGATAGACTTCACAGCGACCGTATGTCCCATACTCATACCGGGGCCGAAATTAGTATACGTGATACCTTTGGGAGCACAAGCCTCCATAAGGGCTCGCACGACCGAATCCGTTCCGGGATCCCAACCCGCCGATATAATAGCGACCGAATTGTATTTTTTCGCTGCTGCATCGAGCGTTTTGCGCAAATCGCATATCTGTGTGTGAATATCGAAACTATCCACGGTTCGCATACCCTTTTCGAGAGCCTTGATAGCGAAATGTTCCACTTCGCGAGTAGGCGTACAAAGAATAGCGACGTCCACATCTTTCAACTCGTCGAGAGAAGACACTACCGGATAAACCGACAATTCTATGGGAACCTCCGAAACACGACGACGGACTATACCCGCTATTTCAAAATCAGGAGCGACTTGCAAAGCATCTAAAACAAAATGCCCTATATTGCCATAACCGACAATGGCAGCTCTAATCTTTTTCATATTCTATTCATTTAAATTACGAGGCGTAAAGATACAAAAAATCTGTAAAATTCAATTCTTGCATATAAATTTCTAACAATTTCCCCAAACTCCATACAAAAAGAGCTAAACATTCCTTCTCGCTTTTCAGTTTGTAAACACCATTTCCCTATGAGAAGTTCCAAAAACAGTTCGAAAATTTCGGGAATCCGTCTCACCCCTTCGTTGAACCCCGTTATGAAATACAATGACATATTACGAATAGAAAGGAAAGCCCTTTTTGAACAAAAAAACATCGATAAAGTAGTACACAAAAAGCTCTCTTTATCGTCTTTATAAAAAAGAACTTACATCTGATTACCAGTTAAACGACACTTCGACCTATGAAATCAAGAAAAAATCTTTGGCAATACACCATAATGCTGTCCATACTGAATATATTTTATATAACCGCTCAGACATTTCACAATCAAAATATCTATGCCGATTTCAATTTCAGCCGAAACGATACGACTCACGACAAGTGGACGAAATCGATCGAAATAATCACACCTCGATTACGTACAGTTATCACCGACGACACAAAAATCACATTGAGAGCACCGGGAATGAATCGAGTATATGCTTATTGTTGGCAACAACCCACGACAGGACAACCCAATAAATGGGGGCACGATGTAAACCTCACCCCGGGAGGAATTGAAACAAAAGAAGCTGAAAAGGTCTCTTTCGTCTTTCCAGCCCGGGACTTCCCCTACGGACCTACAAATATCCGCATATACGCAAGTAACAACGAGGGAAAAAAGATGTATTTGAGTTACAGCTCTACAACAAAGCCGGTAAAAAATGGAATTACGGTATACCGGATACCGTTCCCTCTCAGGCCAAAGGACTGAAACTCGTATTTGAAGATGACTTCGATAATGAATTATCCATATCCAATGACGGCAAAAACGCCCGGTACTGCGCTCACAAGCCCCGATACGGAGATTTCAGCGGTTGGCCATTTTCCGATGTCGACGGTCCTGATAATCCTTTCGAACAAATCGACACCTATTTGAAAATTAAAGCCCGTAAAAGAGCCGGAACAAAAGGAAGCTCAGGACTAATATCGTCTGTAAATATGGACGGTGAAGGATTTTTCACAAAAGCCCCCTGTTATCTCGAATGTAGGTTTACCGCCCAGTCTGCACCCGGTACTTGGCCTGCATTTTGGACTCTCACCAGTATCGACCGAGGCATCAATGGAGACGAACTGGATATTGTCGAAGCCTATGGAGGGGTAGGAAAAGGTAATCCCAACCACCCGGGCTACTCTATCACGAGCCATTTCTGGGGACAAAAAGAACCCGATGGGACATATAAAAAACGCTTTAATAAACGAGTTCCCATCATGGAACTGGGTGGAAAATCATATTGGTCCACCACCTTCCACACCTATGGTCTATATGTAGGACGAGACGAAACGATATACTATTTCGACGGTATCGAAGTACTGAGGCATCCAACGAACGACATATCAAAAGAAAAACCGCTTTTCTTCCTGATAAACTATGCGATCGGAGGAATAAGCGGTTGGCCTATCGACCTCGAACGTTTCGGGAATGCATCGGATATGTATGTAGATTACGTACGAGTATTCGCCGAAAACGACATTCAATATTCCATACCACTTCCCGAAAAAAATAAAAATCACAAATCCCATCAATCATGAAAAACAGACTGTTATCCTACGGAATCATTTCCCTCGTTCTCGGTTTGACATCATGCCATACCAACGATTCTGTAAAATTCCAATTCGACAGCAAGAAAATCGTGTCGGGTAAAAAAATCGCGATAAAAGACATCGCACCCCAACTACCTACCGATTGGGACGAGTATGACTATGTAACCATAGAATTTCGTTCCACCACGCCACAGCGATTTCAATTAGGATTCACCACCGACTCAGGATACAACGAACTACGACTTATATCATATGTTCCCAACGCATGGAACAAATTAACCATTCCACTGAGATTTTTCAGAGAACTACCCGTTGCCAAACACGATATAGCAGCAACTTCCAATCAACCGAGAACAACAGGCTGGATCAACTTGGGAGGGAAACGAGGCCCTTTGACAGGAGTAGATTCAATAGGCATACGCATGAGAGCCCCTATCGATAACCCTACGATCGAACTGCGATCGATCGCTTTGTCAAAAGACGATCCCGGGGACAGGTACTTAGAGAATAAGCCCGCTTTCGACAAGTTCGGTCAATGGAACTTGGGCGACTATGAAGGAAAAATTTACTCCGAAGAACAACTTCAAAAAGAATGGCTGCAAGAAGAAACCGAAATCAACGAAACAGAAAATTTCAACTATTCTCGTTATGGAGGCTATTTGAACAAACGAGTAAAATCGACGGGCTTTTTCAGGACAGAACAGATCGACGATCGTTGGTGGCTCATCGACCCGGACGGATATTTGTTCCTCTCCTATGGGGTCGATTGCGTCGCCCCCGTCGGAGACTACTACACGAAAAACACTGACAAATGCACAAATATGTTTCAAGAACTTCCGCCCAGAGAACTTTTCGTCGAATCCGAGAATATATCGCCCGAAACACATACAGCCTCTTTCGGTATCTGGAACCTATATCGTCGATACGGAAAAAATTATCTCGACCGAGCTGCCGAAATGACAATCAAAAGAATGGACAAGTGGGGATTGAATACCCTTGCAAACTGGTCGGATAAAACTATATATGACAAGAATCGAAAAGCATTCATTCTACCTTTGGAAAACATAGGGTTCGAAAACGAACTGATGGGATTGATGGACGTATATGACAACGGAATTGAAAAAAAGATGGACGAAGCGATTGCCCGTAATGTGGCAAAATACAAAAACAATCATTGGTTAATAGGCTATTTCATCGGAAACGAACCTGCTTGGATTTCGAAAGAAAATCGCCTGTGTTCCTTAATTCTGAATGGAAAAGATCGCCCCATCAAAACAGAATTACAAAATTTTCTGAAAGAATCCGGCGATACACCCGACACCCGCAAAACTTTTATATACAATACATTCGAGAAACTCATGAAAGCCATATCCAAATCGTTAAAGAAGAACGATCCCAATCATCTGAACTTAGGAATAAGATATGGCTACATAGAGCAATTAGACGACGAATTGCTACGAATTAGTAAAGAGTCGTTCGATGCTTTGAGTTTCAACTGCTACGCTCTATCTCCCGACCACGAAAAAATGAATCATGCTTTGGAAATCTCTGGGTTACCGATGATTATCGGGGAGTACCACTTCGGGACAGTCGACAGAGGACTCGCACATCCCTGTGGCAAGTGAACTCACAAAAAGAAAGAGGAGATGCTTTTCAGTATTATACCGAAAACGCCTTTGCTCACCGAGGGCTCATCGGTACAGGCTGGTTCCGATGGATCGATCAGAACATCAACGGACGCACCGACGGGGAGAATTACAATTGCGGTTTTATCGACGTTACCGACAGGCCCTATCCCTATATGGTCGATGCGGCTATCGAAGCAGCCAAATCGCTATATGAAATACATTCCGGTACAAAAACACCTTTCCATCAAGCGCCTAACGCCGTGGGACACTCTCCCATACCCGATCTCTGGGAATAAATAAAACTTCTATTCATTCTCACAAATCCATGAAGAATCCGGAATCTTCATGGATTTATTTTTTACCAATAAACAAAAATCAATCGTGTAACCCTCGTTTCCGCAGATAATCGAGCAAATATGCCGGACGGTCGGTCTGTATGATACGACAGCCGAGTACATCGATCAAATAACCGTACCCCTCGTCAGGATTGGCAAGCGACATATCGTCGTCATGTCCTCCCGCCATTGTGTCCCACAAAGTATTATACCAGATAAGGGACTCCCCTTTCAACGAATCGGCAAGCATTCGGGGCAATGGGTTGCTGTCTTTGACAAACAACAATTCGAAAGCGACCGGCCGCATATCCTCGACAAACACATCTATCTGTCGTTTTGCATCTTCTTTATCGAGATTCACAATAGGCATATAAATTACCTCATCGAGATATTTCCCGAATCGGGCTTTCACTTCTTTCGCCGGCTTACCGCCTTTCATGATTATCTGTTCGGTCGTACCGGTCTTTTGCAATAATTCATAAACTTGGTCGAAATAACGGTCGGCTTTATCCAAGTTAATCATTATTTTCCCCTTTGCGGCAAGTAAAGCCTCTTCCAAAGTGGGAACCTTGTGTATTGTTTTGATATTGCAACCGTTCTTTAACCGCAATGTTTTAATAGAATCGAGCGTCCAATCCGAGACCTTACCCTTCCCGGTCGTCGTACGATCGAGTTTAGAATCATGCATCAATATCAATTTTCCATCTTTCGTCCGCTGTAAATCGAGTTCAACGACATCGACCCCCATGCGAATTGCACTCTCGATAGCTTCCAACGAATTCTCAGGGAAATTACGCCAGTCTGCTCGATGCGATACCACGATTACAGAGTGGAGATTCCGATTCAACAATTTTTCCCGAATTTGGGCTGCTCTTTCTTGCGCCATTGTCGGAAGCATCGCTAATGCAAACAGGATCACTCCGACCGAAAACCTCGAATGTTTCACCTTCATTTCAATTTATGGTTATTATTTTCTTTACGATAATTGTTATATACCCGTATCATAGATTTCCCGCTTACGAAAAAAAGGCAGAAAACGACGTAAACCCAACATGAGAGATAAACTATTTCATTAAATATTAGAAATCCAGTGATAAAAACATCTATTCATAATACTCAATTATAATATTTAACGATTAGTATTATCGTTCTTAAAATTCAAAGTTACAGAAATTTGTTAGACAGCATACAATTTTACACAAAAAACTTACCCCATAAATAAGGTTTCATAAGAGTTTTTTGTACATACCTTTCCTTTTATACAGACATATTTATATTGAAGTGATTTAAACTTATTTCATTCTCTTAAAATCGTATCAAAATGTTAAAGCACAGCGTACAAATAGAACTATTCCCTATATTATGGGTGACCAAACTCATATATAGTGAAAGTCCTATGTACCCTATGCTTGACAAAGATACGATAAAAAATGAAAGCTACCAAATTTTACCAATCCTTTTCTGGATGCTATCAGAAAGTGAACGGAATTCGCTGGTTAGGGAGATTCTTGTCTTGGGACGAAGAAAATTATAATTGGTTGTCTTGCGCCGACCGTGGCGGCATCGGCGAAGATGGAGAAATGACAGAATCGATCCGTTTTGAAGTGGCGTTTTATGAAATGGGAGCCGATGGTTACCCCGGCAAAGAAGTCTACCGCAAAGAATTCGATGTCTTGGGCAAATTCACCGGAGTGAGTGCAAGCGAATATGATGATTTGGCACGTATTTACGAATTTTCGGTTGAATTGGACGAAACAATCTGTCTAGAAAGCGGTTTCTTTTCGGCAGCAGCCGCCAAAGTAGACAACGAAACGCATAATTGTGCTTTCAGTGTGTTCACATGTAGCAATGTCCCCGGAATAGGTTTAATTTGGATGGAGGCTTACGAAGAATATATGACCTCTCAGTTATCCATGTGTTACTGTTTAACGGGCGACGGCGACTACATTGCACAAAAAGCATTGAAGTTCGAACGTTTATTATCTCCTTTGGAAACAGCAAGCGACAAATATGAAAAGGTACAGGTGGAAGTAATGAATATCGGTGAGCAAGCTATATCCGATGCGAAACTTCAATTATATTTAGACGATAAATTACTGGCAACCGAAGAACTGGGTGTGACACTAGCTTCTATGGAGAGCTACAAACACACGTTTGACCAACGGATCGATTGTTCGCAACCGGGTAAACATAATATCGAAATACGCAATGTCACGGAAGGCGATGAACAAACAGCCCATCAATCCATGTTTTTCTCTATTACAAAAAAGGGAAGAAGGGATAGTTTGCGAATCGTATTCGACGGATGCAAGTTACGAATACATTACCTCAGTCAAAATTGGAAGCATTAGCAACCCAAGCGAGGGTAACGTATACAGCGATTTTTCTGATATGAAGACAAGCATTAAACCCGGTGAAGTGCTAGATTTGAACGTAGAGTGTGAAGGCGGAAGTCTATATATAGGTGCATGGGTAGATTGGAATGGAAACGGTTCGTTCGATGAAGCGGGCGAGTTTATCGGTTATCTTCCTAAGGGAACTATTAAAGTATCCATTCCAGACGAGGCGGTAGTCGTGCCGGGAGAAAGACGCCTACGAATCATAGCTTCTTATGAAGACATTCTTAGCGCTTGCGGTCAATATGGTTATGGAGAAACAGAAGACTATACACTGGTCGTGGAACATTCCGACAATTCACCGATCATTATACCCGGATTAAGTATCATCGATTCGTACCAATCGTTCGACGTACGACCGGTAACGCTGGAAATAAAGAACGAAGGCAGTGCAGAGCTTACAGGAACAGCATCGGTACTTTATGCTCTACCTCACTCTCCGGGCAGCAAGCAGTCGGCTTTTGCTACAAAAAATAGCAAACCTTCTTGGAAATTTACAAAGTCTGCGAAATCCCATTCGGTTAAAGCGAAAGAAACCGAGTCGCAGGCAGAATTCGTATTGCGCTATGACAACGGGCTCGAAAGCGAAGTATCGCTCAGCGGTGGTTCTTCGGCCGTGTATGCACAGTATTTTCCGGGCAATATGCTTGCTGGATTGTCGGGTATGCAAATCAGTAGTGTCGATGTATATATAAACGACGTACCTGACAAAGCTCAAGTGGTAATTTTCGGTCAAGGCTCACAGTCAAATGCCGGAAATGAATTGATGAGACAGACTTTTTCCCCAATAGCACAGTCTTGGAATCATATTGTGCTCGAACAACCTCTGACGATAGGGAATACCGATTTATGGATAGGTGTTAATATAGATGGCTTTGAACCGACAGACTTCGTGATTGGTATCGATGGCGGTCATGTACAAAATGGCTTCGGCGATATGGTTAAACTTGGCAATACATGGTGGTCAGCAGGAGACTTAAGTTTAAATAGTAACTTCTGTATTCGCGCGAATGTAACGGGTAATCGCACCCCGACTATCAACTGGCTCTCGCTTGATAAATATGAATTCTCTGTCGCTCCTTCTGTTATGGAAACGCTCACCGTATCATTAGATGCGACCCAATTACAGAGAAATACTTTGTATGAAGCACAAATCGTGTTAGCCAATAACGATGCTGTAAGTAGAATTGTGAAGATACCAGTATATCTGAATAACGACCGGGAGTCAAAAGTAGAACTCCAAACATTAGCTTCGACAGTAGTTTATACACATGGAGGTTACTTGGTGGTACAAACTGACAAAGCTTTATCGAGTATATCTTTGGTGAATATGAACGGTGCTGTAATGAAAATGCAAAATGTCGATGGTTATACGACGAATATGAACCTTGACAATTTGCAAACCGGCATTTATATTTGTTGTATTGTACATGCCGATGGAAGCCGAGAGAATGTAAAAATACCGGTCGTTCGATAGCCCCGGAAGATCATAATAGGTTAAAAATCGTATCAGATTATTCTATCAATAATCTGATACGATTTTTTTATTGATCGAGTATAAAGTCCGATTGTTCGAACTTAGTAGAAATTTAGTAGGGATAGACCCGATTTTTAACGAATGGAATGGATTGTATTTACCCTCCTCTGTGTTTTTGCAATGCAAAAACACAGAGGAGGTGGCACGAAGTGGCGGAGGGGTTGAAAACGGTATCTCATCAGCCGGTTTATATCAGACATATACCCTCCTCCATTGCCGTGCCCCGTAATGCTATGGGACACGGCAGGGAAGAAGGTTGGATAGTTCCTGCTCGCCACATGAAAATGCCAGACTATAAGAGAAAAAAGAATCTCCCTCTTCCCTATATTCTGAAAATAAGAAAGTCGACTCTTTGAATAAGGATTTATGTTCTACTATCGGAAGGATATTTTAAACCTCCTCCTCTGTGTTTTGCAACGCAAAATATAGGGGAGGTGTCCGAAGGACGGAGGGGTTAATCTCATAATCAGAAATTACTATGAAACTTTCCTCAACCCCTCTCCCCAAAAACAATAGTTTCTGGGGGAGAGGGGTTGGAATATACACGGAAAACCACACACGACCAAGTGAAGACTGTCCATGTGGTTTTGTCTGATACGCACAAAAGCATGATAAACATACAGATAAAGAACAACTCGATGAACAGTACAGCAAAAGCATACAATAGTTGCAAGCCACATTCGACAGAAACTATGTGATTACCCCTATTGCTTTGTATTATATCTTTTGAAACCCCATAAAAAAAAGAAACCCCGTTTTACCGGGGAATAAACTGTTGTACCTCAAAAAAAACAGATAACGATGTGGAGTATAGCGGACTCGAACCGCTCACCTCGACACTGCCAGTGTCGCGCTCTAGCCAGATGAGCTAATACCCCCTTAATGCGGTGCAAAGATAAAACTATTTTTACGACTGTACAAAATATTGAGAAGTTTTTTTACCTTCACGATAGACAGAGTCGACAGGCATTCGGCAGGAGCCAAATAAATTTGGCTCCTGCCCTCATTTTTTTTACCTTTGTCAAAAGAATAATATGGTTCTCCGAACAACAAGATAACTCCATACCACTATGATTATATTCAACACCACATACCACGCCGATCACTCTCGGAAAGACGAATTTATAAGTTGGTTAAAAAATTTCTATATCCCGGCTGTACTGAAACACGGAGGTTTACAAGAACCGCAACTGACCCGTATTTTCGCTGAGAATGAAGAAGAAGGCATAAGTCTTTCCCTGCAATTCAAATCGCCCGACACCGATACGCTCGAACGCTGGCACGAAGAGTGCGGAGAAACACTGCTCTGCGATATGCAAAAGAAATTCGGCAAGCAAGTATTGGGATTCAGTACCCTATTGGAAGTAATCGACTTATAAATGAACACGACAAACGATAGAATTATTATCGGCATCGACCCCGGGACCAACGTCATGGGCTACGGAGTCCTGCGTATCGTCGGTAACACCCCCGAACTGATGACTTTGGGCGTGATTCAATTAAACAAATTCGAAAGTCACTATCTGCGATTACGTCGCATTTTCGAGCGGGTCTTAGGCCTCATCGAACAATATCTTCCAGACGAGAT